>Ga0302142_1000003_pt1 | contig 68724 bp, 105 predicted proteins | sample I_Bog_E1_3_FD_198557 | JGI IMG/M metagenome (GOLD analysis project Ga0302142, IMG submission 198557) | Peat permafrost microbial communities from Stordalen Mire near Abisko, Sweden - I_Bog_E1_3 | ecosystem: Environmental > Terrestrial > Soil > Wetlands > Peat | place: Sweden: Abisko, Stordalen...
CAAACGAGCCATTTCTGTATTTTCAGATTTTAGCCTGTCGATTTCGGCCTGTGCGTCTGGTGGATATGTGTAGAGCGGAATTGCATCGGATTGTTTATCTCGTTCGTTCCATCCATGGCACAGATACGGAGATACTTTTACTTTTCGCAATTCATCAGGCCGCATCCATACGGCAGGCTCAGACTTCGGCACTTGAGCGATGATGGCTTCGAGGTTAATATTTCGAACATAAGATAAAGGCGCTGATCCAGTCACATGCGCATAGCACGCATCCCGCACGGACTCTGCCAATTGCTTGATGTAATCAGTCATGCTGCACTCGCTTTCTCGCGTGCGGTCAGCATGGCGTCTGCGATATCGTATGCATCCTCTGCGGCCTTGTTTACCCCGGTGAATTCGGACGGTGCCCACTCTTGCGCCAACATCCCCTGCATGGCCTTGGCCGCGAAATAGTCGCGCAGAGTCATGCCGTCTTCACCCCCGTCGACAGATGATACAATTTCACTGCCTACTGCGGCGATGTGCTGCGGAAACGCCGGGCCGCCATCGTTGATCTTAGTCATGCTGTTTGCTCCTGTTTGAGTATCCCTCGCCCGATCATCGTGATTCGCATTCTGGCCGTGGCCAGTCGGCGTTTTGCCGCTTTGCGCTGCTGGGCTAAATCGTGCGCGCACAGGCAGGCAGGGCAGATGGCCAGCTCTTCACGGATTTCCGCGTCTGAGAGGTAGTAGATCTCGTCATCGATAACCTCTGGCTCATATGCGGCGTGCAGATGCGTCACGTCATCACCGTCTTTCCACTCCCCGTCTTCGCCGTAATATTCAAACCTCCCTTTGACGCCCTTGCAGCCATGCAGTGCGGACTGAAGGTCTTTCGACAGTCGTTTAACATCAGCTTGCGCCAGCGCGATATTGCGAATTGCGTCTAAGGCGCGTTGACCTTTATCCATTATTCCTCTCCCTCCTCATACCCAGGACGCATCACCAGCGATTCGCGCCAGTCGATTCCGATGGTGTCTATTGGCAATATATGATCGATACGCGCTTGAGCGTGCCATGATCCCCACGCACTTGTGCCAACATCTGGGAGAGTGCTATAACCAAATACGTGGCCGTCAGCATCCATTGCCACATACACAATCTCAGGCCGCAACACGCCCCAAGGAATGACGAGCTGACGGGGCTTGAGGCGGTAGCAACTGCTCAGGTGGATAAACGAGTTGCGTTTTCCCATCCACACTCCATCCGGCTGATAAGACTCCACGCTCGCCGGATCAGCAACCAGCGCCTCGACAATCTCGCTACGCTGTTCAGGCGTCATGTCTCTAAATTTGATCGGTTCCATTGTTTCCGCTACTCCTTAAAATGTAAGTTGTTAGTTGCCATGGGGCGTTTCCCTTACACATTTTGATAAACATTTCTTTTTGTCCGGACCGGGCGGCGGACTCGGCGGACCTAGCGGACCGGGCGGACCGGGCGGACCGGAAGGCGCGTTGACCGTTGTCCATCATCACTCCCATGAAAAAGCCGCCTCAGTGGGCGGCGTGTTAGGCTGTTTAATACCGAGTCGTGATGCCATGCTTCTGCCTGAGCGACATTGCTCAATAGGAGATAAAAATGCATCAACTCACTCTGCAAGAAGTGCAGAAGGCCATTGCGCAAGCGCAGCCATCTCAACTCATGCTACTGAAGCAATCTGCCAAAAATTGGATTTATGAAGAACAGAATGGCGTTCTCAAGTTTGAGCTTGGCGTTCGTGATGCGCTTGATCGACTGCTGATAGCGTAAGGTCAGGAAGTCCTCCGGTCACGCCGCCACCAGCATCGCCTGAATTACATCCCGCGCGACCGGCGGGCAGACTGCATTGCCGAGCATGTGCATGGCCAACTTTGAAGTTTCCGGCAGGATGTAATCGGCAGGGAATCCCATCGCCGCCCTGGCCTCTTGCACACTGAGCATGCGCATCCGGTCGCCGTCGACAATCCCCCATCGATCTCGGGTGGTGATCGTGCCGATCGGGCGGGCGATGCTCCGGCCGCCGCGCTCGTTGCCGTAGTACGCCGTCAAGAACCGCTCACCGTGCTGCCGGCGCCCGTTCTCGATCCGCTCCAGTGTCGCAGCGGCTCGCCCGGGCTTCTCGATCTGCGACCACTTCCCGCCGTCGAAGTCGATGATGCCGGACACTGGGACGTGCTCACGCTGTGGCAGGTTGAGCATCAGCGGGTACTGACTGCGCGTGCCGACGATAAAAAGCCGCTCACGGTTCTGCGGTACACCATGGTCAGCAGCGTCAACGATATGCGGAGACAGGCAGTAGCCCAGCGCTTCCATGGCCATACGCCATGCTGGGTACAGTGACCACTGCACAAATTCAGGCACATTTTCGATGATGCAGAACTGCGGACGGTGGTACTCGGCGGCAGAGACGACTGCCCAGGCTGTCGAGCGGCTGGCATCGTGCTGTGGGTTGCCGTGCTCTTTGCCGCGGGCTTTGCTGTGGCCTTGGCAGCAAGGGCTTGCCATCAGCAGGTCATGTGCCGGCACTTCCATCCACCGCGCCTGATGCAGGTCTTGGCAGGCATGCCGCGCGCCCGGATGATTGGCTTCGTGAATCTCAACCGCCGATTGCCAGTGGTTTGCGGCCCAGACGACATCGATGCCGGCCATGCGGGCGCCGGTGCTGAAGCCTCCAGCGCCGGCGAACAGGTCGATTGCTTTCATGCGGGTTCCAGATATGAAGAAGCCCGCATCAGCGGGCTTGGTGGGTTAGGGTGGGGCGGTCAGACAGGCGCATTTTCCTGCGCTTTCACGGGCTTGCCGCAGACCGGGCAGAACGCGCACATGAACGACGTTTCTTTGCCTTTTCGGTAGCCGGACTTGTCCGCCTTCACCGTGTAGATCAGGCGAGGAACCTCATCCAATGTGGCCCCGAACACCATTGCGATTGATTGACACTCGACCGTCGCAGGCTTGCCCAACTTCTCGCTGTAATGCTTGGCCAGCTTGGGTTCGAGGTCGCGCATACATGTGCATTGCATATGGTTCTCCAGACATAAAAAATCCCGCCGGGCGGGATCAGGGTTTTCGGTAAGTCTTGCGTATGTCCAAACTGATTGACCGCCCGCGTCGCCGCAGTGCATTGGCCAGTCTGCACCGGTCGTGATGGCTGTTCGTCGCCTGACCGAGCAATCCGAAGTACGAATTTGCCGTTTCAAACAGGTCGACTTTATCGATGTCAACCACGCGCCGAATTGGCGCGATAGATCAAGACAACAAGCTCCAAGCATTCGCCGTCCAGCCGCTTCCCGTGGTCGCGGTAATTGCGCGGGAATTGACTGGCAAGCTTTTTGACTAAAATGGTGAGGTCGTAGGTCACCTTGTAGATCGGCAATTCGGAATGCAAAGACATAAGTCAAAACCTGCGCGGGCGAGCCCGCGCTTAAATGGATGAAGTGCTAAATGAACAATCTGCGGACGGCCAGCGCGCGCACCTCGTAGTCCTTGCTGATGTGGTATGGGCTGCCATCAGCGAAGACCTGGTCGTATGCGCTGCTCGGGCTGTACTGCGTGCTGGTGAGATACCAGCCCTTCGGAAACAGCGCCGCCATGTTGATTTCCACCAGCGCCAGCTCGCGCCGCGCCGGGAGGTAGAAATCGCTGAGGCCGTCGATGACGAGGCCTCGGGCCCATTCCGCCGCCGGATGTTCGTGCTCCGATTCAACCAATGCCTTGGCATTGGCCCATCCATCCCAGTGGCTTTTCGCCCCCGGTTCGTCTTTGCCGTAACCGCCCCAAGCGATTTTCGCAATCTGGCCATCCGGATGCTCGGCGACGATCACGTAATACGGACGCGACCCGTCGGGTGGCACGATCAGCCCGGCGTTTTTTCCGCCTTGTCCCGGCCAGAGTTCGCCAGGGAGCGGCGTGCGCCCCATGTGCGATGTAAATATAGCTGCTTGGCTTTGCCGAGGTTCGGCGGTGCTTGCGTCGGCTGGCGCAAAATTGATGGTCAAGTTCTGGATGGACAACTCGAATTTCGATCCCATTCGTTTACTCCTGAAAAGGCAAACCCGGCTGGCGCCGGGTTAAATTGAAAAATGACTTAATGGATGATGTGAATCGTGCGGACGGCGCGCACCCGCGCCTCATTTTCCTTAGTGGTGCTGGTTGTGCCGCCACCGGTGAAACTCTGAATCCAGGCGCGGCTGGACGAAAACTGCGTTGATGCCCAGTACCACTCGGCCTGCAAGGCGTGCTCATCGCCCTCACGGAAGCCTTCGATAGCGGTCTGTGTCGGGGACTGCTCCGTGTACGGGTAGCCGAGCGGAAGGCTGGAAGTGTTGTCGCCGTCGCGGAACGAGCACGAATTGGCACGCGTGGTCGGTTTGAAATGGCGGTATAGCAGCTCCAGCTGGTCACGTGCCGGGATGGCCCAGTCAGTAAATCCGCCGATTTCCAGCATCAGCGCCTGCTTGGCCAGTTCGCTGCCAGCCTCGGCCATGGCGATGGTATTGGCCAGACCATCGGTGTAGCTGCGGGCACCGGAAACGTCTTGTCCGTATTCGCCCCACACGCCTTCGAGATTGCCTTCTTTCCCGGAAACGATCAGGGCGCGGGTCTCGCCGCCTTGCTTGAACAGTCCGGCGAAGAAGCCGCCTTCGAACGGGGTCAGCAGTTCGGTCGGGATAAGATGTGCTGCGATTGCTTTTTGCATGTCAGTGTACTTAGTGCCCGGTGCGGGCGTAAAAAATCCCGCAATCGCGGGCTTGAATTTCATACCCCCGCGCGCTTCGTCCGAATGGACGCCGGCGCGCTGCATGAAACCGGTGAGGGACCGGGCGGGGTGGGTGGTGTTACGCGACCTGAGCCTTGAATTTCCAGCCGTCGCGGTCATTGGCCAGATGTGCGTTGCGCTCCTCCAGCGCCTCGATCTGCCGCTCTTGCGAGGCGATCCGGGCTTTCAGCGCATCGTTCTCGATGATCAACTGCGCCAGCGACCTGTTTTCCGTGGTGTCCATAAATCCTCCGATAATGTTTTCTCATGGCGTGAAACACTCGATGTCGACTTCTCAAACTCATCCAGCCGCATCCAATCCGCCGAGTGCCTCGATCAGCCCATCAACCAGGTCGCCCAGCTCCTCGACCATCAGCGTAAGCGTGGCCTCAAACAGGCTGGCGCTGTCGTCGCCAGCCTGACTGGCTTCATCCTGCAGGACATCGAGGAACTGAATGCGCTTGAGCTGCAGCGTGTCGGTCAGCACAAAGCGCACGCGCTCGTTCCAGATCAATCCGAGCTTCGTAACCTGCTTGCCGGTGGCGATGTGCTGGCGAATTTCATCAGAGGTCAGATCCATGCGAACGCAGCGGATTACCGCACCGTTTTCGCTCGGGTCGCGCAGCTCGACTTCGGCATCCAGCTCAAAACCTTCTGGCGCTTCGCCCGCGGCCAGCCAATCGGTCATGGCGGTGTGCGGGGCAAACTTGGCGCGGGGCAAGGCAGCCGGGAACGGCGGCAGAGCCTCACGCAGTTTGCTGACCAGCGCTTCCGCCTTGCTGGATGTGGACGTGTCGACCATCAGCCATCTGCGGCGATTGTCGATGTAGGCGTTCAGGCGGCCTTCCCGGGTGAAGGCTTTCGGTAGCAGGTCATCGGTCACCTGTTCTTTTAATGCCTGCTTTTCCTTGTGGCCAATGCCGCGATGGTCGCGCTGTTCGATCTCCAGCGCCTTTTCATCGACGGCTGCGCGGATCGTCACTACCGGCAGAACCTTGTCTTCGCGCTTGAGCGAGACCAGCAGGCAGTCGCGGGCCTTGAATACCGGGCTGCCGACGTGGCTTGCCGGCCAGACCCAGCCCTCGGTAAACCAGTCCAGTCCGGCGCATTTGGCGAACGGCGCTTTATCCAGGCGTTCGGACAATGCCGCGCCGTCGACCGGGGCGGACAGGCGGAAAATTGAAAGTTGTTTGAACCAGGTCATGCGGCCTCCTGCTGTGCGCGCGCCGATGCGATAAAGGCTTCGGCATTCTTGATGGCACGTTCGCGGTGAATGTTGCTGCCGTCCCTGATGGATTCGATCAGGTCGAGCATGAGCTTGATGTGCTCGGGGTCGTCGCGGAGCGGGGCTGGTGCGGGCGCCGTTGCCACTGACGTGAGCTTGGGCGGCACAACCGCAATCGGTGCGGGTGCGGCTTCAACGACAACCGGCGCCGGCTTCGGCAGGGCAGCCAGTTCGTCCTGCTGCCGCTTGATTTCAGCCTGTTGAGCTGCGAGGGCGTCGGCCTGAGTCTTGGCTGCACGCTCTTGCTCGACCCGGGCCGCGCCCAGCTTCCGGCGTTCTTCTGCAATAGCCGCAGACTCTGCGTCGCGTTGGATCTTGGCTTTGCGCTCCTGCTCTGCGCGCTCGTCAGCCAGTCGCTTGCGCTCGGCAGCAAGGGCGGCGGCGTCGGCCGCTTGCTGCTTGCGCTGGCGCTCAAATTCGTCGCGTTCCGCCTTGGCCCGAGCCTGCTCGGCTTCGGCCTCCTTGGCGCTGGTCAGCGCCAGATCCAGTTTTTCGAGCGCGGATTGCTTGGCTGACGCGGCGGTGGTGGTAAATTCTTCGAAGCTCGCGTCGATCTCGACTGCCGTGACTGTCTCGATTGCGCCCTGAATGTGTTCCGCCGACTTGCCGATGCAGTCCAGCGCCACCAGTCCGAATGCGTCGATTCGGAATTTAATGGCGTCGATGCGCTCGGCTTCGATGCGCGCTTTCTCGGCTTTGATGGCCTCTTTACGCGCATCTTCGTCTTTGATGAGGGCGTCGAACCGGGCTTCGTACGGCGTAACCTCGGCCTCCAGCGCCTTATAGTGCGAGTCAATCAGTTTGCCGATTTCGAGGATCGGTGCTTTGCGCTGCTGGCGCGTGGCGTTGGCGCCTGTGCGAATACCCTTGAACGTCGCGCGATGGGTCGTCGCCAGCTTGTAGCCCGCCGGGGTGGTGACGTCGATCTCTGCCGGAATGGCTGCGATAGCCAGCGCCAGCGCCGTGTGATGGCCGGCATAGACGGCGGTGACGTAGGTCACCGGGTCGATGGTTAGCAGATCGCGCGATGCGATCTCGGCCGGCTCGACCAGGGCGACGCCGGTTTGTTCGGGTTGTTCCATGGCTTTCTCCACGAAAAACCCCGCCGAAGCGGGGCTGATTATTTGGTGAGCGCGGCGCGGAGTCGCGGTTCGATGTTGGGCTGATTCAACAGCCATTTGACGTAATCGCGCGGAACCTGCGACAGCGGCACGCCGGCATGCTTGCCGAACGGCATTGCCACCGGCACCAGTGCGTGCTCGGACAGCTCGTGCAACTCCTGCCAGCTCGTCACTTTCAGGTCATTCAGCAGCGCCAGTAGGATCTCGCGGCAGATACCGACGTCAGCCAGGGCGCTGTGAGCGCTGCGCAATACCTCGCGCGCCGCTTTGCCCTTGAGGTAGTACAGCAGGGCGCTTTGCGTGTGGCTGTCGAGTGATGGCCATGCCATCCGCGCCAGCGCCAGGGTGTCGATCAACTTGACCGGCGGCTTGCCGATGACGATCCAGTCGAAGCCGTCGACGTTGTGGCCGATTAAGTAATCGGTCGGCGGCAGCGCGAAATTCGTGTGCGACGGGCAGTCCACCAGGTCATCCGGATGAATGTGGTGCGTAGCCAGCGCGCCGAGGTTGATGCGTTTGGTCGGGTTGTAGCGCTGTTCAAACCGGTCAATAACTGCGCAGACCGGCGGTTCGTCCAATTCCAGCCAGGCGGCTTCAACCACGTCAGGCAGGGCGCCGGTCTTCTTGTCGATGTGGCCGGTGGTCTCAATATCAAAGATGCGTGCGGTTTGGGCCATGGTGAGCTCCGGTTAAATGCAGTGAATAATGACGCGGTTTTCAAGCCCGATCGGGGAAAATGGTATATCGTCGTCGATGTCGTTATATTTCTTCGGTTGAGGCTGTTCACGGCGCCCCGGCGGGGAAACCTTACTGGCGCTGCCACCCTTGAGGCGCTTGACGGGGTTTGCCGCGATCCAGTCAACACGGGCAGCCAGCCGCTTCGGCTCTTTGCATTTGTCCCCGTCCAGCACTTCGGAAGCGATCTTTTCATCCGACGGCGAGAACCAGGTGTCGAACAGGGCTTTTTCTTTCACTTCACCGCTGTCAGACAGATACTCTTCCATGCGGAAGAGGGCGCCAATCGGCTTGCCCATCAACGCCGCCAGCAGCGGAGCCCGAACAAGCTGACGGGACTGAGATGCGGCGTCCCATTTCTCGATTTCGCCCATTACCGGGTCCGGCAGATCGCGCAGTCGCAGACAGGCCATCAACGAATCCAGCTCTTGAAAGCCGCCCTCATTGTCGGTCGGCTGGTGAGTGCTCTTGTCTTCGTATGTCAGATTGCTATACCAGCGAGCTTCTTGCCCTGTCGTGGTCTTGAACGAAAACGAAATCCCGCTGGACGTCGTCTTCTGGACGTATTCAGCCACCAGCAAGGTGCCAACAAATTTACCCGGCTGCGTAATGCCGGACTGGCGGTTGTCGGCGGCGCGCGCCGATTCCGCGTTCAGGGTGCGAAAAGCCATTTGATTCTCCAGAAGTATCAGGCGGCGGCAGCTTGGCCGATCCCGTAGTAATTACAGATGGCGGCGTCGACCGCCTCCAGGTCGTTGTCGATCATCGCGGCGTCAAACAAACCCATTGGCGACTTGACGGTGTCGAACCCGCTGTTCCGGGTCGTAAAGTGGAACTGGCCATCCATAACCTTCGTGCGCAGGCAGATGGTTACCATGCCGTCCAGGGAGACTTTCTCATCGAGCATCTTCCCGATGGTCTTGATCTTCGTCATGCCGTCCGACGACGTGTCGGTGTGGCACAGGACATAGACCCGAACATCGTCAGGCAGATCCGCAGCATCCATGATGACTTTCCATGCGTGATGCCCGATCTCCGAGAACTTATCGAATCCGCGCTCGTCGGTACGGCGCATAAATTCGTTGCACATCAGGTACTGGTAATCGTCGATGACGACCCGTTTGCGCGACGTTTTTTGCATCAGCTCGATGATTTTTTGATAGTCATCCGTCACGAAAATGTTTCCCGTTTTGCAGCTCTCGCGGTTGAACAGCTTCCACGTTGCGGAGCGGAACGGAAGCGGCTTCTTGATGCACTGAATCAGCAGCGTCTCTTCGGGCGGCATATTGCGCATGCTTGCCGACTTCCCGGTCCCGGGCTCGCCAAGGATGAATGTGGTGATGCCCATGGCTTATGTCCTCGTTATGCGAAATCGGCGCCAGCCAGAGCCTTTGCCATCTCGCGTTCGAATCGGTCGTTGCGGCGCAGCGTCAGGCTGCGATCCGCGTCAGTGATGGGGCGGTTTGTCGGGCCGCCCAGAATCAGCGAGCGGACCAGCGCAATGTGACCGGCGCGCTCCTTGCTCGCCCTGGGCGGCACATCCAGCGGCGCCATCAGTCGAACCGACTACTGTAGTTGGCGTCTGAGCCGACGACGCGGCGCGGGGCGTTCTTGCGCTTGTCCTCAGCCATGAACACCATTTGCGCGGTCGCCTTTTTGATGCGCTGCAGGCCAACTTCGCTGTAGTCGTCAACGGGCGGCGACTTGTACGTCACGCCGTCAATCTGAATGAAGATGAAAATTTCGCCGCCGCCCATTATCTCTACATCCACATCGCAAAAATTCGGGAGCATCGCCTCGACCTTCTGCTTGAACTGCCCAGCGATGTAAACGGGGTCGCAGTCCGAATCGCCACCGGGCTTTTCGCCCCATTCGATGTCAAATTCACCCATTTTGCTCATGATCAACCCCATTGCGTTTGAATCAGGCCGTAGGCGATGAAGATGATCACCGCCAAAACCACGGCGCCAATACGATTTTTGACAGAAGCCTTCATGCCGGCCTCCCTTGAATACCCACGACCCGCCCGATGGAATCCAGCACCATCAGCTGGGCATCACAGACGTGATGGGCGAGCGCTGGCACGGTGTAGCGCGTGCCGTCGCGCTCAACGACAGTGATCAGATAAGGCTTCATGCCATCTCCTTGCAGCGCCTTGGCCACTGCGCGTTGTCTGCCCGCTGGTAAGCCATGACGGACGGCTCAAGGCACGTTTTGATGATTGCCGCGATCTCGTCCGGCCCATCTCCGCGCCGATACGCCATAATCAGCCGGCTGGCGTCGATCACTACCTGGACGCGAGCGGCTGCGATGTCGTTTTCCATGCGACCTCCCAAAAAAGAAGCCCGCGCGCCGCGGGCAAACACTCACAGGATGAATTTGGCCGGACTTTCCCGGAGGTCAGCACTCTTTCCGCACCCTTGCCTATGCTCGGCCGTCGTCACGCGGCGGAACCCGCGCCCCTTGTTGGCTGACTCATTGGGGAATCCCGTGTTTACGGCAGTAGGTTGCCAGCCCAGCGGGAGGAACTTTGTTGCCAAAATCGCCTGTCACGCGCCTTTGGAAACCGGCCTCACTCCCCAGTAAGGCCGTGCTGAGTTGTCCTTGCCCATCCCGATGCAGTTACATGATCGTCTCCCGGTGAGATACGCGGTCTTGCGTGGCGTCCGCGCTGCCCTTGAATCGGTACTGCTGTCCCATGAAGGCCGTTTCGGCTTACGCGCCCCTTCTGCCGTAGCTTCCGCTGCTGCGAACAGGCCTTCATGAGCCGCCTATTGCCAAGCGGCCAGCCTTTAAAACTCAATGTCGTCCATCGGGTCATCCAGCGGGGGCGACGGCGCGTCCGTCACTACCGGGCCGCGAATAACCTTGAAGCCAGGGCGCTCGCCGTAGAGCAGATAATTGCCGATAAAGCGACTCGTGTTAAAGACCACCGGCTTAAACCAGACGATGGAGTACGGCGCAAAAACGACGCATTCCGCGTCGTCGAAGTCGATCGTTTCGTTCATTCCGCTCTCCTGTTGATCACCACAACGTCCTCAGTCGAAGCTGTTGTGGTGATGGCCCGTCGCCAGGCCACCGGTACTTCGCGATGTGTATAGCTGCTTGTGCGTTACCCGGGCGCTAACCGGTCAGTACCCCGTGCGTTGATCGCTATCCGTGACCGGGAACCTCGCCTCGCCACCTCCACCCGTTCGCTTCCGTTGTTGGGTCGCCTGGCCGTGGTCGCCAGTGCTGCATTCACTTCGTTCACCCGTTACTCGCCACGGTTTGATTGGCGCATCACGTGTTTCATTACCTGGCTTTTCGTCGCCCGATTCGCACGCTTCCAGCTCGCTTTGTGCTCGCTGTGTTTGCTCCCGCTTTGCCGGCGCGGGGCTGCATCTGAGGCCGGGCCTAATACGCTTTCGCGCTTCGGCTGCTAATCCCTGCAAGTTGTGTAAAGAGCGTTGCTCGGTGTTGCTGAGCTGATGGAGTGAAGATTACCTCGTGGGTAACTATAAGGCAAGACAAAAGATTACCTGCACATGGCGCGTGTGGCTTTTTTGGTTACCAAATGGGTAATTGATTGTGCGGCAAGGGCAAACTAGGAAGGGGTGAGGGCCAGGACGGCCCGTCATGTATTACGCAGATTGGAGTGCGTCGGGATTGGAACGGAGGAAATCAAGGATGGCGGCGAGGTTGCCGCGTTTTTCGACTTTGAATTTGTTGTCATGCGAGAGGGTGATGCGCAGTTCGGCGAGAAGGGGGTAAACAGAACTGCCAAGGGTTTCGGTTTCCATTGCGTGTTTCTGTAGATCGTTGAAAGAGGCAATAGGATGTCACAAACCCCTTGCAACGAACAGCGGGTAAAACAGGACATTTTTAGCGCGATATCTGACTGTGGTGCTCAGGTATTATTGGGGTTTCCAAAGAGAATATACACAAGGTGCGCCCGGCTGCGAGCCTTGTATTGCTTGATGATGCGGGCCACATGGCGCCGCACCGTCCTTGCGGTAATGCCGAGATTGGATGCTGTCTGAGTGTCGGATTGTCCGACGGCAATGCTGTCCGCTATTGACCGGTCCATATCCGTCAGCTCATACCGGAGGTCGCGTGGGGCGAGTACCCGCGAGGCGGCTGATGACATGTGCCGGTGCATCATGCCGATGATCTGACGCACCCCGGCATCCTCCTCCGCCCGCCGTCCTGCAAACGAAATGGTTACGCGGTGCGTGCCGTGGTCGTGTAAGTAGGTAAGGCCGTGCGTCATGTCGTGGCGCGCGCAGGCGGCGAGAAAGCGGGCATGGCTCGGCGTGCGGCGATTTAATGTCGCCAAACTCTTGGACCAGAGGATCGGCGTATCCGGCTTCCCGTTGAGCACGGGGTCGACGTTCGCAAAATCCGCAGCCAGGTACAGGTCGATCCACTCGTCACTCCAGCCCACGTTCAGGATGTCGGCAAAAGTAGGGTGGTGACCGCCAAGCCCAGTAACCGCAATCAAAATGGCCACATCACCGGAGAGTAGATGCTGTAGCCCGTGGCAAAATGCGCGCAGACCCTCCTTCTCCCGCGCCGTAGGTAGAGTCCCGGCCAGGCCCAGTACGGTATATGCCGTACCGGGCGGCACACTATTAAGTAGATCCATCGTTGTGCTGTCCATATCTTAAACGTAGCGCAAAGCCGCGCAATGTACAGGATATGTCCCGCCGTGCCTATCTCTTTGATTCGATAATTAATTTGATAAGTTCCGCAATTGTTTCCGGCCCCTTGTCGAGCAACTTCTCAGCCAGGTCTTGCAGGGACTCGGCGACGAGGTAGGCGCCGTCCACCTGGGTGACCGGTTCCTTTTGGCCTTTGCCGGTTTCCAGCCATGCAGGATTCACGCGCAGCGCCTTTGCTATCTGCAAAAGCCGTGTTGTAGCACGGTTTTTCCCGCTTTCAAGGTCTCGAATGGTGGATACGCTGAGGCCAGCTTTTCTGGCGAGCTGCGCTTGTGTCATGCCCAGCGCGAGTCTCGCCGCGCGCAATCGGTCTGCAAAAAAGTCCATGCAATATTGTCGAGCATGGATTGCGTGTAATAACGCTTTAAGAATGGCGGAATAACGCTATTGCTGGCACGCGGCGCCAGCAGGCGAGGCGATCAGGGGCAGGGTAGGGGAATAGGGTGGGCGTGAAAAAGCCCACACTGGGGCGGGCTGATTGGAGCGAATTATGACTGATTACTGATCGGGATGCGTTTTCTTGATCTGATCGAGCAGGGCTTGAGTGTCTTTTAGTTGCTGCATCACCTGGGTCTGCGCGGCAGAAGTGTTCTTGCCGGATTCAAACGAGGCGACCATGTTGCTCAATACGGTTGCGTTGAACGCGGCTACCCCGAGGACAATGGCGAGGACGGCGGATATGCCGGTGACAATGATTGTAGTCTTTAGGCTCTTGATGGACGCCTGAGTGTCCTTGTTAGCCTCGACAAAGGCATCCATTTTATCTTCGATGCGCGAAACCCTGGCATCCATCTTGGCTTCGATGGTTTCCAGTTTGGCGTCGAGCAGTTCGACTGTGACAGGTGTGCTCATAGTGACATTATGGGTCAGGTCGCCTTCGCCATCAACCCCGGCCACCCCTTGCTGCGGTTGCCATATATTGAGACTGATAACTTTACTTGCCGGCATCGTTGCCATCCTCCTCGCTGTAGCCTTGATCGACATACCCCAACTCAACGTACATGTGATAGAAAACCTTCGAGAAAGTCATGACATAAGAGCAGTTGTCGCATATGAGCATTATCAGTTGAGTATTAAACCGCTCAAGTTTGTTGTTATTGCCGGGAACTGTCGTGGTTCCGGGTATGAATGCTTCGATCTGAACGGGTTCATGACCCGGAATCTCAGCCCGATGGCCCCACGTGAAGTTCTCACTGTTCCCGCATATCGGGCAGCCCTTGAAGCCTTTTTGCTTCAAATGATTCATGAATTTTTCCATACTGCCCCTTGAGTGTTATTCCAAAATCCGGTAGTGAAACAGCCCGCAATCGTGGGTGGTGGCGGCCGGCTACATCCGGGCGAGGAGCTCTCGCTTTTTGTTTTCAAACTCATCGTCCGTCAGTACGCCGGCGCTATGCAGATCCTTGAGGCCAGAAACGGCTTTCAAGATTGACTCGTGCGAGCCGCCTTTGGGTTCTTGCATTGCCGGGGCGACTTGGGCGTGCATTCCGGACGTCGAAGCTCGATCCAGAATGTAAGCGGTTGCATCACGGAATTTCTGCGCCATTGCCTTGGTGTTTAGAGAAACGCAGTTCGGCGCCTTTGCCGGGTCTGTTCCCTTGGCTTGAGACCAGTAGCTCTTGTCGGTATTTTGCATGCCACCCGCCGAAAGCTCGAAGTACCCGCTCAGGAGCCCATACTTCACTTCGACCCCGGCCACCCGTGCGTATGGCAATTGAAACACGTTATTGCCAAAAAATTGCCCCGTCATGAATCCACCCTTCGCCACAATGACTCGATGGGTTGTGCAGATGAGCGCCTGCTTGAATGCGCCCTTTATCTTAATTATTACCTTTTCTTCGGCAGTCAGGAGTGTCTGCAGCTCTTTTTCAAGCCGGTCTGGAAGTTCTTCTATTAGATGGTCCATGCAGCAATCCCCTTGAGTGTCATTTTGAAATCTGGTCGTGAAAAAACCCGCAATCGCGGGTCTGTCGTTCGTTCTTGTGTTTAATCGTCCACCGGCATAACGATCCGCGCATCAACCCCCGCATGCTTCTGCAAGAGATACAGTAGGTTGGCGCCGTCAAGTAACTCGATCGGTTTGTTGTTTGCAAACTCGAATGAAGCTTTGCCGTAACCGCTCGTCGCCACCAGGATACCCTTTGACGCGCCCTCGTTCTGCATGGTGCCAAATAAGTCACGAACCGCGCTAACGCCAACGGTGTTTTTGTAGCGCTTGGCCTGGATGACAACCTTGCCGCCGAAGATCGGCCGCGGATCGTAGGCAATACAGTCCACGCCGCCGTCGCGCGATGCCTGTGTCAGCTTGGTTTCTAGCCCCATCTTCTGAAACAGATTTGTAATTAGCGACTCAAACTCACCCGGCGTCAGGTCCATTAAGTTTTGTCTTTCGTCTAACCCGGACAGAATATCGCTCTCAGTAATGAATCGCGGATCGTTCATGTTCAACTCAAGTATTGGTCGAACCGGGGCCAGCTCTGCCGGGTTGCGTGACACCGATGCGTTCAGCTGCTGCAGGCACGCCATAGGATCGACTCTACTCAGGTCAATAGCGGCGAATGTGTCTTTTGTGGTTCTGACAGAAACGACGCAATAACGAGTGTTCTGCCCTGTCGCCGGGTTGATGGTATCGACATACACACTGAGAACCGTGGTGTCGATATTGCCGTCAGTGTCAGCTTGAAATATCTCGTGCAGGCATCGCAGTGTAGTCTGCGCGATAATCGACGCGTAGATCTGCTTGCGCTGAGCGGCGAGTATCTTCGAATGGCTGAATGTGTCAGTAGCCTTTACGTGCTTCACTGCTTTTACATCAGGGGTAATCGTTTCAAATGGCGGAACATCATAGTTCACCACCAGTTGACGAGATTCAGGTGAGAAGACAATGACGGAGGACTGCGGGAAGCCCTCAGGGAGCGAACTATGGGACAAAACAGCCGAGAAATAGCCTGAAATTGCGTCCGGGTTGTGCGCGCGAAGCGCCTTCGAGCACTCATCAATTGTTTTGTTGTGTTCGTCTGCTTGGCGTTTAATGCGGGCGACTTCTGCGGTGTATTCAGCCTTGCGTGCCTCTATTTTACCGAGTCGAAGCGCCTCGTCGGCCTCGTATTTTCTGAGCGCCTGCTGGCGTTTTCGGTCTGAAGCTTCCTTTTCCCGCTCGTACTTAGCTTTTCCTCCTAGCAACATGAAAAACCAAGATGGGCGCGGGGTGACGTATTCCCAGTCTACGGGCGCGCGATTCGGCGTTTCAAGGTCTTCGAGATTTAGTACGGGAATATTGGGTTTGACAATCAGGCAGTCCAGTGAAAATTTCTTTCTACTGCGGATGCCGTCTGCAAGAATGCTGGATAGCTCTCCAATTCGAGCCTCCGCCTCTTCCGTCATGCCGGCCGCTTCCTCCGCCCTTGACTCCAGGTAATCGCGTTTGCGCTCTTTTTCGTCGCGCGCGGAAGCTATTCTTGCTTCTCGTTCGAGTCTTGCCTGCTCCCGGGCGCTCCGGGCTGCATCCCTTGCTGACGCCCTTGCTTGACGTTCAAGCTCCCTGGATAACTGGTTAAGGCCACTAAAAAATCCCCTTGCCACGGCTCGCCCCTTACTTGATGCAAAATAAAAGCCCGCATTTGCGGGCCTCCAGTATTCAGTCTTTTTTCTTCGCGTCTTGCAGATCCATTGCTCGCTGCACAATCTCAAAAATTGTAGCCCGGTCGAGGGCTGACAGTTTTGTCGCCAGATCATCAGGGGAGGACGCCTCAACAATCACATGACCGCCACCACTCAAAACCGGCGGGATGTCATCGTGCTGAACGTCCATCCACCCTTCTGATAGGTTGCGCACCACCTCAATCTTGCGCGCCATATCGTCGCCGATGTTCTTTTTCCCTGTCCTGATCCGGCTCAGGTAGTTCGATTCCACTTCTAAATCTTTTGCCAATTCCGCAGCTGCCCCTCGCGGCTCAACCAGCGATAGGAAGTTCTTCAGGCGGATTTCTTTATTTGTGAGTCCCATCCGGAAATGGTAGTTGCGATTACCCAATGGGTAAATGTGCTGTGGGGTGCTTTTGTGTTGATTTGCTTGCATATAAGTTACCCCTAGGGTAATCTTCGTCTATGAATTTCAAAGAGTTTTGGGCCGAATTAGGCCCTGAAGAAAAGCAGATGTTTGCCAACTCGGTGACCCGGAAAAAGAAGTATCTGGATCACGTTGCCGCAGGGAGAAAGCTCCCCGGCAATGACTTGGCAGTCGACATCCAAAAGAAGACGGGCCGTAAGGTTACCGTCTATGACCTTCTGCCGCTCCATGCCGAGAAGATCTGGCCAAAGGATGAATGGCAGTTGATCGAAAAATAGTTGTTTGGCGGAGACCTGCAGGCGGGGAAACCTGCTGGTCTCCTGGGGAATGAGCAAGGGCGTCGCTCACAGTTCGAATATACGGCAAGAAAATTGGAACGGATACATGAAAATGAAAGGCGAATCATGCAAGTCGATCACGTAAAGCGCCGCTTTCCCGGCTTCTTCTCGGCTATCCACGCCGACACAAGGCGCTTTCCTGACAACGGGATTACTGGCGCCGCCGAGGCAACCTCTCGCAACCCCGGGACTCTGTCCAATCAGCTCAAGCCGGATAACTACAAAGAAGCCCCGACGCTAGAGACCGCTCTGGAAATGATTGAGCTGACCCAGTCCGTTCGCACCGTCAATGCCATCGCGAGTCTTGTTGGCTGCGTCGCCGTCCGTGTCGACTCCCATTCCGCGCCCACTGACATCCGGACCTGCGCTGAGGTTTTGACGCAGCTGGCCTACAAGGTTGTGGGCTTCGGTCTTCTGGAGGGTAGCACCGGGCGCCTGACGCACACCCAGCGCGATGAGCAGGAATGCATCCTCAACGAACTAATTCAGATGGCTCTTGCATATCGCAATGGACTCAAAGGGTAGGGCGAAGCCTGCGGCCAATAACGAGCAGACAAGAAAAAGCCCACTTCATCGCGGGTGCAACCGCTCAGTGGGCTTAATCAACATTTGATGGAGTGATTATGCAAAACACACCCTCGATAGTCAATAACAACCTCACGATGTCCAGTCGCGAAATCGCGGATCTGTGCGATAAGCGACACGACAACGTGATGGCCGACATTCGCACGATGCTTGTCGACCTGAATTTGGATCTACTGAAATTTCAGGGCATCTACCTGGACGCCTACGGGCGCCAGCAACCTTGTTACGGACTTGACCGCGAGCTGACCATGACGCTCGTCACCGGTTACAGCACGCTTTTGCGCAACCGCATCGTCAAGCGCTGGATGGAGCTCGAAGCCAAGCCGGCGCCAGTTACAATCGAAGCCCCGGCGCCGCGCGGAGGCGAAATGCGTGGCATGGCCGTACTCATGGCTGCCGGCGTCATCAAGGAGCGCGCCGCCGTTGCCGCGCTGCAATGCGTAGAGCGCGAGACGGGCGCTGACCTGACCGACTTCTATGCCGCCCTCCCGAACGTCGCCAGTGACCGCGCTGGCACCCTCAATGCAACCGATATCGCCGAGTCCATGGGCTGGTGCGGATTGAACAACAAACCGAACGCCCGTGTTGCCAATGTGAAGCTGGCCGAGGCCGGACTGCAGGAACAGATCAACGGCGAATGGAAGCTGACCGACAAAGGCCAACAGCACGCCGAATACCGCCCCGTCGCCACCGGGCGCTCGTCCAAGATGCAAATCCAGTGGAAGCCGTCCGTGCTGACCGTGCTGAAAGAAAAAGCGGGGGTGGCTGCATGAGTATCAAGCTGATGTCCCGCGCCTGGGAAATGGAAATCCCCACTGGACAAAAAATGATCCTCCTGGCACTGGCCGACCGCGCCAGCGACGAGGGTGAGTGCTGGCCGGGGAATGACGAATTGAAGCGCAAGGGCAGCATGTCCAGCCGCTCGGTGGTAAGCCACATTGATTGGCTTGAAGACCATGGCCTGGTGCGCATTGAGCGTCGACAGAAAGGGAATCTTCGCCAGTCGAATCGCTACATCGTCACACTCGATTCGTATGTAGCGGCCGGCGGGCTGGTTAGATCAGAAAGTGCAAATTCTGCACATGCAACCGTTGCACATGCAAATTTTGCACATGCAGAATCTGCACCCCCGAATGTGCAAAATTTTCCAGTTGAAAGTGCAAATTCTGCACATTCCTTTAATGAAGATCCGTCATTGAACCATCAGTTAGATCCATCACTGGTGCAGGCAGCTGCTGACGCAGTGCCTAGGCCCCGCAATACTCGTCCGAAATCAGAGCCCAACCCCCTGAACGTCGATACGTGGAAAGCCTACAAGGCCGCCTACGTTGTTCGCTACGGCGTGCCGCCCGTCCGGAACCAGAAGGTCAACGGACAGCTCGCCAATCTGGTGAAACGCTTGGGCGCCAATGCCCCTCAGGTTGCCGCGTTCTACGTCGAGAGCGGTAACGGGTACTACGTCAGCCGTGGCCACTCTGCTGACTGCCTGCTGGCTGACGCCGAGAAGCTACACACCGAGTGGGCGACCGGGCGCCGGGTGACCCAGTCCACGGCTCGCCAAGCCGATGCCACGCAAGCCAATCTCGAAACCCACAACGGCGCGCTTGAAATCCTGCGTCAGAAGGGGCTGGCATGAGCGCCGAGAAGATTCTTGAAGCCATCACCGTAACATCTGAACTGACCGGCACCACGTTATCGGAAACGGCCAAGGCCATGATGACTGAGGACCTGCTGGCCTACCCGCTGCCCGCCGTGATGCATGCCCTGACGCGCTGCCGCAAGGAATTGACGGGACGCTTGTCGCTGGCGGCTGTACTGGATCGACTGCAGGGCTGCGATGGTCGACCCGGCGCCGAGGAGGCATGGGGGATGATCGCCGCCAGCCTGGCTGATGAGCGGGTTAGCGTGGTCTGGTCGGAGGAAATGGCCCTGGCATCTACTGCCGCATCACCGCTGATCCAGATTGGCGACAAGGTCGGCGCCCGAATGGCATTCCGTGAGACCTACGAACGGGTCATGGCTGAGGCCCGGGAAACCGGGCTGGCACCGAAGTGGACGCTATCCGCCGGCACTGATCGTGCAGGGAGGGAGAGTGCAATCAAAGTCGCCGTGCAGGCAGGGCGATTGACCACTTCTCATGCTGTCGCCCTGCTGCCGAGTGAATCCACCGAAATGCGGCACGAAATGCTGACCGGGCAGGTGCTGAGCATCGAGGACAAGCGCCGCGCGGCCATTGCTCTTGGGAAGATTCAGGGACTGCTGGCGGCGAAGATTTCGCAAGGGGAAACGGCATGACCGATACCGTCTACCGCGAGTTTGAGTTGAAAAGCGAAAGCGTCGCTGGCGCGCTATGGCAGTTCCTGAAACTCAACGCAAAAGCGCTCTCAGAAGCCGGTAAGCCCCTGTGGTGCATCGTTACCAATGACGCCAAGAAGCGCAACAACCTGCAGAACGCCAGGTACTGGAAGGCAGTACTGAAACCAATTGCAGATCAAACCTGGGTGGCCGGTCGGCATTTTGAATCCAAGGCTTGGCATATCCACTATGCCGAAAAGTTCCTGCCGATGATCGAGGTTCCCATGCCAGACGGCAGTATTCGACTGGAACGCACGTCGACCACCGACCTGAAGGTCCGCGAGTTTTCGGAGTACATGCAGCAAGTTGAGGCTGATGCGGCTACTGAGCTTGGCGTCCGGTTCGATGCTGATCCGAGTCAGCGCCAGGCAGGAGGGCGTGGGTTATGACTACCAAGGCGGAGAAAGCTCACATGAACCGCGTGGCCGAGATTGGCTGTATCGCCTGCCGCAAAGTCGGCTTCTACGGCACGCCGGCAGAGCTGCATCACATCCGCGAGACGGCCGGTATGGGTCAGCGATCTGATGCTGATGAGGTTATCCCGCTCTGCCCAGCGCATCACCGAGGAATCATGCATCCGGCCGTGCCGAGTATCCACCTTGCGCGCAAGGCGTTCATGCGCCAGTTCGGCAAAGAAGCCGATCTGGTTGGAGAAGTGAATGAGATTTTGAACCCAAGGGGAATGGCGGCATGAGGCGAACAGGAATGAGAAAGCGGGTATACCGCGTGGCACTGGCCGTGGTGGTGGCCTGCACCGTGATATTTCCGTTGGCGATGGGGCTGCGGTGATCTGGCACCGGGTGACGGATCTGTGTATCGAGTCCGGCGCCTGGCGGATTTTTCGATATCCGATGGGCGACCCGGAATATTTCGAATTGTGGTGCTGGCCGAAGTTTATCGGGCGGTTTGATACATCGGAACAAGCAAAGGGGAGTGCATTAAGTGGAGCAAAGCAATCAGCAGGAGGTTGACCCGACTGGCACCGATCAGCACCAGCCCGGCGCAAAGTTGGACGCAGGCAAGGTACGGCCAGACCTGATCCTGTCCGGCATGCCGCGCGCGCTGCTGGCGGTCGCCCAGGTAGCCACGTTCGGCGCCGCGAAATACACAGAGGGCGGCTGGCAGGCTGTGCCGGATGGAATCAAGCGCTACACCGCCGCTATGGATCGCCACCGTCTCAAAGAGACGTTCGAACCGGTTGATGCCGATTCGGGTATTGCCCATCAGGCGCACCTCGCATGGAACGCGCTGGCGCGGCTGGAATTGATGTTGCGGGAGGTTGTATGAGGCACGCAGTATGTCCGCCAGTGTTTACCACGGCGATTTGGATTGAGCTGGCCGTCTTCGTCGCGATGTGGGCGGGCGCGATGTGGGCGATTCATCGGATGGAGCGGGATTTCGAGGAGGGGAAGAAATGAAAGTGACAATCACCGAAGGGCTGATCCTGATCGAGGGCTTTGACCGGCCGGCGACTGCCGGGGCAGTGGGCCACTCGTGCCGCACCGCCGCGCAAGAGGCCGCGGCCTGGGCCGTGAAGCGACTGGGCGAGGAGATGGAAAAGTCGCTCGCCTTCTACCGGACCGGCGAGCCGATCGACAACATTGCGACGGGCGATTAAATGACCAGTGCTACGGAGCGCATGCAGGCGCTGGGGCGACTCAAGACCGGCGCCATGAACAAAACCGAAGCCGCGTACGCGCAACTGCTGGAGATGCGCCGCCAGGCCGGCGAGGTCGATTGGTACAAGTTCGAGGGTATCAAGTTCCGACTGGCTGACAACACGTTCTTCACTGTTGATTTTGCCGTTATGAGAAGCGATGGCGTTATGGAGATGCATGAGGTTAAAGGCTTCATGCTTGATGACGCAAATGTGAAGATAAAAGTTGCGGCATCGCTGTATCCGTTTGTCTTCAAAGTTATTCGAAAAGGAAGGGGCGGATCATGGCAAGTGACCGAGATATAGAGCGCTTTCTGGCGAAGGCGATCAAAAGGGATAGTGGCTGCTGGGACTGGGTTGCTGGCAAGAAGGGCGGCGGATACGGGGTCTTTTATCTGAACGGCAAGGTGAGAGGGGCGCACCGAGCCTCGCTATTTCTTTTTAAAGGCCATGATCTCGATACCCCGCTTGACGCCATGCATTCTTGCGACAACCCAGCATGCGTCAACCCGGATCACCTTGTTTATGGATCTAGGACGGAAAACATGCGTGACGCATCAACTAAAGGGCGAATTGTCAGGGCTCAGGATTGGCATGGTGAGCAGAATCCAAAATCAAAATTGTCGAGTAGGCAAGTTCAGGAAATTATCTGCTTGGCGGCGAGTGGTTCAACAAGAACCGAGATCTCGGCAAGGTTCAAGGTATCTGACGTTAGGGTCTCTCAGATTCTAAAGTCAGCAGGGATGTCTTCTGCGCTAACGGCAACTGAGGCGGCGGCTCGGGTGCGCCGCGCGAAAACGCATTGCAAGCGCGGGCATCCGTTGAGTGGCGATAACCTTCGAATTAATACAAACGGGGGCAGAATCTGCATCCAATGCAACAAGGCAAATGCATTGGCAAGGAAGACAAAGAAGGACGGCGGCGGCTGGGCGGTAGAAGAATTTTGATTATTGGGGCGTAATTCAAAAAGGGGCGGGCAAGGGCGATGATGTATCTAAACGACGAGCATGCAATTCGAAAATGTTTCGAAACATTGGAGCGCAACGGGCTGAAAATCGCCACCTACGGGGAGAATGTGCCGTCAACCGGCAGCAAGCTGAGCATTGGGGAATGCCACGTCAATGCTGCCTGGGTGATTAAATGGTTGATGGAGCTGCCAGCGCATCAGGGGCTGGTGCTGCGGCTGAAGTATGGCACCGACAATGAGACTCGCCGCGACGTGACGCTGGATCTGTCCTCGTTCGTGGTGCTGGAGATGGGGCGTGCGAGTATCAACAAAGCGCAGGCCCATTTCATTCTGTCGATGTGGGCGCAGCCTAAGCTGATTGCGAAAGAATACGCATCAGGGTGCAGGCCGGAAAAGAAGATCACGCCGGCCGATTATATTGACGCGTTCGACGTCAGTCCGGACTCGGCCACCAGGCATATCCGACGCGTGTTCGACCTGGTGGATCGCTGGCGCCGGGAGGCTATCGCCGCTGTCCACCCCAAGCTGCAAAAACTGATCAGAGAGGATTTGGCGATGGTTGCTTGACGCGAACTGCGGATTTGACTACTATAAACATGTAGTCTGCAATTTTTGCGTCTACCAGAAATCAAACCCGCCAGCGCCAAGCGTTCGCGGGTTTGATTCATTCCAGCACCACACCAAATTCATAACCCCACATCTTCACCGGTGTGGGGTTTTTTGCATCTCAGTAATCAGCAACTGACGGATAGCTGCGGCACCGACTTCACCGGCCCACGCCTTCACATCGGGCGGCACTTTGACAGTGAGAGCGACGAGGCCAGCGGCTCCGTCTTCTGCCTTGCGGCCGGCGCCCGGTCGAGCGCCTCCGCGTTTTGGTTGTTCGGCCATGTCAGTTCAGAACGAAGTCTTCGTCGAATTTTGCCTTGTGCGCAGCCATGTAGGCGTCGAGAAATTCTTGATCGGTCTCGACTGTGCCATGGATTTGCTCGCACAGCTCGTCGTCCATCAGCGCGCGCGCTGCGGCCATATCCACCGGCTTGCCATTGAGCAGTACGTCAGTAGCGACTTCGGTGACAACGATTTCGCTGGGTTCGCCCAGCCGTGCAACCATGTCCGCTTCGGACTTGTAGCCAGCATCTTGCGCTGCGATATCACGGGCTTCCTGTGCGGTTTCGGCTTCGATGATGCCAAAGTCACATGCGTTTGCTACGACGTTAAATGCTTTCATGATGCGCTCCTGAGTGAGTGGTGTTTCGTTCCGTCCTGCTATGATTGAATAGTATACCAATCAAACAGGATCCGCAAGATTTATTTGAGCCGCGCTTGCGAGTGTGGCTTTTTTGCATTCTGGGCACCCATGAAGCTATCCGTCACCATTGGCACCGACTACCAGCTGCCTACGGGCCGGTACGCGCGCTGTGTCGCCATCGAGCATCACCAGGTGTCATTCGTCTATTGCTGCTCAGGCGAGCCGGTAGCGATCCCAATGCAGCACGCATGGGAGCTATGGGGCCATCCGGCACCGTACGCTGCTTTCGAAGGGGCCGCGTCATGATCGGACTTAAGACAGAAGATCGCCAGGGTGAGCATTCACTCGGTCGGATCGCCGAGGCCGCGCACGAAAGCCGGCAGGGCGTCGAGGATCCGGAAGACTGGATTGAGGCCGGCACGCAGCAGATAACCGAAGACGAGCAATCATAGCGAGAACGCCATGCCTGATATCGAACCCCAAGTCGCCGAACACCCGGCGCACCAGTTCCTAGACGCGATTCTGGAATGTGCCAGACAGCTAGGCGGCGATGCGCAGGGTGAGCTCCAGTATTTGGTGGGCGAGGTGCGGAAGGTGCTGTAACAACAACTGGTATTGTCGGGTGCTGATATAACCCCGGCAAAAACGCATCAAATCACCTAAGTGGTATTACGTGACGCCTAGGAGGCGATGCCCCTATGGCTAGAGAACTTACACCAAAACAGCAGAGATTCGTCGAAGAGTACCTGCTTGACCTTGACCCAGAACAAGCGGCACTAAGGGCTGGGTACAGCCCAAGCGTGGCAAGGTCAAAGGCGTTTCAATGGGTAAGCAAAAGTAAGCAAAATCCCAGCAAGAATATTGCTGTTGCCGTGCAAAAAGCGATGCAAGCGCGCTCAGAAAAGACCGGCATTACAGCTGAGGCTGTGTTGGAGCGACTGTGGAATATTGCCACTGCCGATCCGAATGGTCTGGTCGAATACCGCCGCAACTGCTGTCGGCACTGTTGGGGCGAAGACCATCTATTTCAGTGGACGGAAGGCGAGTTTACCGAGGCGCAGCGCAAGGCCGACGACAAAGGCGACGATCCCCCCGAAATTCAAGGTGGCTTTGGTTTCAATGCCACCCGCGTACCGCACCCCGAATGTCCAGAATGCGGTGGCGATGGACGCGGGCACGTTCACATCCACGACACGCGCAAGGTCAAAGGCGCCGCCCGTCTGATCTATGCCGGCGTAAAGCAAGGCAAGGATGGCACTGAGCTGAAGATCGTCGATCAATTATCGGCTCTGAAACAGGTTGCCGAGCACGTTGGATTGTTTCGCGACAAGGATGCGAATAGGCGGGCTCAGGAAGCGCACGAATCACACATGGCGATTGCGGCCCTTGATGCGGAGACGAAACGCCTCGCCTTGGCTTCCCAAAAAACCACGGATCAATCGAGCGACGAAATGAGTTCTGAATACAGGTTGCCGGTCGATGAAGATATCCCCCAGAAACCAATCCTCTGAAGCCGTCAAACTGACGCCAAAGCAGGCGAATATTTACGTATGGGGCTGGCAGCCAGAAGCCCGGTTTCGTGACGCGGTCTGCGGGCGCCGATTCGGTAAGACGTTCCTCGGTAAAGCCGAGATGCGCCGCGCGGCGCGCCTGGCTTCTCAGTGGGGTGTGAGCGTTGAGGATGAAATCTGGTACGCCGCCCCGACTTTCAAGCAAGCCAAGCGCGTTTTCTGGCGCCGACTGAAGCAGGCCATTCCGCCGTCATGGCGTGATGGTAAGCCGAACGAAACGGAGTGCGTCATCACCTTAAAGTCCGGCCACATCATGCGTGTGGTCGGGCTGGATAATTACGATAACCTGCGCGGATCGGGGTTATTCTTTGTCCTGGTCGATGAGTGGGCCGACTGTACGTACCGGGCGTGGGAAGAAGTGCTGCGCCCAATGCTGTCGACGTGCCGCTACATTGTCGATGAGGCCGAGCGGCGCGGCGGCCATGCTTTGCGGATTGGCACCCCCAAAGGGTTCAACCATTGCTATGACACATACAGCAAGGGCCAGCCCGGTGGCGCCAAAGACCACAAGTCATGGTTATATACGTCGCTGCAGGGCGGCAACGTCCCGCCGGAAGAAATTGAAGTCGCCAGGTCCGACATGGACCCGCGTACGTTCCGGCAGGAATACGAAGCCAGCTTTGAAAATTTTGCCGGGCGCGTTTATTACGCATTTGACCGGCGCCATAACGTCAAGAAATGCCCACATAACCCCGCATTGCCCATCCATGTCGGGATGGATTTCAACGTCAACCCGATGTCGGCGACGATTTTTCAGGAACAATCGGACGGCGAAGTGTGGCAGACCGGGGAAATCATTATCCCGACCAGTGATACCGGGGAGATGGCGAGAGAAATTAAGACGAGGTATGGGCGAATGGCGAATGGTGGCGCGCAGGACGTGTCGCACATCACCGTTTACCCGGATCCGGCCGGTGCGCAGCGCAAGACCAGCGCGCAGGGCAAAACCGACATTAGTATTCTGCGCGACGCGGGGCTGAGGGTGATCGCCATGTCGTCGCACCCTCTGGTGCGCGACCGCATTAATCTAGTCAATGGCCGCTTCTTGAGTGCCGCGGGGAAGCGAGCTCTTTATGTCGACCCGTCCTGCAAAGAGTCGGTCAAGTGCTACGAGCAGCTGACCTACAAAGAAGGCACGAACGAGCCAGACAAGAAAATGGGGCTGGATCACGTTCCAGACGCGACCGGTTATTATCTCTTCACCCGGTTCGCGCATACGCCAGCCCACGCAAAACACGTCCCGCACATGAATCGATAACAGGCTCCTCATGTACAAAACTATTCAATCAACGTGGGATCGGGATAAAGATATGCCGCCGCGCGCGTTCCGCCTATCGATGCTGCGGCGCGTACTGGACGGCACGATGTACGACAAACTGCCGCACCCGTTTCACACCGAATCGACCGGCGCTGATGAATATGTCCCGCTGCGCGACCGGCGCCCGAGCGTCAGAACCAATCTTTGCCGCACTGTGGTGGATGATTCGATTGCCCTGCTTTTTTCCGAAGGGAATTTCCCGACCGTAGAGCTGCCGAACCTCGATCAAAAAAAGCAGATGAAACGCCTACTGGATGAAATCGGGCTGAATGAAGTCATGATCGACGCGGCGACGCGCGGCAGCGTGGGCAGCATTGCCATCATGCTCAAGGTACTTAAAAACCGAGTTTTCTTGGGTGTCATGGATACCGACACCCTGACGCCGGAATGGGATCCGCAGGCGCCAGATACACTGGTGACAGTCGCCGAGCAGTACAAGGTCAGCGGCAAAGACCTTGATGCTGCGGGCTATGCCATCCTTGACGACGAGCTTGGCGCCACATTCTGGTTTCGTCGCGAGTGGGACGCGAATGCAGAGACGTGGTTCTGGCCATGGAAGGTCGCAGACGACGCCACGACCACGCCAAGCGTCGACAATGAGCGCACCGTTACTCACAAACTGGGTTTTGTGCCGGTCACCTGGGTGAAAAATTTACCCGGCGGTGATGACATCGACGGCGCATCGACTATGCACACCGAGGCGATCGACTGTCAGATTGAAGTCGATTATCAGCTGTCGCAGGCTGGCCGTGGACTGAAATTCATGTCCGACCCGACCCTGGTGATTACCGAGGACGGGGATAGTGGCAATCAAGGGCCAAGGATCAAGGGCGCCGCCAACGCGCTGATGCTGGACAAGGAAAGCGACGCCAAGCTGCTGGAAATCAACGGCGCCGGCGTGGCGGCGGTCATCGACTACGTCAAGCATCTGCGCGAGATTGCGCTCGAAACCATGCACGGCAATCGGGCGAGCAATGAAAAAATTGCCGCAGCGCAGTCCGGCCGTGCCATGGAAATGCTGAATCAGGCCCTGATCTGGCTGGCGGGTAAGCTGCGAATCAGCTACGGCAAGGGCGCCATCATCGATCTGGTCGCCATGATTGTGCGCGCGTCCGACAAGTTGGCGCTGCAATTCAAGGATGGCACCAAGATAGGAAAATTCGACCAGGCTGCGCAGATCAGCCTGCGCTGGCCGGCATGGTACTCGCCAACCCTGGGTGACATGCAGGCGCGCGCTGTGACGCTGGGCCTACTCGTCGACAAAGCGCTACTGAGCCGCGAGACCGCGATCAAGATCCTCGCAGCCGAGTACGACATCGAGGACGCTGCCGCCGAAAAGCTGCTGGCCGACGCCGATATGGCAGAGCGCAATGCAAACGCCACCATTACTGCGACAATCCCGGAATAACGGTGTCTCAAACTGCAAGTCTCACAAATTAAGGTCTCATAAGTCGGTTTTATTAGGTGTGAGACACGATTTTTGAGGCTTTTTCGCAGTCTCAAAACTTAGAAGTGTGAGACTCGCGAAATTACGGAGTAATCCATGGCAAATAGCAGCTCGCAGGCGGAATTTATCGTCCAGACCCCCGGAGTGCTCAATGCAGTAGCCGGCGCGGTAATGATGGCGCTGGACCTGAACAACAACCCACAAGCCGCCAGCAACAACAATCCCGTGCCGATTGTTGATGCATATGACGCGCCCGTCACAGCGACATGGACCGCAGCTACCGCGCTGAATGCCGCAATCGTGCTGGTCACTCAGGGCATGGATTCGGTCGCGGTGACAATCCAGCCGAGCGGGACGATTACCGCCGGCGCGATCACTTTCGAGGTGTATGACGGCGCCAATTGGGTACCGATTAAATGCGCCCGGGAGACGAGTTACAACACCGACAGCACTTACAGCCTGGTAGGGGCTGGCGCGATTCAGGGCTGGACGGTCCCCGCTGCCGCATTCCCACAAGTCCGCATCCGACTGTCGACCGCCATAACGGGCACGTCGCCCAGCGTGCTGGTGACTGCAATCGCCAGCAGCGCACCGGATGTCTCTGTCGTGACTGCTGACCTTGACCCGCAACAGGCCATGCACCCTGGGGTGCTGACCCTGCAGGCGCAGCAGGTTGTCAACATCGGCAGCGCGTCCGCATCGTCCGCCGTCGTGCAGGCGACCACCAATCGAATCGTGCTGATTGCGTCATCAGCGTGCTGGGTGGCCATTGGCAGCGCGCCAAATGCAGTCTATGCCGGCGCCGGGTGTATTTTTGTCCCTGCCGGTATGCCGCTGCCACCCATCGCTGTGACGGGTGGCGTGACCAAGGTCGCTGTGGTCGAGTCCAGCGCCGCCGGTTACCTATCTATTCTCGAATCCGTGTAATTTCCGAACCACCGGCTTGATGCCGGAAGTCAATCCAGCCCGCTTGATGCGGGCTTTTTCTTTTTGCGAGGGCCAGATGCTCAATCGTCGATTTTTTACCCGCCAGACCCGTCTCATGTCCGATGAACCCAGTGCAGCAGCAACGACCGTTACGCCACCCGCGCCCGTTTCGGGTAAGGAGACGTTCAGCCGCGAGTACGTGCAAGAACTGCGGCAGGAAAATGCCAGCTACCGCACTCGCGCCCAGGACGCCGAAAAGCGCGCGCAGGAGGCCGCAGATGCGGCAAAGGCCGCGAAAGAAGCCGCTGATGCCGTGGCAGCGAAAGCGGTGACCGATGCAGATGCTCGCGTCGCCGAAACGCACTCCAAGGCCGAGCAGCGCGTGATTCGCGCCGAGCTGAAAGCTGAGGCGATCAAGGCCGGCATGGTCGATCTGGATGGCTTGATGCTGGCCGATCTGACCGCCGTGAAGATTGACGAAAATGGCGAGGTCGTAGGCGCCGCCGAAATGATGGCCGCGCTCAAAGAGTCAAAGCCGTACCTGTTCGGGACGAAGGTCGCCAGCACGGCAAGCCCTGAAAAGCCCCCGAAAAAAGAAGATCCCAAACCGTTTAACGCCAAAACCGCCACCCCTGAAGAGCTGACGGCGAAAGCGCGTGAGCTTGGGATCACCCTCAAGAAACGCTAAGCAGCATCCGCAAGCCCGTGAGTCCAGACGACGAGGGCAGATAAAACACCCATCGTTTAAGGACTCATAATGCCTCTCAATAATCTACCGACCGCGCTGCAGTCGGTCATTCAAGCCGGCTTTCTCGAACATCAATTCGGGCTGCCGCTGAAAGCAAAACTCGGTTTTCGTGAGATTGCCGACCGCGAACCGTTCACGGGCAACATTGGCGAGACAATCACCAAGACCCGAAGCGGCCTGCTGGCTGCGGTCACCACTCCGATGGCCCCTGCTGCAAACACTGACCTCACCAGCGGCCTGACCCCGCAGACCTTCAGTGTTGAACAGTACATCCTGCAGGTGGCGCAGTACGCGAATAACGCGATGCTCAACATCGTGACGCAAAAGGTTGCGATCGCTGACATCTTCCTGCGCAACGCATGGACTCTGGGCGAACAGGCATTTCGCTCGATCGACACCCTTGCGCAGCAGGCGCTGTACAACACTTACATGGGCGGCAATACCCGGGTGCGCGTCACCCTGGGCGGCGCCAACGTCACCATTTCGGTAGATGACATTCGTGGCTTCCAGACCACGCTGAACAGCGCCGGCCAGGTCGTTCCGATTTCCAGTGCCAATCCGGTGAATGCGACTGTCGGCTCCGACGTGTACAGCCTGACGGGCGCGACCGCTGACGGCACGAACGTTTCGACCGCGCCGGGCGGCATTTCCGGGACGCTGACGTTCGCCACCAGTGTGACCGTTGCCGATGGCACCGCCGGTAACGCCGTGGTTTCTGCTGTGGCCCCGTACGTCATTCGCCCGAGCACTAGCTCCGGTAATGTAATGGCGGCGACCACTGCAGCCATCTCCGGCGCGAGCGATATCAACCTCGGCAAGCTGACCATGCAAATGGTCCTTAACGCCAAGGCCACCATGTCGGCCAATGCCGTGCCGCCGGTGGACGCTACCGGGCTGTACCACCTCTACATCGACCCGATCCAAGCGACCGGACTGTATAACGACCCGGCGTTCCAGCAGTTCTTCCGCGGTCAAGTTGGCTCGGAAGAATACAAGAAGGGCGTTATTGCCGAAATGCTGGGCGTGCGCATCATCGAGACCAACCTGAATCCGGTGCAAACCCTTGCCGGTGTCGGTGTTGTTCGTCGCGGCATTCTGGTGGGTCAAGGCGCGTTGGTTGAAGGTGAATTTACCAATACCGCTTACTCCGAAGCTCTGGCCGGCGTGGATCGTGACGACCTGATCGTCATCATCGACGGCATTGCTCACGTGACTCGCGAGCCGCTGGACGCGCTGAAGCAAGTTGTGACCCAGACCTGGTCGTACATCGGTGGCTTTGTCGTCCCGTCCGATACCCTGGCCAATCCGAACACCATCCCGACGGCCAATAATTCGGCTTACAAGCGCGGCGTGATGCTGGAATCGTTGTAATCAAAGCGGGGCGGTTTAATCGCCGCCCTGTTTTCTGGAGTGAGCAATGGACGAACAAGAACAGATCGACAGCCAAGGCGTTGCCGAGCAACCCGAAGCGCCGGCCGAGAAGTCGAAGCCAGCGCGCAAAACCAAGAAGTCAGACGTGCCCGAGGCGGGCGCCGAGCAATCCGAAGCGCCGAAGCGCATTTTTTTTGTGCTGCTGAAGTCGCAAAGCATCGTCACCGAATGTCGGACGCACAAGCTGCATAAGAAGGGCGATGAATTTGACGCCGTAGACGACGCCGCAATCATCACCGCACTGGCCAAGGCTGGCGCGCCGCTCGAACAGATCGAGAAATAATCATGGCCTTCGTCCCGTTCGTTTTTACCGATGCGCAGCTGGTCGATGTGCGGCGCTTCTGCGGCTACCCCGCTTACGGCGATGGCTCGGTCGTGTTTCCGGCGCCGTGGATCATGCGCCAGTACCTCGCGCTTGAATATCGAATGCAGCACATGGACGTGAACGAGGGCAATGTCGTGGTCAATACGTACCTGACCAACCTTTACACACTGGAATCGGCGATCCCTGGCGCCAGTGCGAACCTCGATACCGACGAAGCTGCCGTGTGGAAGCACAACAAGCACGAAGTGCGCGACCGGGTAAATTTGCTCGACATGTGGCGCCGGCGCTTGTGCGACTTCATGGGCGTGCCGCCCGGGCCGAATTTTGGCGGACGCAGTAGCGCGCTGGTGGTGTGATGGATATCCCGCAGATCGTCATTCCCGACACAATTCCGCCCGAGATCCGCCTGCCACTGCAAATGATGATCGAAGGCCGCGTCAAGCAGATTGCCCTGGTCATCGAAGACGATGAAGGCTGCATCCACGACATGTATTCGAGAATCGACGGGCAGGGCAGCGCCTTTGCGATGGTCGGCGCACTCGAAAATCTCAAACGGGACTACATGCGACGGCACATCGAGTCGCGCATTAAGTATGCCGAGCGAGAGGATGACGAATGAACGGCGCAACGATCAACGCGAAGGTCTGGGCGGGCTACGCCAAGGCCGCGAGCATCATTGGCACCGAATACCAGCACTTCCGGCCGTCGAGCGCAAACTGGCCGCTGTCTGGCATTAATGCTATGGCCAACATGATGGTCAGCCTGAATGCGGACGATCCGAAATTTTCCCGGCCAGAGGTGTACGGGAAGATGACCTGGTACGCCGTGGCGGATGGTAGCCAGTTGCAGGTCGGTGACTATCTTGTGGGAATCGAGGGGACGCTGTACGTTGCCGCGCTACAGCAGATGCTGCCGATCTACGTCGTGGACTGCAATCGCACCATCAGCGTGCTGCGGGTCACTCTGGCCGGCGCCAGCGAGGGATTTATTGGACAGTCCGGCGACACGACAAGCACTGAGGTCGCACTGATGACCGGGTGGCCTGCCAGCATTCGGCAGGGGTCGAAGGGCGAGAAAAATGAGGTGCAGCTGCCGACCGATGTCCGGACGCCATGGTGGCAGATCCTGTTGCCATCGTGGACGGGCGTCACGCTGCGCACGTCGGACATCATTATCGACGACCTCGGGCGCAAATATCTCGTGTCCAGCGCTGAATTAACCGATATGGGCTGGCGCATCACCGCTACCCAGCAGCAGGTATAGCCATGGCGGACGTTCAGGATGTGCTCAACACGCTCGCCACGACCGTGGCGGGCATTCTTTACCCGAATGGCACCGGCGGCGGCAGCGTTACCGGTTCGCCAATCAAGGTCATGACCGGATGGCCAGTGCCGAACATTTTGCAAACAGACCTGTCTGCCGGCACGTCGCACGTCAGCGTGTTTGAGTCGCCCGGCAGCGAGCGCAATACCACGCGGTACGCGCCAAAAGGCCATGTCATGTCGATCGCACCAGCGACGATCACCTTAGCCGCGGTAGGTCGCGCGCTAACGGTCGGTGGCGCCATGCCGTCGCCATTTACGCCTGAAAACGTGGCGGTGATTGTCGAGGGACAGGCTTTTATCTATCCGATCCAGCCGACCGACACGCTGACATCGATCGCAACTGGGCTGTCGTCGCTGATTGCCGTGGAATTTCCCGGGACGATCAGCAGTGGCGCCGTAATCACACTGCCAGTCGGCGTCAGCGCCCAGGCCGCCCGTGTCGGCACTACGGGTATCGTCACAACCGAGTGGGAGCGGCAGGAGCAGCTATTCCAGATCACCGTTTGGGCGCCTGACTCGCCCACCCGGGCCACGATTGGCGCGGCAATCAAGGCTGCGCTGGCGCAGATCAACTTTTTAACCATGATCGACGGCTTCGGCGCTCGATGCCGGTACAAATCCAGCCGGCTGTCTGACGAGGTGCAAAACGCCGCGGTCTACCGCCGCGACCTGTTTTACACCGTCGAATACGCAACCACGGTCACCGAGCAAGTCGCCACTGTCGTGGCCGTGACCACTACTTACGAAACCGAGGCCGGCACGCCGATCCTCATCCGGAGCTACTGATGGCAGACATCCAAGAAACAGTGCAGGCGGCCGAGCAACAGCAGGTCGTCACAAAAACTCACGACCTCGTCGTCGTTCACCCGTTCGGCAAATACCGTCGTGGGGATGCGATCACTGACGACGCCGAGATTCACCAAGTATTAACCGGTGAGAGTGCGCATCAGGTGCGCCGCGTGTTCGTCGCGCAATAACCGCTCAACCATTTTCGATTCAGGCCGCCTCCGGGCGGCTTTTTTTATGGGGAATCCCTCGTGATCTATCAATTTGGGCAGATCAACACCGCTGGCGCGCTGGCGCCTGGCGTTGACGTGCAAATCGTCGCGCCACCGGCCGTTGTTCAGGGCGCATCGACCAGCGGCTATGGGCTTGTCGGCGTGGCGTCGTGGGGGCCGGTCAATTCTCCGCTGCTCACCGGGTCGCCGCAGGCCAATGCAATGAACTGGGGCAACCAGACCGTGCGCATGCACGATTTGGCGACCGCCATTGCCGTCGCGTTCCAGCTCGGTCAGTCCAACAACATCGCTGTGCGCGTCTCTGACGGCACCGATACCGCAGCAACCGCCCAGCTGCTCGACGGCTCGGCGGTCAACGGTGCGACGATCACCGGCATGTATACCGGCGTTCTCGGTAATCAGCTGGTCGCCACCGTTGGCGCGGGCACGCAGGCCAACAGTAGCAAGCTGACGCTGGCGCTGCCGGGCTTCTCCGGCGAGGTATACGACAATCTCGCCCAGGGCGTGGCCAGTGGCACCGTCACTGCCGGCACGGGCTTCACGTCGACCCCGACCGTCAGTATCTCCGCCCCGCAAGCGGCTAACGGCCAGCAGGCCACCGGTTCGGTGTCGCTCAAGGTCATTACGGCCACCAAGAGCAATGCGGGGTCGGGTTACGTGACCGGCGATACGATCACCCTGCAGAATGGCGTGATCCTGACCGTGACCGCCACGGCTGGCGCCATTACCGCGCTGACCGTGACCAATGCCGGCAATATCGCTGGCGGCGCAGCCCCGACTAATCCGGTTGCTCAGCTGTCGACCTCTGGCGTCGGTGTCGGCGCCACTGTGACGCTGGTCTGGGGTCTCGGCGTATTTACACCGGGCGTGATCGGTAGCGGCTACACGTCTGCCACCGCAACGCTGAATGGCGGCGGCGGAACGGGCGGCGCAATCGCACTGACCACCAGTGTCTGGCCGAATCTGGTCAGCGCGGTCAATAACGGTCAGTCCGGTGTGCGCGGCCCGTCGCAAATCGCCATTGCAACCATCGGAACCTCTGCTGCCGTACCCGCATTGGCGTCGTATACCCTGTCTGGCGGTACTGATGGCGCGGCCGGCGTAACCGACACGACCCTGCTGGGCTCGAATACCGCACCACCGACCGGCATGTACTGCCACCAGTCGACCAACGTCCAGACCTTGAATCTCGTCGACCACCAGACGTCGAGCCAATGGAGCGCTATCGGCGCGTTCTGCCTGCTGAATGGCATTTTCGGTGGTGGCAACGGCACTCCGGGACAGACGATTGCCTCGACAGCTGCGGCACTCAACACGGCCGGCGTCGATAACTACTGCTTCAAAGATCTGACGGGCGACTGGGTCTACTGGCAGGACACGGTCAATAACGTGCAGCGAATGCTGGCGCCGATGACGATCTGGGCGCCGATGCGCGCAAACATGGCGCCGAATCAGTCAACCCTGAACAAGCCGGTCAACGGCATCATCGGCACTATCCGCAGCGCGGCGAATCAGCCGTATTCGGACGCCGAGCTGCTGGCCGCGTGCAATGGGCGTGTCGACATGCTGGCGAATCCGTCGGCTGGTGGCAATTATTTCAGCTTCCAAACTGACCGCAACACATCCAGCCAGGCCGCAACAAACTCCGAAGCCTACACCACGATGACGAACTTCCTGGCGCTGACGCTTGCCGCGAATTACGGGTTTGCCATCGGTAATCCGCAAACCGGAGACTTGCGAAAGGATATTACCGACTCACTGAGCGCGTTCCTTACCGGACTGTGGAAAGTGAGCAAGTACATCGGCAACGTCAACGCGCCGAGTGCGATCCCATTCAAAATTACTCTAAATGCATCGAACAACCCGAATAGTCAGGTCGCGCTCGGCGTAATGAGCGCACTGGTGCAAGTGACCTATCTGTCAATTGTCCGCACGTTCCTGATCAGCCTGCAGGGCGGATCGAGCGTTCAAGTCACCGTCCAGTAACCGTCAATCAACCCATGAAGCCCGCCTTTGCGCGGGCTTTTTCTATTTCAGGAGCCGCAAATGGGGGCACCCAACAGTTTTAACGTGGGCCGCGACGGGTATCAGCTGACGATTATCGATTCGTTGCTCGGCCCGATCACGTTCGACGGCATCACGTCGTTCTCGACCAAGCCCGCGATGGTCAAGCTGAAAAGCGTGAGCATTGACGGCCGCATTCGTCATCGCGTTATTCCCGACGGCCACACCGGCACGATCGAGCTGGATCGTCAGGACTCGTCGTTCGATACCTATTTCGCCGCGCAGGAAGCCGCCTACTTCGCCGGACTGGCGCCGAGCGACATCTTCATTACGCACACAATTCAAGAGCTGGACGGCACCACGTCGCAGTTTCAGTACATGGATGTCACTCTGATTCCGGACGACGCCGGCAATTGGAAAGGGCAGGACAAAATCACCGAAAAGCTGACCTGGGAAGCGGGCAGCAAAATCCAGCTGAGTTAAACCATGACCAAAGTCACAGTAAGACCCGATCGTTCCGCCCAAGCTGGCGCCGCTTCAACGCCAAGCGAGCAAATCATCCAGGGCGTGACCGATGAATTTGCCGTTGAGGACTCCAACGGGCGCCAGATCACGCTCAAAAAGCCTGGCATTCTCGCGCAGTACCGCCTGATCGAAATGATGGGCGAGTCGGCCAAGAATCAAGTCTACATGGCCATGGTTCTGCCGATCCTCTACGTCACTGCGATTGACGGCGCCCCGGTCCCGCCTCCGGCCAAAAAGTCGCAGGTTGAAGCGCTGATTTCCCGCCTTGACGACGCGGGCGTTGATGCAGTGATGACTGCCATCAATGAGCGCTTCGGCGCGGCCAATCCGGATGAGGATAAAGAAGCCTTAAAAAAGTAGTTCAGGCCGGCCCGATCCGCGAGGCGCTGTGGCTGGTCAAGCACAATGTCCCGTTCGACGTGGCGTTCCAGCTGGACGACGTCACCCGGGCGGGCTGGTGCATCATTTTTTCCGAGATGGAAGGGCAGACATTCGATTTCAACGCGATGGATTTCAAAAAGGCTGAGTGATGGAATTTGCGAACATGGGTGCGCTGGCCATACATCTCCTCGAAGCTGAGGCGGCGACGCTGCGCGCGCTGGAAATTGGCCTCGATTCGTGTGCGACCCATGTCAAAAAAGTCGCGAAGGAGGAAATCGGGGAATACCAGCCAGCCGTCGGCCCATTTCAGGACTGGGCTGAACTGGCGGATTCGACCGAAGCGGATAAGGCGCGCAAGGGCTATCCGCTCGATGCGCCGCTACTGCGGACTGGCGAAATGCGCGACGAGATCACGCATGAGGTCAGCGGGTTGGAGGCTGTGGCGGGGGCGAAAGACGAGGGCGCCGGAAAGATCCTGCAGTATCACGAGTTTGGCACGTCAAAAATGCCGCCTCGACCGGTATTGGGTCCGGCGATGTTCCGCAGCCGGAGCTTCATCCAGGAGCGATTGGGTGCGGCCGTTCTATCCGGACTGTTTCACGGCGCAAAAATTGACTCGTCGCTCGGTTACGACGGCGAGACGTCAGAACAGTGACGCAATGATCGCATACATGATTGCACAAAATGCGGCCAGGGCGAGCAGGCCAAAGACCATGGCTACTGACGACATGGTAAATAACAGTAGGCAGTTTTGGTTGCGGTCGGCCTTTTCAGCCTTTGTCATTGGCGGCTGCTCGACTCTTTGTTGTAGCTTGCGCCAGTCTGGCGGCACATCTTCAGGCGGTACGTCCTCGATTTGTTCGCCGTTCCACTGAATCACGCGGTGTTTTTTTGCCATGGCTTCAATCTTTCGTATGGATAAATCATTATGGCATTCGAAGCCTACAGCGTCGCGGTAAAGCTCTCGCTGATTAACAATGTCAGCGCCGGGTTGTTGCTGATCAGCAAGAGTTTGCAGAGCGCAAATATGGACGCCAAGCTATTGCAAAGTAGCCTTGGAGCCATCGGTAAAAGAATGGCCATCGGTGGTGTGATGTTTGCCGGCGGCTTGGCTATTGCCTCTCTATTCAAAGCCCCGATCGAAGAAGCCGAAAAGTACCAGAACGCATTGACTCGGTTCAAGCAGATGAACCTGGGCGACGCAGTCAATAAGGACGCCGATTCGATGGCGCGGCATGCCAATGCGTTCGGCACGTCCGCGACCGAGATGATGAACACGCTGCGCGACCTGCATGCGGCGTTCGGCAGTTACAACGAGGCCAAGCAGTTCGCGCCAAAGGTCGCTGCGTTGAATGCAGCCAACAAGTCCATCTATGGCGATGGGCATGGCGTGGACGAGGGTGAAACCAAGGCATTGGCCAAGGTGATCGAGATGCGAGGCGGCACGGTCAACCCGGCCGCGTTCAATCGCGAACTGGATCTGATGCAGCGAATGAAGAACGCCACGGGCGGCGTTCTCGACGCAAAAATGCTGCGAGCTTACATGTCCACCGCTGGCGTGGCGGGCCGGTCGCTGAGCGACAAAGGCCTGGAAAACATGTCGGGGCTAATCGTTGAAATGGGCGGTCAGCGCGCCGGTACCGCAACGATGAGCATGTATCAAAACCTCATCGGTGGGCGCACTACAAAAAAGGCTATGGGCGAACTCGCCAGCCTGGGCCTTGGCACTTTGTCCGAGGCAAAGTCCGGCCACGTTGGCGGAGCACAAAAAACCACTCAGACCCTGACCAATATCAAGGGCGCCGACGAGCTCAAGGCCGATCCGGTTGGCTGGATCAAAGACGTCCTGCTCCCGCAGTTCAAGGCGAAGGGGATCACGGATCAGTCGACGATTCTGAAGACCATCAACGACATCATGACCAATCGCACCGGGTCGAGTATGGCGTCAATCACGGCGACGCAGCTAAGTGTGATCATGAAGGATGCGGCAAATGCCCGCAATGCCCACGGCGTTGACGCGACGATAAAGGATGCGAAAGGGACGCTGAGCGGCCAGATGGCTGACCTATCGGCCAAGTGGTCTGGCGTCATGCTTGAACTGGGCGTGACCGTGCTGCCGATGGCCATTTCTGCTGTCCGGCACCTGATCCCGGTTCTTCAGTCGCTCTCGACGTTCATTCAGAACAATCAGACGGCGGTGAAATTATTCGCCGGCGCGCTGCTGGGACTGTCTGCATTCCTGATGGGCGGCGGACTGATCAACATGATCATCGCGGCAGGGCGGGGGTTTGGCTTGCTGTATACCGTGCTCGGCCGGGGCCCGGGGATATTGAGTGCATTGGCGCGGTACGGCTCGACGTTAGGCAAAGCGTTCTTTGCGCTACGCACGGGAATCGTGGCATTAGCTACGTCGCCGTTCGTAGCGGGACTTGCCCAGGCAGTATTTGGCCCGTTTATCCTTCTTGGCAAGGTAGCTGCCACTGCCGGCCGGGCGCTACTGCCCGTGATGGGTTCCATCATCACATTTTCGGCGCGAATGCTGGGCTCTGGCATTCTGCTGTTGCTCAAAGGCATGTATCTCGGTGTTGACTTGGTGGCGCAGGGCCTATTGTTCGCCGGTCGCGCCATGCTCATGAACCCAATCGGCCTCACCCTGACCGCTATTGGCGTTGCCGCCTACCTGGTCTATCGGAACTGGGACACCATTCTGCCAAAGCTCAATGCCACATGGACGAGCGCCAAGAATGGATTGATTGCCTTCGGGGCTTGGCTGGGCGACTTTTTTGGCAACATGCGGGACTCGCTCAAAGCGTTGTTCCTCCCCGTCTGGACGGCAATAAAGCCGGTCGTGCCGCTACTCGCCGGCGTGGCTGGGGCGGCGTATCTGATCTGGAAAGATTGGGGCACCATCCTGCCCAAGCTAAAGACCATCTGGAGCGCGATTACTGACGGTATTCTGAACATGTGGAATCACATCAAGTCGTTTTTCGGACTGGGTGGCGATGTAACGAAAGACACCGGCAAGCCCAAGCAGACCTTTATTCCAAAGAGCGCTGCCGGCACCATTCAGGTTCATTCCACGATCAATATGGATGGCAAGAAAGTGGCTGAGGGCGTTTCAACCCATCAAGGCCGCTGGGCCAACTCGCCGTACTCGGGCAGTGGCCATGACGGCAATCTGGCCATGCCGCTACCGGGCGCTCGGTAGCAACACATAGCCGCTTCTGGGCGGTTTGTTCATCTCAGTCTCACGGTTTGCGCCGCGGGGCTTTTTTTACGACTACGGATAGGCCGGCCAGCCGACAAGCGCGCTTCCCGGGCGCGCTTCCGCAGTCTCCGAATCCGGGTTTCTGCGGGGGAATCCCATGAATAAACCAATAGATCCGAACGGCCTGTTCACGATGGTGACCGTTGATATTGACGGAGAGCCAAGGGCGTCGACAGAAGTGATTGCCCAAGGCGTCGAGCAGCAGCACCCCAGTGCCATGAAACTGATAAAGAAGCATCTCGCCGCCTTTGAGTCGTTCGGCTTGGTCAGATTTGAAATCCGACCAAGATTAAAGGGGCGTCACGGTGGCGGCAACGTTGAATTTGCCATGCTCAACGAACATCAGGCCGCGCTGCTGATTTCATTCATGCGCAACACACCAAAGGTCATCGACTTCAAAGTTTCGCTTATCCGTGAATTTTTCCGGATGAGTGAAGCGCTCCAGCGTCGCGACATGGGTCTGTGGCAACAGATGCAAGCCTTGATCGCCCGTGAGGTCGAATCGAAAGTGCGAGCCTCGTTTGGCTCTCGCCTAATGCTTGAGCGGAAACGCGAGAAGCCGCGATTTGACCAAGAGCGACGTCGGCTTGAAAGCCAGATCCAGCCATCCCTCCTCAACTGACCCGCTCCGGCGGGTTTTCTCTTTTCTGAAGGCCGTTAATGGATCCGATTTTTCTGGTGCTCGGTGATTTCGTGTTTCAGGACATGGAAATCCCTGAAAGCATTCCGTTCGGCGGCTCCCAGCAATTGGCTGTCAAAAAACTGATTGGCGGCGGACGTGTCATCGATGCCATGGGCACCGATCCGAAGCCGATCGAATGGTCGGGGACGTTTTTCCCGACGGCAGACGGCCAGTCCGCCCTTGATCGCGCACAGCAAATTCAGGGCATGAAGGACGATGGCCGGCCATTGCAGTTGTCGTGGGATCAGATTTTGCTGTACGTCTACATCAAGGATTTCGAGCCGGATTATCGATTCGGCCGCATTCCGTACAAGATTTCATTCGAGATCCTGGTTGATGCGACGCAGCCATTTTCGGCCGCTACCGGCACGCCACTGGATACCGGCGCGGATGACGGGCAGCAGGACGTTGATGACTTGATTGGCAACGATGTTTACGCGGCAAGCAATCTTGCGGCCGAACTGACGAGCGGCATTTCGTCACTGATGGGCGACGTTGTTTCGGCGATCAATGCCGTGACGTCATTTGTCGGCGCGGTCGAGAGTGTCGTCGCGCCAATCATGCAGACCGTATGCGGCTTGATGAATGCCGTATCGATTCTGTCCGGAACAGTGGATGGCACACTGAATAGCGCCAGCAGCCCCGGTGGCGTCGCCTCGTCAACCTCACCGATGGCAAATCTGGCAGCGTACGAAGCGCAGCTCGCGGCCAATAGCCAGCAGACCAGCCTGGTGCAACTACAGGCGCTACTCGGACGGATCCTGAAAAACCTGCAGCAGGTCAACTCCAGCGTCAAAACGGTCACGGTTTCAGGCGGCAATTTGTTTGATGTCGCTGCCAAACAGTACGGCGATCCGACCGCTTGGACGGTCATCGCCCAGGCAAACGGCCTTGCTGATCCACAGCTCACCGGTATCGTCACGCTCATCATTCCGCCGTATAGCGGTGCGAGCGCTGGCGTTCTCGGCTCATAAGGTTACCCATGATTCCATTTACGCAACCGACCGCTCGCAGCCCGCGTGGCGCCGTGAAGGTCAATGGCGAAATCATAGAGGGCTGGGTCGAGTTTGAGGTGGAAAATGTCGGCTATTACAGTGCCGACACGTTCCATTGCACGTTTGCCGCCAGCCTGCTGCCCGCGGGCCGCAACGTGAATTGGTTCTCGCAACAGCAGGACATGTATGTCGAGCTTTTTATCGGCTTCCCGGCCAACCCGGATCTTTACCGGACTGCGGAGCTGTCAAGCTGGATCTACGGGCAGGTCGATGATATCGATGTCGATCCGGTGACTGGTCTTATCACAGTCTCCGGACGGGATCTGACTCGGGTTTTCATCGACAAGAAAACCACGCAAAAGTGGCCGAATCAGACGTCCAGCCAGATCGCCGCCGCACTAGCAAAAGAGCACGGACTTTCGTCGGTCATCACGCCGACCAAGACCAAGACAGGTAAATATTACGAAATCGACCACGTCACGATTGCGAATGAGCAGAGTGAATGGGACATCCTGAATTACCTGGCTGACAGCGAAGGCTTCAAGGTCTGGGTGCGCGGGCAGACATTGTATTTCATGCCAGCCCCAGATCCGGCCAACACCGCCCCGTATCAGCTGATCTGGCAGCCGTCGATGCAAGGCGGCTCACCTGTCGCCAATTTTGAGCAGATCAAGCTCAAGCGGGCACTGACGGTGTCGCGCGGGGTTCAGGTCAAGATCCGCAGTTGGAACAAAAAGCAGGCCAAGGGCTTCACGGTCTCCTATCCGGCGACCGCTAAAAGCATCAAGGTCGGCAAATCCAGCATCGGCGCGGGCGCGCAGGTCTACAGCAAGCGCGTGCCGAACCTGACGCATGACCAGGCGCTGCAGTACGCGCAAAACTGGTACCAGCAGATCGTTGCACACGAAATGACCCTCGATGTGACGATGCCCGGGGATAACAACCTCGACACCACGTCGATCATTCGCGTGTCCGGCACCGGAACAGCGTTTGACCAGTTGTACTATCCGGACGCCATTACGCGCCACCTCAGTTTTTCGGGTGGCTACAGCATGACCGTTGCGGCCAAAAATCATTCACCCGACTCGGAGATCACGCTATGAGCCACGGCAGCAATCTCCTGACAAACGCGATGCGCCAGCACGCCAAAGCGGCAATGGGCGATATCGCGATGCCCGAGCATGCAGTGATTACCAGCTACGACATGAGTAATCACGCGGTCAAAGTCACGGCTGAGCCGACAGACCCGGATGCGGAGCCTATCGAGTCCAACTGGATGCCCTTGGGCGCCATTGGCATTGGCAACGGATGGGGCCTTGCGGTCGGCCCGAATATCGGCGACCAGGTGCTCGTTGTTTTCGAACATGGAGACCGCTCATCAGGATCCATCGTCGATCGGTATTTTTCGACCACGCAGCAGGCTATTGCTGTGCCGTCCGGGGAAATTTGGGCGGTACACCAGACCGGAAGCTCCTTGAAGCTGACCAATGACGGAAAGGTATCCGTTAATTCGAGTAGTGATACCGATATCACAGTGGGCGGCAACGCCAACATCACCGCGACCGGAAACGCAACCATCACGGCAAAAATATGCTCGGTCATTGCCTCGGCCTCGGCTGCAATCACCGCGCCGGCAATCACCCTGGGCGCGAGTGGTCAATCCCTGCTCGGGTTTGTGACGTCAGCGTTTATGTCGCTGTTCAACGATCACACTCACCCTGTAACTGGCGTCGGATCGCCAACCGATGTGCCAACCCAGCAGATGACGGACTCGCAAATTACGACCACGGTAACCGGGGGCTGACATGGATCTTTACCATTATTACGGGGGCGATTTGAGCGCCTCGCCATCCGGCGATCTAATGCTTGCCAGCCCCATGGTAACTGGCAACCAGCGCATCTACCGGCGCCTGTCGACCAATCCGCAGCTCAATGATGCCGCCGGAAGTCCGGTTGCCTCGCCGGATTACACATGGCAGCCGGCCTACGGCGCGGGGCTGGGGCGTAAGATCGGTTCGCCAGGCAATACGCCGGCACTCAAGGCCCTGATAAAGGGGCAAATGCTGCAAGAGGCCGTCGTGGCCACGTCCCCCAAACCTCAGATCAGCGTCACACAGAGCGGCAACACATCATCCGTCGATATCCAGTACACCGACGCCAACACGGCGACGACGCAACTCGTATCTTTCGACGTAACCCAATAGGCAACCATGGCGAACCTAAATACACAGTCGTTTTCGAGTATCGTCAGTAACTTTGCCACGGCAGTGCAGGGCGCGTGTTCGTCGCTGATTGACTTCACCGTAGGCTCAATCTTGCTGGCAGTCGGGCAGGCAACCGCAGGCGTGGCGTTGTGGCTGCAAGGCCTGATCATGCAGGTGCTGGCCGTCACCCGGGCATCTACATCGAGCGGGACTGATCTCGATAGTTTTTTCGCGCAATTCGGATTTGCCAGACTTCCAGCAGTGGCGGCCAGTGGCCAGGTGACGTTTGCGCGGTTCACGCCAACCAATCAGGCAAATATCCCGGTTGGCGCGACGGTAACATCAAGCGATGGCACGGTGGTTTTTACCGTCATCGCCGATACGACCAATGCCAACTACAGCGCCGGGCTCGGCTATTACGTCATCCCGGCCGGCCAATCGAGCATCAGCGTTACCGTCCAGTGCACAGTCGCCGGTACGGTCGGCAACCTGGCGCTCGGCGCGCTCAACACGCTCGGTACGGCGATCAGTGGTGTGGACTACGTCACAAATGCAGCAGCATTTATCAATGGCGTCGCAGCCGAACTTGATCCTGCGGCGCGCTCGCGCTTCGTGCTCTGGATTGCCAGCCTTGAAGCCGCGACGCTGGCGGCGGTTCAAAACGCCATCGAGTCGGTGGCGCAAAATATCAGCGGCGTCATCCTCGAAAACGCGCTGTACACCGGGGTCGCGCAGTACGGCGTGTTTACCGTCATCGCGGACGATGGCACCGGCAACCCATCATCGACAACGCTATCGAATGTCAGCAACGCCGTCGAGGCAGCCCGACCGCTGACGGTCACCTACAGTGTGCATGGCCCGACGGTTATCACGGCAACGGTATCGATGGCGGTGTCCGTGGCGGCGGGGTATGTACCGGCAACGGTCTACGGACTGGTCCAGGCGGCCGTGCAGGCCTATATCAACGGCCTCGGCGACGATAACAATCTGCCCTGGTCCATGCTGGCGACCACGGCGTACAGCGTCGCAGGCGTAACCAATGTCACGAATGTCCTGCTCAACGGAGGCACGGCGGATCTGTCTTGCACAAATGTTCAGCGCATTCTGGCCGGCACAATCACGGTGAGCTGACATGACGGGAGATCAAAACGACATCATCGGCCGCCTGCAGGGCTACCTGCCACGCGGCTGGTTCGGAGATTGGAGCGAGGCGCCGGTCATTGGCGGGGTGCTGGCCGGCATTGCCTCGGTGCTGGCCACATCCTATCTACTGATCCAGTTTGCGCGCGCGCAGACGCGGCTCGGGACTTCATCGGGCGGCTGGATCGATCTGTGGGCTGCGGATTTTTTCGGTGAAAACTTACCGCGCAACCCGTACGAATCCGACGCGAGCTACATCACCCGCATTCAAGCAAGCATTTTCCAGCAGAAGTCCACCAGGCCCGCGATGGCCAACATGCTGACCAAGCTGACCGGGCGCGCGCCGATCATTTTCGAACCGAATCGCCCGCTGGATACCGGGTGCATGGGCATTAATAGCGGCCCAAACAGCTTTTGCGGCGTGGCGCGCGCCGGGTCGCTGGTGCCATATATGGCACTAATTACCGCTTACCGTCCGCTCGTCTCCGGTGGGTCAGTCGGGGCAGGGTACTGCAACGCTGTCGTGCGCACCGCTGCGCGCGAGCCTGGCTCGCTCAGCTACACCGGATCTCTTTCGGCTGAAATTTCAACCGCTTCTGACGCAGTCATTTTCGCAGCAATCAACGCCTGCCGACCGATTGGCACGAACGTCGGCGTCGCCATAACAAACTAAGGAAAATTACATGAATGCAGCTCAGGTCGGCGTCAGCGCCGCGCTGGCGGCTTACTGCACCCTTTTTAACAGTGGCTCGCTGGTATTTCTGTCCGGGACTCAGCCGGCATCACCCGAAACGGCATTGAGTGGTAACACCACGCTCTGCACGGCGACTTATTCCTCGTCGGCTTATGGGTCACCGGCGTACAGCAGTCCGAACATGCAGGCATCGGCCAGTTTTACTGCGGGGTCGTTCAACCCGGTAGCCGGTGGGGCTTGCACCTTCGCGCGCGGCTACGAAACCAACGGCACGACCGCCCTGGCCGACTTTACCGTCGGCTCCAATTGGCTGGCCTCGCAGCCGGTCGTTCTGGGTCAGTATTGCTACGCCAATGGCAATACCTACAAATGCACCACGGCGGGCACGTCGAGCACGGTCACGCCGTCCGGCACCACGACTTTCACTGACGGCACGGCGGTTTGGACGTATCAAGGCTCGGGCCAGCTATTTGACATCATGATCAGCAACCCGATCATCCAGCTCGGCGTTGCCATTTCCGTGACTCAAACCATGAAGATGCCAGCGGTGTAAGGGGCGACCATGACAATTGGCGGCGGACTCAAGGGCGCTGCCTACTGCAACGCCGTCACCTATTCTGCCGTCTCAGAGCCGCAATCTGCGGGCTATACGGGCTCGCTGGCCTACGAAGTTCAGATCGTTCCGGCTATGGCGGGTGGCGCGGCATTTTGTAATGCGGTTGCCTATTCGGCGGTTCATGAGGCGCTGTCAGCCGGATACGTCGGGTCGTTTGGACCCCATCCTACTGCCTCGGCGTTACAGGTGTCGTCCAGTGTCGTGGCAACGCCAGTCGCGATGGCGGTTTCCGCGTCGTCTCTGGGAGGACTACTTTCCAGCGGCTCCGGCGCATCTTTGTTTTCGACAGCATTCTCCGCGTCGCTTGGCGCGCTGTCAGCGGCCACTACTGTCACATCAAAAGATGTGGTTGTCGTCACATCGTCTGACGGCCTGCTGACTATTGGTGGCGGATCACAAAGTCAGACTGTGGCAGCTGCCGGCACCCTGAGCGGCTTGTCGATCATCTGTTCCGCCGTCCGTACCGAATCTGCGGCGGCTGCTATCTTGCTGGGTGGGCTGTCGTCAGCCGTGCAGGCTGCGCAATCTGATTTATCTACCGCATCCAGCAGTGCAGGACCGCTGTCCTCGCCCATCTCAGCGACGGATCAAGCGAAAAGCGCGGCAGTCACTGCATCCCTGGGCGCGCTGTCGTCGGCCGTCACGGCGGTTGAGTTGGCAGCGACTGCAACGTCCGCATCGCTCGGCGCGCCGTCAGCCGGGGGGCAGGCAGCTCAATCGGAGGCTGCTGCAGCGTCGAGCGTGGGCGGTTCGCTATCGGCCCCATTCACAGCCTCGCCGCAACAGGCCGGCGTGGCGGCATGCGCACTGGGCGGGCTTTCGTCGTCAGCAACGACAGTCGAGACTCGATCTGAATCCGAGGCCTCTACGCTCGGTGGGTTGACGGCAGTGGTTGTCGCAACAACCGGGGTTTCGACGGCCGGTGCATCGGCTACGGGGCCGCTATCTTCGGGCTGCGTTGGCGCTCAGGCTTTGAGTGCATCTGGTACTGACGCGCTCGGCGGGCTGTCGATTTCCGCGTCAGCAGTCATGTCGGAATCCTGCATTGCCGCTGGCGGCCTTGGCAGCCTGTCAGTAAGCGCCCAAGCGACGCAGTCTGATGCCGCGTCAGTCGCAACCGCTGCTGGCGCTCTATCAACAGCCGGCGCTGGCGCAGAAATCCGGGCGGCGGTTATCGGCGGCGCTGTCGGCGGGTTGGTTTCCGTCGCCACTGCTACTCAGCCCGGATCTGCGGGCGCGTCCAGTGCCGCTGGCGGCCTGTCGTGTGCCATCGCGGCTGCGCAGTCATCTGGCGCGGTGGCATCGGGTGCCATCGGGCCGACATCCGGTACCGCAGGTGCAGCTGAATCGCTATTGGCGGCAGCGGTCAGTCAGATGGGCGCGCTATCTGCGCCATCATCGGTCGTGCGGCAGTCGAGTGCCGCTGCCAATGCCAGCTTGCCGTCGCTATCGACCAGCGCTTCGGCGGTGGAAGTAGCCGCTGTTTCGGCGGCACTCGGCGCGCAGCAGTCTGGATCTGTAGCGCAGCAGGGGGAAGCTGCTCTTGTAACGGCATCGCTCGGCTCAATCGGGTCATCTGCCTCAGTGTCGCGACAGGGTGCTGTTGCTGCCGCGCCGCAACTTGGATCGCTGTCGGCCGCTATCGCTGCAGTAGTGGGCGCGGACACGGGCAATGCCTCATCTGCGATCACATTGCAATCCAGCGGCACCGTTGTCGCAAAAGCGACGGCAGCATCGGGCGTCGCGCTAACGCTGCTCGCGCAGGGGCGGGCCAGCCAATCAGCGATGGCCTCGGGCTTTGGCGCGCTCGGCGACGTCGAAGGCGGCCAGGCGCAGATGATGCTGACCATCATTGCCTCCGGCGTGCTTGCTGCGTTTTCGTCCAGCGCCTCTGCGGCATTCTGCTACCCGCCTGACGCGAGCTTTTATACCCAGATCCCGGTGCGCAGCTTCTACGCCCCAGCGGAGGCCCGGCCGTTTTACGCCGCAATTTCAGCTCGGTCATTTTATGCGGAGGCGTCAGTGAGGTCGTTCTATTCGGCGCTGCCGGCGCGCAGCTTCTATATGCCAGTTTGGGCGAGGGCTTTTTATGCCACGGTCCCGATCAGAAATTTTTATGCAGGAATTGGACCCATGACGACGATGATGAGCCAGAAAGACCCTGGCGAGACCTTTGTACTGACGTTCGACGCCACAGCAGGCCTCGCGCCTGGCGAGATACTGACCGCCATTACATCAACCACAATCAGTGCTCAGATTGGAGTCGACCCCGGCCCTGTTTTGACTTTGTCCGGAGCCACAATCAACCCGACTGCGCTGACCGTCGCCGGCAATAGCATTGCCATTGGTGCGGCAGTGCAGGTTGTCGCATCGGGAGGGCTGACTGGCTGCCATTACCTGATTTCTATCACCGTACAGACGAGCAATCCTGACAAAGTGCTGGTGCTGAAAGCACTGCTACCGGTCCTATCGACCTGACGTAAATCAAGCCAATTCAACCGCCTCCGGGCGGTTTTTCATTTCTACGGCCGCCAATAGGCGGTTTTTTATTTGGGGATTACATGAGACGGATCGAAACCTCGGTCGGGCAGCAAATTTATGAGTGGATGTGGTCTGCGCAAGCCCAGTACACCATGACCGCCATTGCCAAGGCGTGCGCGGCATTGTTTGGCACGAGCGAAACCGTAGTTAATGGCTTGACCTGCTCTGCGACCAGCCCCGCAACAATGACCGTGCAGATTGGTGCTGGCGAGATCTACCAGATAGAGCCGATCGAGGCGACCGCCTGTGGTACGTTGCCGCAAAACACGGCTTACAGCATCCTGAAACAGGGCATCCAGCTCGGCACGTACACGACCTCGACGCTCGCCACCCCTGGCACCTCTGGCCAGTCGATCAATTATTTGATCGAAGCGCAGTACCAAGATCAGGATTTGAGTCTTGACCCGACGACCGGCAATAGCCCTGTCGTGCTGCAGTTCTACGACGCCGCGACCCCGTCCTCGCCCTGGTCCGGCCCGAATAATGCCGGCACATCGAGCAATACCTTTCGCGACGGTATCGTTGCATACCAGGTTAAGGCCGGCGTTGCCGCCGCTTCCGGCTCGCAAGTCACGCCGACCCCGGACACCGGCTATGTCGGCCTGTGGGTCGTTACTGTGCCATACGGCGCCACATCGCTGACCAGCGCCAATATCGCGCAATACGCCGGCGCCCCGATCCTGCAAGACAGCGTGCTGCAGATGCTCCTGAAGGGCAATGGCAATTACGCCGTCGATGCCGGTGTCGCAAACGCGTATGTCGTTACTCCGACCGGCCCGGTGCCGGATGCATTGACCGACGGGCTGGAAGTGTCGTTCTATGCTGCGCACCCGAACACCACGGCCAGCACGCTGAACGCATGGGGTTCCGGCGCCAAGCCGCTGACCGGCATGGCCGGGGCTCTGCAGGGGGGTGAGATCGTCACCGGCATGTACCGAGCCAAATATTCGACTGCGACTGGCGGCTTCCAGTTGATCGGGCAGGGTGCAGGCGCCCTGCAGGTCGCCCCCGCCACCCAGTCCGAGCACGCCGTGCAGATGGGACAGATTCAGGCGCAGGCCGGCACGGCTTTCACGTCAGCTGGTACGGCGCCGGCATATACGATTACGCCGACCCCTGCCGTTACCAACACCGCGCCAACCCGGCTGCGCGTTAAATTCCCATCGGCCGGCACGACGGGCAGTAATACGCTGGCGGCATCCGGGCAATCAGCGTTACCGCTGATGCAGTACGCGCCCGGCGGGACATTGATCCCCGCCACTATCACCGCAGGCCTGTTGAGCGATTGCGAATGCGATGGTACGCATTGGATTGTGCTGGATCCCGTATCTGCGCCGGGCGGGTTTAGCGGGTACGGGACAATCTCTGCGTCGCGGTCGCTGACCGTCTCAGACATTGGCCAGGCGCTTTTCGCCAGCGCAAATAACTGCACGCTCACACTGCCAACGCCGACGAGCTTGGGCGTGGTCAGTGGCGCGGCAGTCCTAATTTTTACAGATGGCGAAACGGGAACCGTTGTCACTGCCGGGTCTGGGGTAACCCTGAACGGCCCTGGCGGGGCGTCCAGCTCCATCACAATGAATAGCGGCCAATCCATGACGATTGTCGCGGTCGGGACGACTACATGGCAGGTCGTCAGCTCAACCGCCTCGCTAGGGGCAAACGGAGATTTTGGCTCGTCGCTCGGCGGAGCCGGATACCAGAAGCTTCCGGGCGGGCTGATTATTCAGTGGGGCTATGTGACGACAAATAGCTCAGGTGTTGCCACTTTTACACATCCAATTGCTTTCCCGAATAACAATTTCCGCGTCTTTGTTACGTATCAATCCGGAATATTGACGGCAAATTTTGTCAACGGCGGGGGTGGAACGCTGACGGCGTCTACTGCATGCGTATCCAATGTATCGAATGCTGCAGTAAGTGGTGCGGTCGTAAACTTTTTTGTTATTGGAGACTAATTATGGGACAAAAATTCGCAGCATACGACGCAAATGGCAATGTGACCGCGTTTTACGACAGCACCGACAGCCCGGTCCCGGCCGGTGTCAACGCAATTGAGATCACTGATACGCAGTGGCAGACGTGCCTGAATCAGGCAGGCTGGACGGTGGTCAGCGGGGTGTTGGTTGCGCCTCCCGCTCCAACGGCGGCTCAGTTACTCGCGCAAGCGCAGGTCGCGCAAATCACGAAATTGACCGCAGCATACGAAGCCGCAATCACCGCTCCGGTCAGTTATACGACGGTCGGCGGCGCGACCGCGACATTCACACAATCTGCGACGAATACGCAGAATTTGCAGAACGCCTTGGTCGCCAGCGCGAAATCGCAGTCGTGGCCGCTTAATCTATGGCTCAATTCCAGCGGTCAGCCGGTAACGCCGTTCACCTATGCGGACCTGCAGGGCCTTGCAGCGGCAATGGAGGCTGCAGATACGCCGGAATACATGGATTTACTGACGAAAGTGGCTGCAGTGAACGCTGCGACCACGGTCGCGGCAGTGCAGTCCGTGACGTTCTGATCAGACATCCCAGCAGCAAACAATAACCCGCCGCGAGCGGGATTTTTTATGACAGAAATGAGGCGAAATGACAATCACCGAGGTGCTTCTGTCCATCATGAGCGGGCTGCTGTCGATCCTGCTGGCTGCCATTGGCTGGTGGCTGGTCAACCTGCATGACAAGCACGAAAGGTTGCGCGCAGCGCACGAGGAATTGCGTGTCGAGGTAGCGGGCCAGTTCTTGAAAAAGGATGAGATCCGGGAGATGTTCAGTGAATTTAAGCGCGACCTCACGGAATTAATTGAGCGCGCAACTGGAAAGGGAAGGGAATGAACCAGACATTACTTGAAGCTGAATTGCGCAGGGACGAGGGTGTGCGTTACACGATCTATCTGGACACGGCCACGCCACCTCGGCGGACCGTAGGGGTTGGCCACAACATCGACGCAAAGCCACTGCCGGCCGGCTGGACCTGTCCGCTGACTGATGCGCAGGTCGACCAGTTGCTGGCCGAGGATCTGCAGTCTGTTTTCGCTGGCCTTGATGCGCATCTGCCATGGTGGCGCCAGCTTGACGATGTGCGCTCGCGCGTCATCGCGAACATGGCGTTCAACATGGGTACCGGCGCGCTACTTGGGTTCCCGCATGCGCTCGCTTGCATGCAGTCCGGCGACTATTCAGGGGCCGCTGCGCAGATGGAAGCTAGCGCCTGGTATCGCGAAGTTGGCGCGCGCGCCGTGCGTCTGTGCCAGGCCATGGCCACCGGCGTGATGCCGGACGAGCCAGCCGTCTAAACACATAATTTAATGTGTAAAACACACCCGCTTCGGCGGGTTTTTTCGTTTGTGGAGCCAATATGCCCGAATCCCTGCAGTCTTTTGACCTGGTCGACCTTGCGCAGTATACGAAAGAGGGCGCGTACTCGCCCACTGCCTCGAAGGACTTTCACTTGTTCTATGTTGGGCGTGATGACGTCCATGACATCCTGAAGCACGTTCTGTCCCGCGTCACCGTGAGCCTGTACCTCAACATGTTCGGCTACGACGATGACGAGCTGAACGAAATCATTATGGGCATCGTCCACGACCCGTCGATCACCTGCGTCATCACCCTGGACAAGTCCCAGGCCGGTGGCGTGCACGAAAAGCGTTTACTGGACTCCGACGCCGCGCGCGACCCGGTGGGCTTCAACACGCACTTTGTCATCGGCAATTCCGCAACCCATCAGATCAGCCACACCAAGGGCTTTGTTGCTGACGGCAAGGTCGGAGGCGAAGGCTCAACCAACTGGAGCAACTCCGGCGAGGGCACGTTTGTCGTCAAGGGGCAGCCTGGCGGCATCGGCTACAAGGCGCAGAACAACACTCAAACCATTTTCACCTGTCCTGATGCGCTCGCCCGGTTCCAAGCCGAACTGCTGGCAGAACACATCGCAGCACAGCGCAAAGCATCCACGTAAGGAGCCGAAATGCCTAAATTCGATCAGAAGTTCATCGGGGCCGCGCTGATTCTCGCCGCCTGGTATGCGCTGGTGCTGCAGGGGTTGGCGCCGGTAACGCAGTTCATCGACACACTGCAGGTGGCGTTGGCCGGTCTGGGCGTATATCACGTCGCCAGTAATCGCCCGCCGCCCGCGACTACAGTCGCATCCGTGCAAATCTCACCCGCCCAGCAATCCACTCAGGAGTCCTCGCAATGAAAAAGATCCTCACCCTGATCGTCGTCGCATTCGCCTTTTGCCTGGCTGGCTGCGCCTCGCTACCGAAAGCGGCGACCGCTCAAACCCCGGCGCAAGTCGCCGCGCAGGTCTGCCCGTCACTGCAATCGGTCGTCTCGGTGTTGTCCGTGCCGGGCGCCATCGATGCGTCCGACGCAGCCAATGTAGCCAAGGCTGCACCGGTCATCGCCTCGGTCTGCTACGCGCCTGCCGCCGCCACCGCCATCAACCTGAAGTCGTTGCAGGTCGACGCCGTGCCGGTATTGCTCAAAGCGATCCAGGCTGCGCCGAACATCTCTTCCAAGGATAAGCAGGACGCTACACTCGGCATCGCCATCGCTCAGGCCGCGATTGCGCCAGTGATCGCTCAAGCCGAGGCGTCTGCGCCGCTGACAGCGAGTGCCGCAAAATGATCCACGACATCCTCATTGCAGTCGGTGGTTTCGTCGGCGGCGTCATTGCGCTGGCCGTTGTTGGTCCGCTCGTAGCTGCGCTGTTCGGCGGCTGGGTTATGTGGAGGGGTAGCAAATGAGCAAAATCCGACTCGCATTCTCGGGGTCGGGCTTCCGGTTGGGGGCGCACATCGGCGCCCTGAAAGCCGTGCTCGATGCCGGATATGACGTGGTTGAGGTCGCGGGCACGTCCGGTGGCTCGATCTGCGCCGCATTGTTTGCCGCCGGCATGCCGATTGTCGACATGGTTGAGCTCGTCTCTACGATGGACTGGTCGCCGCTGCTGACGTTCGATCCGTGGTCCGGTCTGCGCAATGGCGGCTACTGCTCGGGCGACAAGCTGCTGGCGTTTCTGCACGGTAAAACCGGTGGCAAAACGTTCGCCGAATTGTCGATCGACCTGAAAATTATCGCGTCCGACCTGGGCGGCGAAAAGCAGGTTGTATTCAGTAAGGCAACCACGCCTGACATGCCGATTGCCCTGGCCGCGCGCGCCAGCGCGTCGATCCCGTTCGTCTACACTCCGGTCAAATATCAAGGCATGACCCTGGTGGATGGCGGGTGCTGTGACAACCTGCCCGCCGACGCACTGACGGTCGACGCCGCGCCGCGCCTCGGCGTTTATCTCCTGTCGGACGATCCGCCGGCTCAAAGCATGGATCTGGCCACGATGGCCGGGCGGGTGATCGATTTGATGTTGGCGAGCAATGAAGATTTGCATGTCGCCAGCGCAGAAAAATCCGGCGCGCGAATCGTGCGCGTTGAAACCGCGTACGCAAACTCGCTGGATCGAAATATGCCGGCGGCGATCCGTCAGCGCCTGTTTGATGATGGATATGCAGCGGCCGACGCGGCACTGAAAGGCATGGCATGAGCAAGCTGCGCGAAGTAGCCCCGGGCTTGATGCGGTTCAAGTGTCCGGGGTGCGGTGGCTTCCATGATATCCCGGTTCGGAGCGCGTCTGAGCCTGGCTCGCAATGGATCTGGAATGGCAGTGTCGACAGGCCGACCCTGACACCGAGCGTACTGGCTCGATCCGGTCACTACATAGACCCGGGCAGTTGCTGGTGCAAGTACTACGCAGAGCATCCGGAAAAGACTCCGCATTTCAAGTGCGGAATCTGTCACTCATTCGTCACTGACGGATATATCCAATATCTGACCGATTGCACCCACGCGCTCGCAGGCCAGACTGTAGCGCTTCCTGACATCGAGGAGTGAATGTGAAAAAGTACAAAATCAAAAGAATGGCCGCCACGCTGGTGCTGCTGCTGATCGGCTTCGCGGTCGGCTGGGACGTGGGCGCATGGCGCGCACCAGTGGTGCGGACGGTCATCCGGTTCGTGCAGCCACTGCCGACACCGTCGTGTCCGGTCATTAAGTCAGCGGCGACGCCGGCTAAGCATGCCCACAGGCACCATCGGCATCATCATTGGCGCGCGGTCGCGTGCGTCAATCCGCCCGGCTCAGCGCCAGCCGTATCCCCTCGCTGACATTCCCGTCACCCAGGCGCTTCGCTGCCTCAAGGCTCGCGGCGTCAAGGTACACATTGACCCGCTTGCCCCCCTCCATCTCTGCTGGCCGCCCGACTGTAGGCCACTCGATTTCGTCCAGCTTGTCGCGCCAGTAGTCCGCCGTGCCGGGCGTGCGGTCAAAGCGGTGGAACGCGATCTGGCGATTGCTATAGGTCAGTACGGCGGCGAGCTTCTGCCCGTCGAGGTCGCTCCGATTGACGAGCGCGACAAAAGCCTCGGAGGCGGCGCCTTGGTCAGCCGTAATGGTCTTCGACTCAGGCAGTACCTGCTGATCGAAGGTGCGCAAATAGACTCGATACATGGCGATCTCCGGCGAAAAGCCCCGGCCTCCCGGGGCGTAATATGGTTTTATTTTTGAGTCGCAGCTTTTGCGAAAGCCTTCCCGTACCGGATCGCTGCGGCGGCATCAAAATTCGCGCCTCCCTCACTCAAAAATTCAAGCTGCGCTTCCAGTGCGGCCTCGTCGACCGCGTACCCGCTTTCGATTTGAGCCTCAGCCGCGTACTGCCCGGCCAGCTGCTCGGCGGTAAATTCGATGCCCTGCATGCCCTCGGTAAATGGCGCATCGTTGATCAGGTCTACTACGGCGGCAAAGCTTGCGGCGCTGCGGATCGATAGGCTGGCGTACATGCGATTCTCCAAATTTCGTGCGGCATATGCCGCGCTGCCTGTTCGGCAGTGAAGAGGAGGCCCGGTTTCCCGGGCTGTTTTCGATTATTGGGTTACTTCGGTGGCGACGATCTCGCTGGGGGCGCCAAGCTGCGCAACCATGTCGTCTTCGGACTTGTAACCAGCGTCTTGTGCTGCGATATCGCGGGCCTGTTGAGCGGTTTCGGCTTCGATCAGGCCGAAATCGCAGGCGTTTGCCGTGACCTGCCAGGTCTTCATTTGATTACCAAGAGCGACGACGCCGTCTTCGTCAACGATGCGCAGACCGCGCCAGCCCAGATTGCTTTCCAGCTCCGCCAATGCCGATTTTGCTTCTGCCAGGGTTTCGAAATCACCTTCAGCTACGGGTTCGAACTGAAAGCTGGTGCGCGATTGAATGGTGAACATGATGGCGATCCTTTATCTGATCTTCCCGGAACCCGCCGGTGCGGTGGATGGTGTTGTTTGCCGTCCATGAGTTAATTATATACACACTAAATTATTTTGCAAGAATTATGTATGTATAAAACAAAATATTCTGAGGTGCGCATGAAGAAAGGCAAAGTCTCGAAGCTCAGACCGACGCAATGCGTCGTCGGCCTGGCTGAGGTCGCGGTCAAAAAGGCCGAGCTGTCGGCGCTATCGCCGCGCAAGCTGGATGAATACTTGCTGGCGCACCCGATTCCGTGCGTAGTCGGCCCGGGCGAGCATTTACACCTGGTCGATCATCATCACATGGGGCTGGCGCTGACGCAGATGAATCACCCTGACTGCTACATCGAGGTCGTGCATGACCTGTCGACCGTGCCGGAGGGTAAATTCCATCGCGTGATGCAGGCGCTGGATCTACTGTACCTGCGCGCTGATGGGCAGGATTTGCCGTTGTACCGACTACCGAAGCGCCTGGCCGACCTGGCTGATGATCCATACCGGTCGCTGGCCGGGTTCGTGCGCAAGCGCGACGGGTTCGTCAAAGTGCCGGTGCCGTACACTGAGTTCGCATGGGCTGACTTTTTCCGCTCGCGAGTGCGTATCGACGATTGGAGCGCGGCGATTGAGCGGGCGTTAGAACTGGCGGTGTCGATTGAGGCGCAGTATCTTCCGGGGTTTGCTGGTTAAAGCCTGGCGTACCCATGCGCGCGCCGGGTCTTGTCAATCTCGTTCATTCGTTCGCGGGAATAGGGTTCGGTGGCAGTGCCGCCGCTGCGCGACCACCGGCCACCCCATGATCGAATGATCACGGTCTGGCCGAATAAATCGTGTTGCACAGCGACGGCGTAATACCGTGACGGGCTGATATAGATACGCATGATGATTGCACCAGAGGGGGAGTGGGCGCATTCAGCATGGCAGGGTGATCGGGCTTTGGGAAAGCTCAAGATGGCGGAATTGCGGGAAATTACGTGAAAGTGTTGCGTTATAACCCATTGTTTTTGCTCGCTTGAGCATCTGCGCAACTGAGTATTTGAGCGTCTGCGCATTTGATCAATTGAGCATTTGCGCATTACGGATCGCGGCCGCTCGGGTTTTTGATGGGGCCAAGGCCATCGGCGGCACGCAGCAGGTTTAGGCCTTGGACGATTAGCGATTGCATCGGCTCGTGACGGCTGGTCGCCCAATTCTTGATGGCCTGGTGATCGTCGAAGTAAAGCCAGACGCCGACTTTCACTTTGTCCGGTTTGGCGATCTCGGCGCGCGCTGGCGCATCATCATCAACCAGGAACGATTTCAGGTCTATTTCCGGCATAGTTCCTCCTTAACCCACGCCCATAGTGCGGTCATTTCAAGCGCCGCCTTGTCGCGCGGCTTGTATTCGTTGACCGATAGCCCGAGGGAAATAGCGTCCTCAAACGGCAACCGGTCGCCAATCCAGCACGGGATCACCGCGCCCAGTCCAGCCAGGTCAGCAGCGGTCTTATGCGCCTGATCCCGGCGACGCGCATGCACCCGGGTCAGTAGGAAATAGGGCGCCTTGCCCGCCGCGCGCGCCATTTTCGCCGAAGCTTGCACGCGGGCTATTTCGAGCGCCGCAGACGGCCTGACCGGGATAATGATCATGTCGGCAGCTTGGGCGATCTGCGAGGACTCGTGTGCAAGGTGCGGCGGGCTATCAATGACCGCCAGGCTGAAGCCCTTGTTGTGCGCGGTGTGGATCGCCAGCTGCAACTCAGACGCATGCACCGCGGTGACGACCGGCGTTTCGGATACGCGCTGGCGCGCCCAGCTGGATGCGGATTTCTGCGGGTCGGCGTCCAGTAGGATGACGCGCTCGCCATCGTCCTGTGCGCGGCAGCTAGCGTGAATGGCCGTGGTGGATTTCGTTCCGCCGCCTTTCTGGCCGAAAAATGCGATCGTTTTCATGCGGGCACCTTGGTGACGTACAGTTTGAAAATGACAACCTGTTTGTGCTGGTCGACGAAATAATTGATGTGTTCGATCCGCTGGTCAGGCGCTTTGAAATCCTTGGCGTAGTGATCGACCACTTCCGGGAGCGGAACTTCCTCATAGATGATGTCCATGGGTTTCCTTTGGGCGTAAAAAAGCCCGCGAGTGCGGGCGGGGTCAGTACACATCCGGCAGTGCGCCGGCTATTTCTTCAATCGCTGCTGGTCTAGAAAATCAGACCAGTCCTGCATCATCGTGCGGCGCTCATCCATGTATTGCGCGTGGTTGTACGCCGCTTTGACCTTGTTGCGCTCCAAGTGCGCCAGCTGGATCTCGATCACTTTTTCGGGGTAGCCGAGCTCATGCAGGATTGTTGAGGCGGTCGAGCGAAAGCCGTGGCCAGAGACAACGCCTTTGAAGCCGATTAGCTCAATGAGCCGGTTGATGGTCGTGCCGGTAATACTGTCATCTGGGCGTCGCGTATTGGGGAATACGAACGGCCTGCCTCCGTGGAACTTCTGCATGTGGTGAAGAATGGTAATGGCCTGGCGCGACAGTGGGACAATATGATCAGTGCCCATCTTCATTTTGTCACCGGGGATGCGCCACGTCTGGTCGTCCAGACTGAAGTCATCCCACGTGGCGCGGCGGATCTCGATGGTGCGAACAAAGGTCAGCAGCATGAACTGTGCGGCGTTTTTTGCCGGGCCATAGCCCTGATAAGCATCGAGCGCGCGCAGGAACTGAGGCAAGTCATCAAGCCGCAGCGGTTTATGGTGACTGACCGGTGCTCGCTTCACGACACCGCCAAGCGGTGCCGTTGGGTCGTTGTCGCAGCGCAGAGTTGTTATACCGTGCCTGAATGCCGCGCCGGCCCACTGGCGCGCATTCCGCGCAACAACCGGCGCGCCCCGTTTTAGTATCGCGTTGATCAGATCAAGACATTGCGCTGAAGTAACGGACCGAATCGGCAAGTCGCCAATACCGGGATAAACGTCAGCCGCCAGTGTTTTCTCTACTTGACGTTTGTATGGAGCGCTCCAGTGCTGGTTGGCTGCGATCCACTCCTCTGCGACCATGCGGAATGTATTCTGATCTTGGTTGATTTGCCGGGCTATGGCTGCTTTTTTTGCCGTGTTCGGACTCTGTCCCGATGCCACCAGTGCGCGCGCCGCTTCCAGTAATTTGCGCGCATCTGCCAGGCCGACGGAGGGGTATTCTCCAATGGTAAACATACTGGCCTTTCCGTCCAGCCGGAAGCGGTAGCGCCATAGTTTTTGGCCGGATGGTCGTATCTCGACGCATAGCCCCTTGTGGTCAGCCAAGCGGTAGACCTTATCGGTCGGTTTGGCCTGTCGAATCTTGGTGTCTGACAGCATTGTGAGTAAGGCCAGGTTAAATTGATCGCCAAATTGCGTTACTCACAATCTTACTCACAATTTAACGCGAAGGCATGCGAAAGGATGCGAATTCATGCGAAGAGATAACTCGGGGAAGTTCGCCACGTAAGGATGCTACGCGATAGCATGCAACACAATGAGAGGCCCATGCCGGTTATCGATCATCAACAGCATGGTGTGTGTTGAACCCTTGTGGTTGCTGTGTCTATTGGTGTGAGTGCGTGTATCTTACTCACAATCTTACTCACATTGCCTTTTGATGAGGTTGGCTCGCCATTCATCAAACGCTTCCTTGGGCCAACGGGACGAGCAGCCATCCTTGATCGGTTTCGGGAACCGCCCGGCCTTCATGCGGCGGTAAATCGTCGCGTGATGATAGCCGGTCAGGGCGATTACATCCTTGAGAGTATAGAGCTGGCTTTCCATTATGACTCTTTCAGAAAAATGCCGCCACTGGGCAGCCGAATTGTGATGTGTTAAAAATGAGTAAACCGGGCAAAGCAAAGGCCGCATCAGCGGCCCGTCAGTTGTTCTTGCGGTAGCGGCATGCTCACGCCGCCAACTGCATCCGATCATGCTTTCGGAAAAACTCGTCAACCATCTCGTGCGCGTTATCGATGGCCGTCGAGACCATCCCGGTCGGCATTACCGCCAACAGGCCGCGACACAGATCAAACGTCTGGCGTAGCGCCTCAAGCTCATCGCCCTTCGGCACAAAAGAACCGCGGTCATTGAATCGCACGCCGATATCAGCCAGCACATCTGCCGCAGCCTCGGATCGAGCCTTGGCCACCATCGCCAGACTGTCGGTGGCCCCGCCGCCACTGTGAGCCAGTACCTGATATCCGAGCTGCCAGATCATGCAATTGGCCTCACTCAGCGCGACGAACTGGTGCATCGTAAGATGCCCGGAGCGCAGCTCATCCAGAGCAAGGTAAGCCGGCAACAAGATGTCGCGCTGGGCGTCTGCGGGTAGGTCTGCCTGATTTGCGCTTGCACTGCTTTTTCATCTCAACCTCCAAAAGGCGAAAATGGCGAGAAAATCAGATAGCCGATGAAAACCACGACTTCGCCGGCCAGCAGATACAGCAGATCCCGATTCGCCTGGCAGAATTGCAAAGCGCCCATGGAAGGGCGCTTGTCGTGGGGCGGAATGGAGTTGGTTGTCAGCGCCATATCGGCGCCCCGTACGTGAGGGCTGCGACAGCCCCGCCAATAAATATTGACATAACAGCACACCCGCCGGCTTCGCTCGTGAACGGGTGTACGCCGCTAATCCAGCTGCAAAACCAACCGGCAAGCAAGGTTGCGGCAAAGACGACCCCGGTTGCGATTAAGCGCTGCCTCATGATTTTGCTCCCGGCTTATGATGAACAAATTCGACGCACTTAACGACAACCGTCCCGTCTTTATCGGTTTTCATGACCGGCATGCCTTTAAATGGCAGCGACGAACAATCACGGACGTCGAGGTGCTTGCATGCGGCGCACATGCTTCCGCTCGGGCGATGATTCATGGCGCGACCTCCGGCACAGACGGCAGCGGCTCAGGGCATCCGCGATACGCGCGCGTCATGCAACACTTCGTTACCGCACCAGTATTGCGACTGCCGGCAGCCCCGCACGCACCGCGGTGTTGATAAAGACCTGGCGACCAGCATTTTCGCTGCGGGCAGTTTTTGTCACAGCAGTCATACCCGTTGATTTTCATGTCTCACCCTCCCGTCGCCGACACAAGATCCGGTTGCGAGTGGCAGATCCCGCATGCGCCGTGATGCGCGGAGTCGGGGCAGGTCTGGCCGTGGTCGTGAGATGTCAAGGATTCCTTGACGACTGGCGCGGCGAGCATAGCGCGGGATATTCTCGCAGCCCACCAATCCGGGTCTTCGATGATTGTTCCGCTGGGCATTTCTCGCCGCAGCCATTCAACAAAGCCATCCGGAACACTCACCGGCTCCTGCGGGATGCTGGCGAGGATGGCATGCGAATCCACCGGCTTCCGGTCACAGCCGCAGTCGTGCGCGGCATCAGTTGCATTGATCGCCGCAGTGATGAGTTTCAAATCACGTTCTGCTCTCATTTCGTCCCTTTCAGTGCCGCGCGGCTGGCTTGCCAGTGCAGCCACGCGTTGCGCGTTTGCGCGTCGAGGTAATAGCCTTTCTCCGGGTTCCGATCGGTGAGGAATGCCGTGTACGTCTCAAACTCCGCCCGACTCTGCGCCTCGTCTGGCAGGGTAGGCGGTTGCGATGCGATGTAGAGCTGGGGCGAGTTTTGGTCAGCAACAGGGACGGCGTACGTTGCAACCAGTTGCCCATTGTCCAAGTAGTCAAAGCCGATGTGAATTGCTGTCACGGCATTCTCCCCAGGCATCGCCAGCGCGGCGCGGGCTTGCCATGCAGTCCACATGTCGGCGGTACGGCCCCATGTATAGCGCCCATCTGCGCGCCCCAGCGGCCTGGACTTCTCGCCGGCCAGCAGACGTTGTTGAATTTCAGCCCATTGCTTGTCAGTCAGTTTTGACGGGCGCCCCATGTCATTCACTCCATGTCTCAATGTTCGCAGTGTAGCGCAGGCCGCCGATTGATGCACCCCCGCCGGCACCCGCAATAACCGCCTCGATTTCCGGCGCAATACCTGACGCAGTAACGCAATCATCGAAGTCCAATGCGGTGGTGGTCTTTGATATATCCCAGATTCATCGTTCACGCTCCCATTGATCTCGGCAATCAGCGTCGCACCAGCGGCGAGGTACTTCAAGTGCTTAGCCGCAGCATAGACAAACCCCGGTGGCAACCGGCCCGACTGGTTTACGGATAGACATCGCGGCGTCGGTCAGCATTTTCGCGCTCCTTCTCTACCATGTATGCTACTTGCTCATCTTCCAGATCCTCATTGCGGGCAATCCCCGCCGCCTGCACCAACTCATAGTGTCGGCTGGCACGAAGGGTTTCGAGTTCAGCTTTAAGTCGATCAATCTCGTCTTGTTTTTCATCTAATCTTACAGCTTCAACACGAGTTGATAACAAACGAGCCATTTCTGTATTTTCAGATTTTAGCCTGTCGATTTCGGCCTGTGCGTCTGGTGGATATGTGTAGAGCGGAATTGCATCGGATTGTTTATCGCGTTCGTTCCATCCATGGCACAGATACGGAGATACTTTTACTTTTTGCAATTCATCAGGCCGCATCCAGATAGAAGGATCAGGCTTCGGCAGTACCGTTTCGCTCGGGACGGCGTCAATCCAGTCAAGAGCGGCCTTGAGCGCATTCAGCAAATCCAGCTTATCCGCTTGGGCGGCTTGCCACGCCTCCCATGCGGTATTGGTTCTAACCAGTATCAGGATGATCATCACGCAGCGTCCTTGAATGCCGGCGCAAGCGCCGCGTATTTGGCCCAGCGCTCGTCAGCGTTGCCAACGAATGCGGCCCAGGCTGCCACCTCCATGCCGGGCACGAGCTCGAGCAGCGCGCAGGCCAGCTGCCGGAGCATGCGCAGCTCGTCGCCATTGATCACCACCCGGTCGTTGATACCATTTCGCCGGCAGCGCTCTGCGGCCTCGATCCATCCGTCGCCGGCGGATTCGGCCGCCCGCTTGAGCCCGGGGTGGTTGTAATAGAGCGCGGCGTCGTAGGCGGCCGAACAGTAGCGGGTGACGATGCGCGTTGTCGCGCCGTGACCATAGCCTTGGGCGACCTCGTGCAGGTGCGCGAGGAAGGGTAGTAGCTGGGTGTCGGCGTCCGCAGCACCAACGCGCTGCTTGCCGGCGATCATCAGCATCGGGTTGCGGGCCGCGCGCGGGATGCGCTTCGGTTTGGTGGTCATGCGGCACCGCCATCATTGATCTTGTTCATGCTGCTTTCTCCTGTTTGAGTATCCCGCGCCCGATCATCGTGATTCGCATTCTGGCCGTAGCCAGTCGGCGTTTTGCCGCTTTGCGCTGCTGGATTAAATCGTGTGCGCACAGGCAGGCGGGGCAGATTGCCAGTTCTTCGCGGATCTCGGAATCGGTTAGGTAGTCGAACTCGCCATCAATAGCCACTGGCTCATATGCGATGTGAAGATGTGTCACGTCATCACCGTCTTTCCACTTTCCGTCTTCACCTGAATATTCAAACCGCCCTTTGACGCCATTGCAGCCATGCAGTGCGGACTGAAGGTCTTTCGACAGTCGTTTAACATCAGCTTGCGCCAGCGCGATATTGCGAATTGCGTCTAAGGCGCGTTGACCTTTATCCATTATTCCTCTCCCGCCTCATACCCAGGACGCATCACCAGCGATTCGCGCCAGTCGATTCCGATGGTGTCTATTGGCAATATATGATCGATACGCGCTTGAGCGTGCCATGATCCCCACGCACTTGTGCCAACATCTGGGAGAGTGCTATAACCAAATACGTGGCCGTCAGCATCCATTGCCACATACACAATCTCAGGCCGCAACACGCCCCAAGGAATGACGAGCTGACGGGGCTTGAGGCGGTAGCAACTGCTCAGGTGGATAAACGAGTTGCGTTTTCCCATCCACACTCCATCCGGCTGATAAGACTCCACGCTCGCCGGATCAGCAACCAGCGCCTCGACAATCTCGCTACGCTGTTCAGGCGTCATGTCTCTAAATTTGATCGGTTCCATTGTTTCCGCTACTCCTTAAAATGTAAGTTGTTAGTTGCCATGGGGCGTTTCCCTTACACATTTTGATAAACATTTCTTTTTGTCCGGACCGGGCGGCGGACTCGGCGGACCTAGCGGACCGGGCGGACCGGGCGGACCGGAAGGCGCGTTGACCGTTGTCCATCATCACTCCCATGAAAAAGCCGCCTCAGTGGGCGGCGTGTTAGGCTGTTTAATACCGAGTCGTGATGCCATGCTTCTGCCTGAGCGACATTGCTCAATAGGAGATAAAAATGCATCAACTCACTCTGCAAGAAGTGCAGAAGGCCATTGCGCAAGCGCAGCCATCTCAACTCATGCTACTGAAGCAATCTGCCAAAAATTGGATTTATGAAGAACAGAATGGCGTTCTCAAGTTTGAGCTTGGCGTTCGTGATGCGCTTGATCGACTGCTGATAGCGTAAGGTCAGGAAGTCCTCCGGTCACGCCGCCACCAGCATCGCCTGAATTACATCCCGCGCGACCGGCGGGCAGACTGCATTGCCGAGCATGTGCATGGCCAACTTTGAAGTTTCCGGCAGGATGTAATCGGCAGGGAATCCCATCGCCGCCCTGGCCTCTTGCACACTGAGCATGCGCATCCGGTCGCCGTCGACAATCCCCCATCGATCTCGGGTGGTGATCGTGCCGATCGGGCGGGCGATGCTCCGGCCGCCGCGCTCGTTGCCGTAGTACGCCGTCAAGAACCGCTCACCGTGCTGCCGGCGCCCGTTCTCGATCCGCTCCAGTGTCGCAGCGGCTCGCCCGGGCTTCTCGATCTGCGACCACTTCCCGCCGTCGAAGTCGATGATGCCGGACACTGGGACGTGCTCACGCTGTGGCAGGTTGAGCATCAGCGGGTACTGACTGCGCGTGCCGACGATAAAAAGCCGCTCACGGTTCTGCGGTACACCATGGTCAGCAGCGTCAACGATATGCGGAGACAGGCAGTAGCCCAGCGCTTCCATGGCCATACGCCATGCTGGGTACAGTGACCACTGCACAAATTCAGGCACATTTTCGATGATGCAGAACTGCGGACGGTGGTACTCGGCGGCAGAGACGACTGCCCAGGCTGTCGAGCGGCTGGCATCGTGCTGTGGGTTGCCGTGCTCTTTGCCGCGGGCTTTGCTGTGGCCTTGGCAGCAAGGGCTTGCCATCAGCAGGTCATGTGCCGGCACTTCCATCCACCGCGCCTGATGCAGGTCTTGGCAGGCATGCCGCGCGCCCGGATGATTGGCTTCGTGAATCTCAACCGCCGATTGCCAGTGGTTTGCGGCCCAGACGACATCGATGCCGGCCATGCGGGCGCCGGTGCTGAAGCCTCCAGCGCCGGCGAACAGGTCGATTGCTTTCATGCGGGTTCCAGATATGAAGAAGCCCGCATCAGCGGGCTTGGTGGGTTAGGGTGGGGCGGTCAGACAGGCGCATTTTCCTGCGCTTTCACGGGCTTGCCGCAGACCGGGCAGAACGCGCACATGAACGACGTTTCTTTGCCTTTTCGGTAGCCGGACTTGTCCGCCTTCACCGTGTAGATCAGGCGAGGAACCTCATCCAATGTGGCCCCGAACACCATTGCGATTGATTGACACTCGACCGTCGCAGGCTTGCCCAACTTCTCGCTGTAATGCTTGGCCAGCTTGGGTTCGAGGTCGCGCATACATGTGCATTGCATATGGTTCTCCAGACATAAAAAATCCCGCCGGGCGGGATCAGGGTTTTCGGTAAGTCTTGCGTATGTCCAAACTGATTGACCGCCCGCGTCGCCGCAGTGCATTGGCCAGTCTGCACCGGTCGTGATGGCTGTTCGTCGCCTGACCGAGCAATCCGAAGTACGAATTTGCCGTTTCAAACAGGTCGACTTTATCGATGTCAACCACGCGCCGAATTGGCGCGATAGATCAAGACAACAAGCTCCAAGCATTCGCCGTCCAGCCGCTTCCCGTGGTCGCGGTAATTGCGCGGGAATTGACTGGCAAGCTTTTTGACTAAAATGGTGAGGTCGTAGGTCACCTTGTAGATCGGCAATTCGGAATGCAAAGACATAAGTCAAAACCTGCGCGGGCGAGCCCGCGCTTAAATGGATGAAGTGCTAAATGAACAATCTGCGGACGGCCAGCGCGCGCACCTCGTAGTCCTTGCTGATGCCGCGTGTGGTGCCATCATAGAAGTCCTGAACGTATGCGTAGAACGGGCTGTACTGCGTGCTGGTCATGTAGCAGCCGGGCTCGATGGCATGCTCGCCGCCTTCCTGGAACCCCGGGATGGCGGTCTGGGCCGGGCTATCGGGTGTGTACGGGTATTCCCCGGTCGTCGGGTTGTCTCCATCGCGCCAGGTGCAATAGTTTTCGTCAGTGGTCGGCTTGAAGTCGCGGTAGATCATTTCGATCTGGTCACGAGCCGGAATGTGTCAGTCGTCGAAACCGCCGATGCGCAAAGCGCGAACGGTCTTGGCGATTTCGCTACCGGCCTCGATCATGGCCGAGGTGTTGGCCGCGCCGTCGATGCAACTGCGCGCGCCAGTCACATTCTGGCCGTACTCCCCCCACGCGCCGCGCAGACGGCCTTCTTTGCCGGAAACGATGACGGCGTACTCTTCTCCATCCAGTGTGTAGCGGCGGCCAAGAAAGCCGCCCTGGAATGCTTCGCCGATGGATTGGGGCAGCTCGCTGGCGGCGACGTCTTGAATCTTGATCATGATGGGTCCCTATGGGCGTAAAAAATCCCGCAATCGCGGGCTTGAATTTCATACCCCCGCGCGCTTCGTCCGAATGGACGCCGGCGCGCTGCATGGAACCGGTGAGGGACCGGGCGGGGCGGTGTGGGTCAGGCTGATTTGAGCTCGTTATCGCGCTGATGTTGGGTTGCTTCGCGCTGGGCATCCTCGATCTCTTTCGCCCTGGCTGCACGGTACAGCGCACTCAGGAGTTGGAGCCGGACAAATCCTTGTTCTTCCTGTTCCTGCTGCTTGTCGTTCATGTTGTCTCCATTTCTTGCGGCATTGCGCGATCCAGTTGGTACTGCGTTGTTGCCTAAGCCTCATGCGCCTTCAAGACCTCCGAGCGCCTCGATCAATCCATCGACCAGGTCGCCCAGCTCCTCGACCATCAGCGTGAACGTGGCTTCAAACAGGCTGGCGCTGTCGTCGCCCGCCTGGCTGGCTTCATCCTGTAGCACATCCAGAAACTGAATGCGCTTGAGTTGCAGCGTGTCGGTCAGCACAAAGCGCACGCGCTCGTTCCAGATCAATCCGAGCTTCGTAACCTGCTTGCCGGTGGCGATGTGCTGGCGAATTTCATCCGAGGTCAGATCCATGCGAACGCAGCGGATTACCGCGCCGTTTTCGCTCGGGTCGCGCAGCTCGACTTCGGCATCCAGCTCAAAACCTTCTGGCGCCTCGCCCGCTGCCAGCCAATCGGTCATGGCGGTGTGCGGCGCCAGCTTGGTGCGCGGCAGGGCCGCCGGGAAAGGTGGCAACGCCTCACGCAGCTTGCTGACCAGCGCTTCCGCCTTGGTGGACGTGCCCGAGTCGACCATCAGCCAGCCGCGCCGGTTGTCGATGTAGGCGCTCAGGCGGCTTTCCCGGGTGAGCGCGCGCGGCAACAGGTCGTCGGTGACTTGTTCTTTCAGCGCCGATTTTTCCTTGCGGCCTACGCTGCGATGCTCGCGCTGTTCGATCTCCAGCGCCTTCTCGTCGACGGCGGCGCGGATCGTCACTACTGGCAGCACCTTGTCCTCGCGTTTTAGCGAGACCAGCAGGCAGTCGCGGGCCTTGAATACCGGGCTGCCGACGTGGCTTGCCGGCCAGACCCATCCCTCGGCGTACCAGTCGAGGCCGGCGCATTTGGTGAACGGCGATTTTTCCAGCGATTCGGACAGGGCCGCGCCGTCGACCGGGGCGGACAGGCGGAAAATTGATAATTGCTTGAACCAGGTCATGCGGCCTCCTGTTGTGCGCGCGCCGATGCGATAAAGGCTTCGGCGTTCTTGATGGCACGTTCGCGGTGAATGTTGCTGCCATCCCTGATGGATTCGATCAGGTCGAGCATGAGCTTGATGTGCTCGGGGTCGTCGCGGCGCGGGGCTGATGCGGGCGCCGTTGCCACTGATGTGAGCTTGGGCGGCACAACCGCAATCGGCGCAGGCGCGGTTTCAACGACAACCGGCGCCGGCTTCGGCAGGGCGGCGATGCGCGCCGCTTCCTGCTGGGCAGCCAGTTCGTCCTGCTGCCGCTTGATTTCAGCCTGTTGAGCCGCTAAGGCATCGGCTTGCGCCTTGGCTTTGCGCTCCTGCTCTGCGCGCTCGTCAGCCAGTCGCTTGCGCTCGGCAGCGAGGGCGGCGGCGTCGGCCGCTTGCTGCTTGCGCTGGCGCTCAAATTCGTCGCGTTCCGCCTTGGCCCGAGCCTGCTCGGCTTCGGCCTCCTTGGCGCTGGTCAGCG
>Ga0302142_1000008_pt1 | contig 53369 bp, 66 predicted proteins | sample I_Bog_E1_3_FD_198557 | JGI IMG/M metagenome (GOLD analysis project Ga0302142, IMG submission 198557) | Peat permafrost microbial communities from Stordalen Mire near Abisko, Sweden - I_Bog_E1_3 | ecosystem: Environmental > Terrestrial > Soil > Wetlands > Peat | place: Sweden: Abisko, Stordalen...
TGGGCCCGGCGGTCTTGGGGGTTGGGCTGATCGGGGCAAAGAGCGCCGGGTCATTCAACGCGCCATAGAGCTCCAGATTGGCCACGCCAAAGAATGCGGCCTTGTTGGAGAACTTGGCGAGGTTGAGCGCGCTGGCAACATTCTGCTCCGACACGTATGCCACGCCGGCCAGCGCTTCAATTTCCGTTTCGCGTTCACCCCAACGGGTGAAGGTCTGGAAATGATAGCTCTGGCGATAGACAAAGTTGACGTTGTGCCCGCTGGTGCCGCTTTCCGCATAGTCCCCATAGCTGGTGACGTACCCGGTGCTTTCGATAACCCGGAACTCCGTGGAGAACGTGGTCCAATTGCCCTTTTGCGTGGACCCATAGGCCTCCTCCGCCTTCATCGGCTCCGTGATAACCCGGATCATTTCCGGGTCCGCATAGTTGGCCAGATAGGCGGGGATACCCGCGTTGGGCGTGGTCACGAGGCCGGGCACCGCGTCATTCGCGCGCCGGGCAACGCCCAGCTCGCGCGTAACCGCGTCCATTGCCAAGCGCGGATTTTCGCGCATGGGCTCCGTGAGAAGGATTGCCGTGGGGGGCACATGGACGCCCAGAGCCACGAGGCGGTTAAATTCAGACTGGCGCATTGGAATTAACCTCCTTGGCTCAACATGGCGAGCGAACCGACAGGTGCCGCGCTCACGAAATACCACGGGGTTTCGATATACCCCGCGATGGTGGCCCCGGCCGCCCCCGGCTGGATTGAACCATCCGTTTCCGACGCAAAGGCTTTCTCGCCAAGCGTGGCGGCCGCCACGGTCACGCGCGCCCATACGTCCGCGTCCGTGTGGAGCACGATGGGCAAGCCTTCCGGGACCGTGAGATTGGAGCCCACGAGCCATTGGTTGATGAAAGCGAGCGGCTGGCCGGAGCGAGCTGCAAAGCCCAGCCGATACGGGGCGGTCCCGCCGGTGTTGGTGTTGCGCACCTCGCCGGTGGCGTCGGCCCAAGCAAAGCGGCCCAGCGTGACACCGTCGGCCGCCGTGACCAAGGCGCTATCGCCCACGGTCATGGACTTGCGCGGGTTTTCGCTCGCAAAGTCGCCCTCAACGGCCGGGCTGGGATAGGTGTTGACTTGGTTCTGGAAAGGCATGGCGATTAGCTCCGGCTAACACGAACGGCACCCGACAGGATACCGTCCAAGGGGCTGGCTTCACCCGGCGCGCTATCGTGCGCCATGGTGGGGCGAGAGGTGCCGGGGAGCATGTCAACCATGCGCTCCAGAGCCACAACTTCCTTGACGCCCGTGTGGTCCACACCGTGGGCGGTAAGGGCGCGCTTGTAGAGAGTGGCCGCGCCACCGCTCACCGCGTCCATGGCGAGCTTGACGGTGCCGATATGGGGGCGGACCTTCTCGCAAGCGGTGTTCCATGCGGAGAGCTCCGCCACCACCTGATTGCGAATTGCGGCCGCGTCATTGGCCACGCGGTTGCGGCGGGGTGCGCGGTCGTTGGCCTTGCCCGGGCCGTCCTCGCCTTCGCCGTCCTCTTTGCCTTCGCCCTCGTCATCCGGGTCCGCGTCATCGGCCGGTGCTTTCCAGCACTTGCCCAGCTCGCTCATTTCGTCATCCGTGAGCTTGCCCTTGAGGTAGCTCATGGCCGCCTCGGGGACCGCCGCGTCCATCGCGCCCATGTCGTTGGGGTCGTCGGTAGTGTCGTCGTCATCCGCGCCCTCGCCTTCGCCCTTGGCGACATGGCCCAAAAGCTCCAAGAGCTCGCTGGCGTCAATGTCCGCGTCATTGGCGAGGAGGGCCCGCGCGGAGACTGCGAAACGGTCAAAGGTCTTGCGCTTCATCTTTAGCCCCTTTGGCAAAGCGTCCATAACTAGCACGTCACGGCCTGCGCGGCCTTTCTGCACCAGAGCAACATGATTGGGCCGAATGTTAACCATTCGCCCGTCATAGCGCAAGCCCTTGAAAACGCCTGCTTCCATAACGGGATCGTAAGCGTATGAGCATGAAAGCTCACGTTTTTCCTCGCTCTCAATGGCGTCAATATCTTTTTGGTCCCAAACGCTCAAAAGAGGCGTCCGGATATATTCCCCGTCAAAATAGCACCCGGAGCCGATAGAGCCGGCCACGTGCATCTTGCGCGGGTTGTCCGCGTCATGGGGGATATGGTCGTCAAGGAGCGGCTGGCCGTCAAAACGCGAGGCGGCCGCCTTGAGCTCGTCCGGGTCGCGGAGGAGCATATACTCCTTTTTGGGGTCCAGCTTGAGCTCCTCGTAGCCGGGAATTTCCCAACCATAGTAGCCGTTGACCGTGGCCTTGGTGAGTGGGCAATCCTTGACGTGGAGGCGGCCGTCCTCGTCCACCGTACGAGCGCTGGAGAAGTCGAAGGCCAGCACAGAGCCGGAGCGTGCGCGGCGGGTCGGGGCAAGCGTGGCCATGGTTCAACCTCACATAAGGACGTATTGCCGCCGTCGCGGCTCTGGTGGGGGTGGTGGCACAGGATTAACCAAGATTGCAACAAACGCGGACTGCGATACGACAACCAAGCCCGGCTGGTGGATAGCGACCATGGCGGATTGCTCAACCACCCGCAACGCGGGTGTGGGCAAGATAGCCACCATGACCGATTGTTCAGCGACTTGCAGCGACCCCGGAATAGGGACAGGCAGGTTGTTTTGAAATAGCAGTAGCAGAGACATGATTTCGCCCTAGCTAATTTGGTGGTGCGAAAGTTGCCGGGGCTGTGAAAATCCATCCAATGTCAACTGGACCACGGTCCGGCAAATAGATGCACGTAACGCCATCCACCAGCGGGTCATCCTCTTCCAAGTTGATGACATTTTCCACGACGTTATCTGCGTCAACAATCACACCCACGCCCATGGCACAATCTCCTTAAAAATAAACGATGAAAGCGACTACCCCGGATCCTCCTGCACCCCCTGCTCCAGAGGCAAACCCGTTGTCAGATGCTGCACCGCCGCCTCCGCCCGCTCCATACCCCGCTGCATTTCCGCCAGCGCCCGTTGCTTGGCCGGTGGCATATGACCCGCCCCCGCCGCCATTTCCGGTCGCATAAAGAACGGTTGAGCCGCTAGAAGTATTCGGGTTAGGCGGCGTTGAACCAGCACTCCCCGATGTTCCACCCCCCGCAGTTGTCGAACCGCCGCCTGTGCCCCCATTGACCGACGTTGTGCTTGATGCCGCTGCACCTGCGCCGCCGCCGCCACCCCCGGTCGCACCTCCGAGGATGGTTGCGGCACCGCCTGTTGTGATTGCCCCAGCCCCACCGGCTCCGACAACGGTGTTTCCAATACCGCCGCTGCCTGCCGATCCACCTGCTGTAGTCCCTGCGGCCCCTGCGTTGCCAGCTTGTGCCCGACACAAAAATCCGTTTGCGGAGAACGATCCGATATTAACTGTGGACGACCCCCCGGTTGTTCCGGCATTGCCCGGGCCTGTGGCACTGACTGAAGCCCCTCCACCGCCTGCCGCACCAACAGCATAGTTGATCGTCGCGGGCATCGTGCCTGTTATTTTGGCGATGGACGATTGGCCCGCGCCACCGCCTCCGCCGCCGCCGCGTGCAGAAGTGGTAGGTTCGCACGCACCAGACCCGCCGCCTCCGCCGCCGCCGACTGCGATACATTCGATCATCTTTGCGCCGACTGGAACGGTAAACGATGTCCCAGATGTGAAAACATACGTTTGCGGCGATGAGTTGCCAGAAAACCCCATATCACCAACTCCGATAAGTGAAAGTCTGCCCAGTGGTCGCGCCATAGATATAAAAAGCGCCAGTCGGGGACCAGTTTTCAGGCGTTTGGTAGGTTTGTCCAGAAGGCAATCTGAATGCGGGAGACGCGGCGCTTGGCGTAGTTGAAGCTGTAGAAAACCAAAGATCACCGGTGCTGGTGTTCTGGATGGTGAAGCCAACGCGTGCTGCGATCGCCGCTTCGACAAGCTGCGCGGTGCCGCCGGTCGTGATCGATGTTGCAGCGGTTCGCTCCGTTGTCGAGCCTTGGCCGAGATTGACGGTTGGAGTAGCTGCAAAAGCCGGAAGCGTGCCACCGATGGCCACGCTGTCGGTGCCTGTTCCTAGTGTCCAAGTGCGACCCGTGGTCCACGTTCCGATTTGTGCTGCGCCAAATTGGGTGTTGCCGATGTCCTGCCCGGCTTGGAATAGCGTTCCGAGTGAGGTCAAGGCAGAAGCCTGACCCGCCGCCGTTGCCGCCCCGGCAGGCAAGGGAAGCGCCGCCGCGCTGATCGGCAGGGGGTTGTCGGCTGCGACGTCGCCACCATCGGCATCAACGTCGCCCAGCACCAGCTTAAAGCGCTGCATCTGCGCGCCGCCGCGACCGGCGTTAGTTTCCGTATCGACGGTCGCGCCGCCGACGCCCGGGTTAAGGACAACACCATCTGTCATAATTACACCTCGCTCACATATCCGAGTTGAACCGGGGCATTCCACTGGGCCTGCGTCCATTGGGCGGACGTGTCGGGGTTGACGTCAAAGCGCGCCCCGACGCTTGTATACCCGAAAGTGACGCCGGGCAGGTCTGCCGAAACGTGATCGACGTCGGCGCCCGTGCGAATGAGGCTCGCGACATTCTCGGGTGCAACACCATCGTTCTTGACGATGAGCCATTCAAAGACACCCATGATATAGCAGCCTTCCGGAACCGTCACGTTGGTCATCGGATAGGATTGTTCGAGCCCAGCCGTCACGGCTTGGTTGTATGTCGTGTAGTCCGTGATGACCTCATTGACGTCGGTATATGTGCCGGTCCAGCCGCTATGAGCCCCGGCCCCCGTCGCCCTGCACGTAGTCGCGTGACCGCCAACCGTGCCAATATTTTCGGTGCACATGATCTGCGACCAAACAACGTCTTGGTATCCTTGACCTTGCGATTGCAGTTGCCACCGGGCGATATTCGTCAACGCGGCTTGCGTGAAGGAAACAGGGCCGGAAACGATCGTGCCGCTATAGGACAGTGTGATAGTGTGCGTGCCGCTGCTCGCTATATCCAGCCTCAAATCAATATCGAATGCCGACGAGACGAAAGGTGCATACGGGACGCCGATCGCAGTCCAAACGGGGGCCGTGCCGGTTCCAGAATTATAATAGAGTTGGCCGTGATAATCATACTGGACCCACGGGTAGCCCGCGTTGTCGAGAAGCACCAAATAGACGCCGCCGGTTTGGTATAGATGCGAGTGAAAATAGAACGAGGCCCCGGCTTCGACCGCGTAAGGCGACAACAACGGGGCGGCCGCCGGATCATAAAGCAGCCCCTGCACACCCCCGTTGCGCACGTTGATACCCGCGTCCGAATAGGCGGGATCGATGCCGAACGTGACCTCTTGTGCCGCGCCGTAAAGGATCGTTACGCAATCGAGACGCGAGCCCAAGAAAAGCAGCTTGCTCATGGAATAAGCCCCTTGAATGTGATGGCGAAACCTTGGATCGCCGTATCTGCCACGCTTGGCCCCACCACGCGCAAGCGGTCCCCGACGCCGACCGATACCACAGAGCCCCCCGGAGTGGCCAGAGTGACGCCCCCGTCCGTGCCGATTGTGACTGTGCCCACGGCCGTCCAGCCTCCAGTCCCCGCCGCTTGCTGCTCCATCGTCAAGACGAATGTGGCTGCGGGTGCAACGAGAGGCGCCCCGCTCCGCGCTCCGGCAAAATTGGCGGGGTATTGGAAAGCCACCGGAGAAGTGTAAAGCGCCAAGAGCTCCTCCGTGCCCGGGGTGGCGTTGAACCACACACCCCATTGGAGCCCATAGGCGTTGAAAGCGGCCTTGGCCGTGGCGCCGGTGGTGCTGGCGGCCGATACGAGGGCCGCGATGTCCTCCGCCGTGAAGGTGAAGGACACCTGTGCGTTGACATCGAAGGCCACCGGGCTCCCGCCATTGCTGGACTTGAGCACCAAGCGGGTGAGGGTGCCGGTGGAGAGCACATAGGTTCCCATGCCCACCTCATAGTTATTCCCCTGCTGGACCGAATAGGAGTAGGACGCACCGTTAACGAGCGCTCCGACACCATCGAAGCCCGGCACGGCCGCGCCCAGCGCGAAAGGCCCGGGACCGCTGGAGGTCGCATAGACTTGCACCAAGTCCACAAAGCTATTCATCGTTTCGCTCCTAGCGTGGGCAGGATTGGCCGGGACACACACCGGCAATTAGGCTCAACCCCGGGCCAAGTCCACTTTCCCTCAAGATAGGCCCCTTTGGCAAGGTCGTAGCGTTTGCGCGAGAATGCCACGTGCGAGGGGCGGGGCTTTTTGCCCCCGGCGGAGTGGAGCCATTCGCCCTCCGTGCATCCAAGCTCAAGGGCCCGGGTGCGTGCCATCGTGGCCGTGGCCTTGTTGGTTTGGTCCCGCGCGATAAACTCCGCTTTGCGCCGGGAGACGCCCAGCGTGCCCTCAAGGTCATCCGAGAGCTGTTGCAAGTCCCGGCCGGTCTGGAGCGAGCGCATGACGTAGCCCTCCACGGCCGCGATATGTTGGACGCCCAGATTGGTGATGAGCTCCACTTGCTGTTGGAGCCCCGCGTTGAGCGTTTGGCGCATGGAGGCGGTCATCCGGAAACGGATAGAGACGCCATTGTCCCGGAGCATTCGCTCCAGCGCGCGGTCCACGTGGTTGCGCGTGCGGCCGGAGAGCTCCTTGGCGAGAGCGTCCGCCATCGCGCGCCATTTGCTGCCCCACATGCGGCCGCGCTTCCGCAAGAGGTCCTTGAGCGCGCGCGCCGGGTCCGCGTCATTGGCCACGGTGATGGGGTCGGACTTGCGCCACCCGGCCTTGAGCCAATAGACGATAGACGCGTGCATGGCGTCCAGCTCGCGCTCCATCCGCTCGCGGACATACGCCTCCACACCAGCCGGGGGGCGGACCGGGTTAAGGCGGCCGTCTCCCTTGGGCTCCTGCTCCCGGGGGCGTGCTTGCGTGGCCATTATTCGGGGTCCGCCTCCGCGTTGCCTTCGCCCTCGGTCACGCTGCCCGGCTCGCCCAGCTCCGCCGGGTCCCCCTCGTTGTAGTCTTGGGGTGCCGGTGGCTCCTTGAGCTTCATGCCATACCAGAGGCCGCCCTCCTCGCCCATGAGGCGCTCGCGCTCGTCCTCCGGGCTCAAGACCCCCGCGTTGATATAGCCGGTGGCCGTGGTCATGTTGTTTTGCCGCATGGTGCTCTTTTCAAGCTCCGTGGGCTCCGACAGGTTTACAAATTCAAAGGTGAGCGTCCCGTCAATGCGGCCGTCCAAATGGAGCTGGAGCACGCGGAGAAGCGCGGTGAGCGGGGCTTGTAGGGTCTTTTCCTGATAACCCCGGATATGGTCGTGGAAGGCCGTGAGCTCGCCCTCGCTGGACGCGTTGAGGCCGGACGGAGTGACGCCCAGCAACACCACGAGTGGGATGCCCACAACGGACGAAATAAACTCTTGAGCTTGCGCCAAGAGCTTATCCACCCCGGAGATAGGGGCGGACACATTCTTGAGGTCCTCCGTCTCCTTGTCCACCATCATGAGGCCGCCGTTGTCGCGGCCGTAGGCGTATGCCTGCATTCGCCTTATCATGGCTTGCGCGCCGTCCGCGTCCAGCATGGCCCCCATGTTGGTGGAGAGCACCATCGTGGAGAACGAATAGAGGAGATTGGCCACGCTGGTGCGGTTTTTGACAAAGTTGTCAATGTAGGGCTTGGCCATTTGGCTCAAGGACAGTCCGCCAAACATATAGACCGGCTTGAGAATGTCCGGGAGCTCACGGCCCACGAACGTCAACAAGCGGCTATTGTGGACCGTGGAGCTCATGACTTGCCATTGACTTGGCCGGTAGTAGTCATTTGCGAGTGGGTTGGTGGTGCCGAATTGGAGCGGGTAGCACCAAAAAGGCTCAACCACTTTCAAATTCTTGAGCGCACCCACAGGCACCGTCTCCGGGGTGTATTCCAGAGGGTCTTGGAGGTCAAAAACGTCGTCCCCAAAGTCCATAAACACGTGGGATCGGCCTTGAGCGCCGTCCACCTCAATGGCCTCACGGAATTTTTCCCGGACGCCAAAGTCCCGCATGAGCTTTTCAATGGCCGCGATACGCTTGGGGTCATCGCCCTTGAGCTTGACCCATTTGCGCGTGCATTCGGCCGCCCAAATCTCCGAAATGCGCCGATATTCGGGGCGCTGCTGGAGCTCGCTAAGGTAGCCGTAGCCCAGAAAACCAAGGCCCTCGCTCCATGGGCTGGAGAGGAGCGCATAGTCCTGAATGTCCTCAAACGGCACGCTGTCCATGGCGAGCGTGACTTGGCCGCCATTCGCACCAGAGCGCGCCGTGGCCAGCCATTGGTCCACCCACTTGGGGCGCTCCGGAGCGCGGAATGTGTCCCCCACCTCGCGGCCAGCCGCAAAGAAGGTTGCAAGGTCCGACACGGCCGCCGGGGAAAATAGGCGCTTCTCCACCGGCTTGGGTGCGGCCAGCGCCACCGGACTGGTAGATACGCCCAGCCACCGGCGGAAAGCACCTTTAACGGCGCGGTTGATGCCCTTGGCGAAGCCCATATTTCAAATCCCTCAAAGCCTCGTTGCTCACAACGAGCGGACGGTTGAGGGCTACCATAGAAAACGCGCGGCTAAAAGCGTCCACCATGTCGTCATGCGTTCCGCCGGGGAAAGCGGCCAGCTCTGCCCGGAGTGGCGCATTCCACGAGCCGCGCAACATAGCCACGTTGCCAATATTCACCTGTGCGGCCGCCGGTGCTGCCCGGGTGGCTTTGTCCCCGCTCTCCACGGTGGCCGTGACGCGATACCCGGCCAGCTTTTTGGTGAGCTGGAGCGCTTGGCTCTTGCCAGCCTGCCCCGGGTCTTGTGGGAGGGATATGGCAACGCGTTTGCCGTCGCGCTTGGCCGTGTCCATGATAGCGCGCTCCACGTCCTCCGGGCCGCCCCGGAGCCGCTCAACGTCCAAGATGACATAGCCGTCCTCGCGCGTCCGCATGAGCTTGAGGCCCACGGTCCAGTCCGGGTCCGCCGTGCCCATCTTTTTCGTAGCGGCAAGGTCCCACGCGCGCACCGCGTTGGGCGTGGCAACCGGCTCCTCGTCAATGACGGAAAGGCCCGCCACCTTAAACACGGTGCCCTCCCCGACCGTTGGGCGGCCTTGATAGAGCGCTTGCCAATCGCGCATGGCCCCGGCCTGCTCATACTCGCGCTTGATAATCTTGAGCGCTTCCCCGTAGCCGTAGCCATCATCCCCCCAAAGGCATTGGCCGGGATCGCGGCCCAGAGGATCGGGTGGAATGAGGCCGGTGTCCGGGTCCATGTCATAGGCTTGGGCGGGAAGGTTGAGCACCTCCCAAAGACCCTTTTGGCGCTCCTGCAAACGGCCGCCAAGGTCGTCCTCGTGCCAACGGGTCATTATCACAATAATCCACGCGCCGGGCTTGAGGCGGGTGCGGAGGTCGGAGATAAACCAATTCCACGTCTTTTCCCGTTGTGTCTCGCTCTCCGCCGCCTCGCGGGACTTCACCGGGTCGTCTATGAGCACCCCGTCCGCACGGTTGCCCGCGATGGCCACGCCGACACCGGCGGCCCGGTAGCGCCCACGGTCGTTTGTGGTCCAGAGCGGAGCGGAGCGCTTGCGGAGCCGGAAAGGCATAAGCTCCGGCATGGCGTCGATGAGCGAGAGGGTGCGCTCGCTAAAGTCCTCCGCGAGCGTGCTGGTGTTGCTCGCCCCGATGAGGTTGAAGCCCGGGAAGCGCGAGAGCACGTGCGCCGGGAGGAGCTCACTCGTATAGGTGCTCTTGGCGCTCCCCGGGGGCGCGTTTATCATGAGCCGGGGGCACTCGCCCTTGAGCACCCGCTCCACGGCCTCAATGATTTTGATATGGTGGGCCGCCGGTGCCCAGCCGCGCGGCCGCCCCACCTCCTCGCACCACGTCCGATAGTCTCCCCGGGCCACCTCGCGCACGGCCGCCCTCGCTTTGCGCAAGTGCTCCATGGCGAGCGCCGGGTTGCTGGCGAGGCGCGTGGCCTCCTCAAGCGTCATCAAAATCCGCGTCCTCAACGTCGTCCGCCGGTGCCGGGAGCTGGAGACGCCCAGCCACCTCCACGGCCCGCATAAGCTCGCGTGCAATCTCTTGCGGGCTTATCTGCTCCAGCTCCTCCGGCGGGGCCACAATGCGGTCTAGAGCGGCTTGGGAATATCGCTTAGGCGCATAGAGCGCGGCAACCCGGAGGTTGGTGTCAATGATGACGCGGCGGGTTTTGGGGTCCAGCTCCGTGTCCTTGGCGATGGCCGGGCATTCCTCCACGAGCATGTCCGCCCAGCTTTCGCGCGTGCGCACGTAGGCGTCTCGCCACTCTGGGCGCTCGTCCAGCCACGCAACCCACGAGGCCCTCCAAACGCCTATGCTATCCAAGAGTGGCTGGAGCGCTCCACCCCTAGCCAACCCATTGAGAACACGAGAAACAATAATCTCTTTCGTGGCCTCGTCATATGTCACGGAAACAAAACCCCAACGAGAGTAACCAACATGTTATCCTCCGGGAAAGCGTCCATTGCAAGAGCGCCGGTTTTCTTCACCGCGCCAAGGATGAGGTTGCGGAACACCTCCAGCTCATCGCGCCGTTTCACATAAGCGAGAAGGTGCCCCTTGAGGTCGTCCGTGCCATCCACGTCCACCACCATTTGGTCCTCCAGCACATCCCGGATGGTGGCATAACGCTCCACAGCGCGCTCAATCGCTTGTTGGTCGGATAGTGTATCCGGTCCCTCGTGGAGCCTGTGCTCCCGGGCCACGGCCTCCTCAAATTCGGTCATTTGCTCGTGTTCATCCACAAGCGCCGTGAGCTCCCGCTCCAGCTCCGTGTCCGCCTCTGGCCACACCCTATAGGCCTCCAGAAACGCGCGCACTTTTTCCATAACAGTCCAGCCCTTTCGTTGGTGGTCCCAACACCATAGCGCACCCCGGCCCATGCTCTCAAGTCCCATTTTGGCCACGCTCCCCGGGGCGTCTCGTTGGCGAGGCTTGACGAGGCTTGACGAAAGTTTATTAATCATTTACTCCCTTTGTGGTCCTCTCCCAAAAATATACAATGCAGTAGCTTAATGTGTGTAGCGCTAGAGCTGCGATACCTTACCTTACTGTTTTGTATTTTTCTTATGGGGATATAGGAAAAGAAGAATAGAGGAGTAGATTAAAGATGTTTGACCATAGTTTACGGCCTAGGAGCGATGAAAAGCTCTTTTATTGGCTCCAGCGTAGCGGCCAGCACATAATCCGCAACCGCCCCGAAATGCTTTTCCCCTACACCTCAATCCTTGGGGGCTTGGAGAGCGCCAACGCTCTGGCCGCCATTCTGGATTTATCACCCAGCGCCATCCGCTCGTTTGGCGTCCGGCGGCCCAAGCGCAACCCCACGGCCATCAAAAAGGCCTACCTCATCGCGATATGGGCGGCAGTCACGGAGAGCCATTTCCAAGACCTCGTTGGAAAGTCGGACGTGGCCACACTGTGCGAGGTCGTGGGCATCCCGCCGGAGGCGGTGCGCAAGGAGCTGGACCTCTCCATGGATATGTGGCGGTCCGCGCGGCAAAAGCGCCCCGCGTGGTTCCGGCGCGCGGCGGAATATGTGATTTTGGGGGAGCACCCCTACCCTATTTGTTTTGACGAGCTGGATTGGAGACGTGGACGATGAGCAACCCTTTCAAGCCGGGCTTTTGTGAGCCTTCCCGCATGGTCTGGTGTCGTGAGACGCGCAAATGGCTCCGGAAATATGCCAACCTCACCACCAAGGAGCTGGGCGCAATGCTGGACATGAGCCCGGCCGTCCTGTCTGTCTATGGATACCCCCGGCCGGACCGCACCGGCGGTCCTGTGTGGCTGTGCGAAATTCTGGGCGCGATGGTGGCCGGGTGGCGGCCGTCCGTTGACTGGAGCCGCGCAACCTTCGCCCAGCGTGAGGAGATTTTTCTGGATGGGCTCAAGGCGAGCGGTTTGCCGGATCAAGAGGCGGAGTGGTTTTTCCTCGCTCGCAATGCCCGCCACTGGCGCGCACTCGTGGATGGCCGGGCCTCATCCATGTCCGCTCGGATTGCCGTGATCGGTGAGGCGTTTGTGGCCGGTGTCATCCCGTGCGGCCTGCCTTTCGGGGAGTGGGCAGAATGAAAGGGATAGACCCAGCGCCACATTTTGAAATGGTCGTAACGGCTTTAGGGCTGGAAAATAACGAGCTTATGGATTTGTCCATATGGGCGCATTTGCCGGACGGAGAAGCCCCGGCGCTCGTATCTTTGTCGGTATCCTCCCAGACCGGAGATATGCCTTGGGAGACAATCGTGGATATGCCCTTATCCCAAGCCCGGCTCGTTCGGGACAACCTCGCCGCATTCATTTCGTATCTTGAGGGGGCCGGAGTATGACCACGCTGTTGAACCTCACGCGCGCCGCGGAGCGCTTCATAGCCACGCGGGCCAGCAACGAGAGCGCTCACGCCCTCCATATCGCAACGGCCGCCGCGCGGGTCGTGCTGGATGATGAGCATATCCGGGGCCGCACGGAGGTGCTCGCGGCCATGGTGTGGGCGGCGGCCGGGGGCGCGCACACAGGCAAGCGCGCCGTGGCGTGGGATCACGAGCACGAGCACGAAAAGGAGCGCTATAGGCTTTATGCCCGCACCATCTTGCAAAGCGGCCTTGTCTAAGTTACCAATCCGTTACCACGAAAGGACCACCACCATGGAAACGCTAAACGAGCGGATACTCGCGGAGGCACAAGCCCGGCCGCAAATCAGCATAGAGCTCATGGACACTTTGCTCCCGGCCACCCGTCCGGACATCGCGGCCGCGTTCAATTTCCTTGTGAGCTCCGGTGAGCTCGTGACCGTTGGCACCCCCGGGCTCTATCGGCTCCGCAACGCGCACCCGGACCCGGACACTATTCTGGTGATGCTGGCCAATAGCCCGCGCCCCTTGAGCGAGCTGGAGCGTGCCACGCGGTGGCGGCCGGAGCTGGTGCGGGAGTGCGTGGCCAAGCTCCTTATTGAGGGCTGGGTTGAACGGACCGGAAAAGACGACCTCCGATGCACCCCGAACGGTTTGCGAAAAATCAATTGGCCCGGCGCTCGTGAATATACCGTCCCGCCCCACCCGAACGGCGGCCCGCCTCCGCTGCCGTGGAGCAAGGTCCACGACACGGAGCGCCGTGACCGGCTGGCCGATACCTTCGCCCCGGTGGTTGCCGCATGGGCGCTCAACACGCCCAGCGTGCCTTGGCACCCGGAAAGGATTGCCCAGCGCGCCTATGAGCTCGCGGACGCAATGCTTGGAGCCGGAGCATGAGCTGGCAACATGGCCTCTTGGCCACGCCGGAGGGCGTCACCTACGCCACCGTCATGGGCCCACACCCCACCGATGGCTCCGCCGTGGTCGGCTGGGCGCTCTCGTGGCTCTGTCCGTGGGGATGCACGCACGTGCTCTCATACGAGCCGGAGCTCAATGACGCGATTGAGCTGGCGTGCGCTCGCATGAGCGTGCTGGACCTCCCACCAGAAACGAGCCTCATAGTCGTGAGCCCGGTGAGCAAATACCACCACGAGGACCTCACGGCCAAAGCCCAGCGCGCGGCGGACCGTTTCCGGGGGTGCGCACATTGAGTTGCCTCGTTCTAGGCGATAGCATCGCGGTCGGTATTCAGGCCCAGATGCCCCAATGCGAGGCGCGAGCTGTAAAAGGCATATCCGCGCCGCGCTGGGATATTCGTTTTCCTGATCCGGTCACGCGGGAGCTGGTCGTTATTAGCTTGGGTAGCAACCCGGCCCCGGGCACGTCCAGAGCGCTCCGGAGGGTCCGTGAGCGCATTCACGCGCAAAGGGTCGTGTGGGTCATCCCGGCACATGCCAACACCCTTGCGGTGCTCAAGGAGGCGCACCGGCACGCGGACCGCGTTGTCTGGTTTCGTGCCGGGCAGGACGGCGTTCACCCACGGAGCTACGCGGCCATCCGTTTCCGCATATTTTCACCACGAGAGAAAGGACCGCATGACCATGGACCTCAAGACGTTTTCCAAAGCAAACCGCACCCGGTGCGAGCATCCGGAGGGCTTTAACCACCCGCTCGCCACGTGGACCCTCTCCGACTGGTTTACGGCCACTATGGGCGAGCTGGGCGAGGCGGCCAACGTGGCCAAAAAGCTCAACCGCGTCCGGGATGGTATCAAGGGCAACAGTGAGAGCCCCCAACAGCTCCGCAACATGCTGGCCGATGAGCTCGCGGACACCTTCATTTATCTGGACCTTCTCGCCCAGAGCGAGGGCATAAACCTTGAGGATGCTGTCCGGGACAAATTCAACCGCACGAGCCGCAAAATCGGTTACGTTTTCGGGGAGAGCAAAGCTCATGGATAATTATTCTGCGCGCGCACTCGTGCAAAAGGCCAACGCTGTCCGCACCGTGGCCCAGCTCACGGAGCTCCTTGAGGCCAAATGGGACAAAATCCGCTTGCTCCAGCAAGAGGCGCGCGAGCTCCGCGATGAGCTGGGCCGCGCAAAGGCCCGGGAGGCCGTCCCGCACCCGCTGCTAGGCAAGCGGGTCAAGAGACGCGCTCAAGGCCCCTACGGGGGCGCAGGGCGCACGGAGCGGGGCACCATGTGCCAGCACACCGGCACGAGCGTGCTCTATGCCGGGGTGGGGCAATATCGCGTTGCCGTGGAGCCCGGCGGGGCCTACGTGCGCACGCTCTCCGGCCGGGGCGCATATCCGGACATAGTGGACGCGCGCCATGAGCCTTGGGAGCTGGACGAATAATATGGCTAGATTATTGGTGAGCTTTTCCGGCGGAGAAACTTCCGCTTTTATGACGCGCAAAATACTAGAGCGCTGGCAAAACAAATATAGTGAGATTGCTATAGTCTTTGCCAACACCACGGAGGAGAACGAGGCCACGCTTGTTTTTGTGGACCTTTGCGACAGGTTCCTTTTTGCTCCTCTGGGCCACCGCGTGGCGTGGATTGAGGGCGAGCAAATCCACGGAGAGCGCAAGGCTCCACGCGTCCGGGTTGTCTCGTTTGAGACTGCCCGGCGCGAGGGGGAGGCGTTTGAGGATTATATCCGCAAGTATGGTATCCCGAATTCCAAATTCAAAGGATGCACGCGGGGCCTCAAGCGTAAGCCAATCGAGCAATACGCCAAGACGGTGCTAGGCTGGCCCTTAAATTCTTATGATACGGCCATAGGGATACGCGCGGACGAAATGGATAGGCTAAGTAATGACCGGGTCAACCGGCGCATTGTGTATCCTCTCGTCCAAGATTGGCCCACGACAAAACCTAACATTAATACGTGGTTTGCCGCGCAACCTTTCCGGCTCCAGCTTCGCGGGTACCAAGGCAATTGCCGGACGTGTTGGAAAAAGTCTTTTCGCAAGTTGATGACGATAGCGGACGAAAACCCGGCGGCCTTTGACTTTATGGACCGCATGGAGCGCGAATATGGCCACGTAGGGGCGGAATTTCTCAAAGACCCTGCCACTCGCCAGAGCCCTTTGCCAGATGGGTATAGGCGGACGTTTTTTCGAGAGAATAAGTCCACCCGGGACATTTTTGTCATGCTGGAGGAGCGGCGAGCCGCCGGCACATTTAACCCGGCCACGGATGACGCAATGGTCTTTGACCCGGAGCTGGACGCGGCCGGGGGGTGCGGAGAGGAAAAGTGCGAGGTATGGACAGAGGATAGCGAGGACCAAGTTGGGCCGGACGAGGAGGACGAATGAGGATTGACCAAGAGCTGGTGGACAGTCTCGTAGAGGAGCTCGCGCGGGAATATACCCCCAACGGAAACCTCCATATTTTTGCGGTCATCGCGGCCGCCACCGTGGCGAATAATCTGGACCGGATAGCCACGGCTCTGGAGGCGCTCATCCCGGTCACACAACCGGCCCCGGAGCAACCCCCGGAGCCGGACAGTGATGGCGAGCCGTACTCTCGCCCCTTGTGCATTCATGCCGTTTGCCCGCACCCGGAAATTTGCAAGTATGTGAAGGTCACCGGGTGCGGGAAAACGCCCTTTTACAAGGAAACGCCCTTTTAATCGGCCGTGGGGAGTACCCGGCCTTTCGTGTCCTCCGTGGGGATAAACCGCTCCGGCAAGTCCCCATGGAGGATGAGGTCATAGATGACGCACGCGGGCCCGGAGAGCACGCCCTTGCTCTCCCAATGGAACACGGAGGCCCGGGAAACGCCCATCATGCGCGCCATGGTGCTGGCGTCCAGATTGAGCCGGTCCCGCGCTTGGCGGGCCATGCTGGCCGTTATGGCCCCGGCTCCGGCGCGTGGCGCGTTCACCTTGTCCAGCAATTCGTTAAGGCTCATGCCGGTCTTATCCATTGTCGTGATGTTCCTCTAAATATTGTGCGGCTCGTGCCGCGCTGGCGAAAAGACGGGGGCCCGCGTGGGCCATGACCACGCGCTCCGGTGCGTGCCAAGCCACCCACCCGGTTCCCATCATACGAATAGCCCGGCGGCCGTCCTCGTGGTCAAAGCCGCATCCCACGTCCGGGTGGATACGGGTATATCTGGCGAGGTGGTTGCTCATGCGCTCAATACTCGCTCGCGTGCATGATGGTCATGACCCGGACCGTATTGTCCAAGTCCGTGGGGTCGTCCGCGCCGTGCTCCATCCCCGGGGCGTAGTAATCAATCTTGAAAAAGAACGTCTCGCCTTTGACCTCCACCGCGCCAAAGTCATGCTCGTTGCGCTCACCAAAGTCTTTGAAATTGCGGACCGCCGTGATGAGGAGCGCTTTGGTGAAGGGCGGGAGCTCGTCCACGGCCTCCGTGACGTGGATGATGGGCTTGCACTTTTCCAAAAGCGGGTGGCGACCCAGCGTGGTGCGGAAAAGGTCATTGGCCTTGTCTATGGCGAGGTGTGCCATGGTGCTTTACTCCGTGGTGGTGATGGTGATGGAGGTTCCGGTGGGGCGCTGGATTATCGTTTGGGGCACCCCGTCCCGGTTGTCGTGCGCCTTGACGCGCGCCGTGCAAGCCACGGTCTGGCCGCGCTCCCAAGCCTTTGAGCCCTTATAGACGATGACGTTGCGGTCCGCGTCCCGGCAACACCACACCACGCGTTGACGAGGCCCGGGGCGGCCCACTGCACCCACGCGAATGAGTTTGCCCTCCACAGTCGTTTGGGTGGCCTTCACGTGCGCCGCGAGCCGCTCCACGAGGTCGTGGGCGGCCGCACGGTGCTCCGCGCCCGGGTCACGCTTGTTGAGTGGCTTGGTCACAAGGTTCTTACGAAAGTATTTGTTCGAATGTAATTGTGTGCTTTGACATTTCATTTGCTCCATTGGAAGCTGGTTAAATTATTTGGCTTCGAAAATTTCGATCAATAAATCTTTTTGGAATTTTTCGGTTTCCGCATAATCCGCCACACGAGCCGCACAAGCCGCCGCACAAGCCGCCGCACAAGCCGCCGCACGAGCCGCATACTCCGCCGCATAAGCCGCCGCACGAGCCGCATACTCCGCCGCACGAGCCGCATACTCCGCCGCACAAGCCGTATAATCCGCCGCACGAGCCGCATCAGCCGCCGCATCAGCCGCCGCATAAACCGTCGCACGAGCCGCACAAACCGCCGCATAATCCGCCTCATAATCCGCCGCACGAAGCGCATCAATCGCATAATCCGAGGGGTTTTTGACATAATTTTTTGCTGCGTCGATTGCTTTTTGCACTCGCGGATTGCTATTCGAATGCACAACTTTTTCGGCGCACCGAATAGCAAAAATCACACAATCCATTGTCAATTCGAGTTTTCCCGCAACCCAAAGAATATTTGACACTGTTGCCCCCGCATCGAGTGCTTGGGATACCGAAAGTGTTGCGCTCGATGCAAAAAGCAATTTGTGCTTGTCCAAGTCACAAGGTGACCATGACGCCAGTTGGTCGAATGTAATTGTGTGTTTTGACATTTTGAGTGCTCCGTGGTGGGAGGGGTCAATAGCTGGAGACATCGTCGGCCAAGAGGACCTCGCGGAGCGTCCACTTGAAGCCCGGGCCCTCCACATAGCTCCAGCGAAGGTCGGAAGCTTTATAGCGCTCGCTGGCCACGCGGGCCTTAATCCGGGCCCAATTGTGTTGCACAAAGTCCAGAGCCTCGCCCAGCGTGTCGAAGCGGTTGGGGACGGAGCAATGGCTATCCCGCCAAATGACGAGGATGGGCTTAGCCGCATAGCGGAGCTGGGCCTCTGCAATCTCAAATGAAACGCGTTGAGCCTTGGCGTGGGCGGCGATGGCGTCGGGGGCGATGGTCTTGGGCATGGTGGAAGGCCGTTCGTTCGTGGTGAGCCTCCTCATTAAGTCCAGTTTCTGGACTGGTCAAGCCCCCCTTGCGAAAAAATCGCGGCCGGGGTAATACTTCGGGCGTCCTTTCGTGGTGGAAGGCTTGAGGCCCAGCATATCGCCCCCCGGCGCGCTGGGCCTCATTCGTTCTAGCGCACCATCGCGGCCGCCGCCGCATTCCCGTTGACCGCGTAGGATTGCGCTCGTTCGTAGCCGGTCGTGACCGCCTCCGGGTCTTGGAGCGCAAGCGCGGTGTGATCCTTGCGGAGATAAACCACCATGCGCCCCTTGCCGCCCACCGGCCGCGTGGTGCGCCCATCCGGGAGCGCCGGGTGCCGCGTGTAGCCCAGCCGGTCCATGAGCTGGTGGCGCTTGGTGTGTGGCAAACGGAGCCGATGAGCGGTGAGGAGCACGTCCAGCTCCGCCGCGCCCACCCATCCGCCATTGAAACCTTGCTCTCCGTTGGCAACCTTCTCAAGCAAGTCTTGCTCCAGTGAGCCCCGGCTCTCCACCAACGCCATGGGCATGGCGCTCGTGGACGGCGCGCGCTGGCATATCCCGGCGGGGTCATAGCGCGCGTCAATTTGTGCCTCGTGCCGGAGCCAATGGTTGACCACGGCAAAGCCATAGTCCGCACCCAATGCGGCATAGGCTCCCCTGCCATAGAGCCAATCATAGAGGTTCGTGAAATAGGCCGCGCCCATCCCATCCCGCGCAAGGTCAATTACGCCTTGCTGGGCTGTGTAAAAGATGGCGTAGCGGCGGTCCTCCTCTGTGACCGGCACCGCGTCCCGGTGGTTCGTAAACATCATGCCGTTGAGGAAATTGTCCCCGGTCATTTGGTCCTTGCCCTTGGCCTCAATTGCGGCCGTGGTGTTGGTCACGATGTCCTTAAAATCCTCCAGAAAGTGCCGCTTGTCGGAGACTTGTATCTCCTCAATGCCCAAATAGAGCTTTCCCGTGACCCATGCGTTAAACTGCATTCCGCTCTTTGCCAGCGCGGAGGCCCGGGCTTGGTGCGAATACTGGTAGCCTATGCAAAACATCATGATGAGATTGAGGATGGTCTTGCCGTTGCCTTGGCACCCCTGAATGACCGGCCACCATTGCGCCTTGAAACCGGGCGAGCGGATAACCCGGGCCATGAAGGCCACGATAATCAAAAAGTCATCGCCATGGGGAAAGAGCTTTTTGAGGTGCTCAATGAACGGCCCGGGGTCCCCGGCTATCTGGGTAGTTTCCACAGGTTGATAGGTATTCAATAGGTTGTCACTGGTAATAGTGCCCCCCGGCAAATGCGGCCGGAAACAAGTATTGATGGCCGTGACCGGCGCGATGCCGTGCGACATCGTAAAAGCCTCCCATGCGCTTTTGGTGTTCTTTTCGTCCGTGAGTGCGAAAGACCGGCCCCCGAAAAGTATTTCAAAGCGCGGCTTGTCCATGAGCAAAGGAATTTTTGGGTGCCAGACTTGATTGGGTGCCACGATATAAACGCACCCGCTAAAGTATTTCCTTTGCTCGTCATAGGAGAGGAGGGCCGCGCCGGTGCGGCCGCTCATTGTGGAGACGGCCACGGTGGTGGAGAGGTGCGCCAGCTCCGGATTAGGGGGTGGGGTGGCACCCGGGGCTTGAGCTGGGCTCGTTGCCGGTGCGGAGCCCACGAGGAGGGGAGCCCCCACCTCACGCGGCCCGGCACGATTGCGCACCACTTGCGCCGCCTTGATGATAGTCGTTTCCAGATAATTCGGCCGGTCGTCCCACTTGTCGCGGACGAGCCCGCTCCGGCGCATGAATGCCAGCACCCGCTCCAGATTGCCCCCGCACCAGTAGACAAGGTGAGACGCAAGCGCGCTGTCCGCGTGGCTCTTGTCCCACGCATCATATCCATTCTGGCTTGGGAAGGCCTTGGAGAGCACCTCCGCCTCCGCGTGCCACAGGGACTTAAACGGCACGTGGTCGGCTTTGAAGGTGGCCGCCGCCGTTTTGAGCCCGGACCGGAGCATGATGTCCAAGAGCTTGTTGTCATCCGCCTCCGCACCGTCCCCCTCGTCGCACCAGTCAACCACCTCGCTAGAGCTCGCAGTCTTGGGGAAATATGCCGCGACAACACCGGCCAGCGTGGGGGAGAGGTCCGCCCCGATGGTGCCAAAGCTCTGGTTGTCGGTGAAGGCCATAAAGCGGCCGGTGTGATAGAGCTCCAACCCAAGGAGCACGTTTTTGCACCCATGCGGTGGGATGCTGGAGGCGTGGCCAATGATATGTAGGCCCTTGCCGGATTGGCTCACCTCAATGGCCGCTTGGCCCTTCCATATCTCCATGAGGTTTTGCGCTATCTGGGACCACCGGCCGGTGGCCTCGTCCACGCAATTGTCAATGTCCAAGAAAAAGAGGTTGTCTCCCTCGTGGAAGACGTAGCCCAGCCCATGGCCACGAGCCACGGCCGCCGCGCGGGCCACCTCGTAGGTGCTCCACGCGGCTTGGTCTGTTGCGCCCACCTTTTCCCCGGTGATGGGCGAGCGCGGAACCTTGCGCGGCTTCTCCGGCCGCTTGGGGTCGTGTTCTAGTGTCCAGTTAATCCAGCGTTGAAACTGCCCCAATGGGGCCATGGTGGTGGAAAGCATTTGACCCGTTACCCGTGGAGAATGTGACGTGCGGCCCGCTCTTGCACGCGCTTGGGTGCGGCCACCGCGTAGGGGTGTCCGTCCAGCATGGCTTGGGCGAGAATTGGGAGGAGCTCTCTCCTCACGGCCTCTAGGACTATCGCGTCCCGGAGGTTTTCGATAGTCCCCCAATAGCGATTGACGAGCGCAGTGGACACCCGGGCCTCTGTGGCCACCCCGTCCCGGGTCACGTTGCGGAAACCTTCCCGAAGCGCGAGCGTGACCCCCGCCTCCATGATGTCCTTTTTACGGTCAAGCACCGCGCAATCTCCTTTCAAAATTGGGGTTTATGAAGTTGTCCGGGGATGACACAAAGCACGCGTCACCTCCAGCGTCATTGATGAGGCTGGCCCATCTGGCTTGAGCGAGCTCGTGCTCATCGCCCCGGAATTGCCAATCCTCCGCCTTGCACTCGCGGGACACAACCACCGCAACGCGCTGGCCCACCATATCCGGGGTGATGACGATTGAGCGCCACCCCATGAGGTCCCCACTTTTCCACTTTTTGTTGAGCGCCGGGGTGTCGTTGGCGAGCCCAAAACGGATAGGCTGGCCGTTGGGGTTTTTGAGGACGCCCACGTTGTTGCGAAAGAGCGTGAAGCCGTGAGGCGCAGAGCGCACCAAGACCCCGCCTTGCACCGCTTGTTCAGATAATGGCATGGCGATGCCTCCCAATGCGCTCCATGAGCGCGTTTGCGTCCTTGGCGGACAGAGCTTGAGCCTCCAGTGTGGAGAGCCCAAAGAGGTGGAAAAAGGCCCGTTGGAGCCGCGCGTTGTCGTACCCGGCCGCCCGATAAGGCCCGGCCCAAATAGACATGGCCGCGCGGAGCTGGTGCTGGGCCTCTTGGTTGTTGAGGTGGTTGCGCATTTGCGCGTTGCTCACCGCTTGGCTCCATCCTGCCGCGTAGTGCGAGCCGCGCACCTCCCCGGCCGTGCGGTCCATGACGGCCACGTTGGTCCGGAGCCGCTCTAGGAGCTCCTCGCTCATTTCCTCCAGCACACCCTCCACGGCCGCCGGTGCGTCCCGGGACATGACCGGGGGCACGTGGCCACACACCGGGCACGTGCCCAAGCTCGCCTCGTAGGGAGTGAGGCACTCCACGCACCGGCGGTAGGGTATCGTGTCGTCTTTGCTCTTGGCCCGCCGGTCTTGGTTCGCCAGCGTAAAAAACCGGGGCTTATCCGGCGGCCCCTCGTGGCGCATGATATTGCCCACGTGGTCTATGATGAGCGCCTTGCCTTTTCCCTCTGCCACCCGGAGCGCGCGGCCGAATTGCTGGGCAAAGAGGCTATAGCTCATCGTGGGGCGGCCCATCGAAAGGCACTCAATGAGCGGGAGGTCAAACCCCTCGCTTATGATGTCCACGGCTACGAGCTGGTCCAGCTCACGATTGGCAAATCGGCGGAGCATGTGGCGGCGGGTGGTGTCGTCCGTCTTGCCGGTGAGACACTCCGCGCGGACGCCCACGGCGCGGTAGGCCCGGGCCGTTTCCATGGCCGTCTCAACGTCCGTGCAAAACGTGACACCCAAGAGGCCTTGGCCAAAGGTGAGATAGCCTTTTACGAGGTCCCCCACGATATGCGAGCGCTTGGCCGCCTCCTTGAGCTGTTGGCTAGACCAATCCCCGGAGGCCCCCACGTCTCCCAATATCTGGAGGTCCCCGGTGGGGCACACCATGCGATAATCCGATAGGAAATTGTTGTTGATAAGCCACCTCATGGCCGGGCCCTCCACCATGAGGTCCGCCACACCGGAGCCCCCAAGAGCGGGACGGCCTAGGCCTTGCTTGTCCGCGCGGATGGGGGTGGCCGTGGGCAAGAGGCCGATAAGGGATTGATTTGTAAAGAGCTCTAGGGCTCGGTGCCATTTGTTGCCCAAGACCACGTGGTGGCCCTCGTCCGTCACCCACAAAGTGACAAGGTGCGCCCACTCCGACACGTCCGCGCGGATAAGGCTGTCCACGCTGGCCACGATAACCCGGGCCGTTTGGTCCACGAATGATTGGCCCAGCTCTGCCACGTGGTTGCGGGAAATTTCCCTTCGGAGGCTGTCCGTGCCCACGATACGGTGGCGGATACCATACCTTGCGAGCGTGGTAGAAAGCTGCGAAATGAGCTCCTGCCTGTGCGCTATGACGCACGAAAAACCCTCATGCTCCCGCACGATTGCCGATAGTGTGACCGTTTTGCCTCCGCCCGTAGCAAGTTGCATGACGATATTGCGAGCGCCTTGGTTCCACCCTTGGTAAACGGACGCTTTGAGTTCGCTCTGAAATTTGTGAAGAACGGGCACGCCCATCACAAAGGCCACTTGTTGCGCTTGCGGCGGTTGTCACGAGCGGTCAAAATCTGAAGGTTTCCCTCCACGTGTAAACCACAAATTAGATTGTGTATGAGTGGGACAACATGGTCCACCTCGTGCGGAATACCTGTTTCCCTTGTGAGCCGCGCGGCCTCTGCGTAAATCGCCCCTATTGCCTCGTGATTTGCCCAAGCCACCGTAGCCCTACGTTTTCGAGCATTTCTCCGCGCCACGTTTGAGCAATGTTTGGCGCGGCCGTGTTCCGTTGAAAGATACCGCGCTCCATATCGGGACACCTTAGCGGGGTTGCGCTTTACCCAAGATGCGATGGCGGCCTCTGCCTTTCCGGGGTTTTGCTGCCGGTATCGTGCAATGCTGGCCAGTTTTTTGAGAGGGTCGCGCGCGTATCGCGCGCGCTCCGCCGCGTTGATTTTTTCCGGGTTATTTTTTCTGTAACGGTCGTTCACAGCTTTTACCTTTTCAGGACTTTCCAAGCGAGCCCGACGCATTCGCTCCGCCGTATCGGCTCGTCTTTTCTCAAGGTTTTTAGCGCGATAGCGGGCGCAAGCATCTTTATTTTGCTCTTGGGGGGACATCGTGGTGGATATTCCTTAATGTGATTGACGAACCCGTTACATGAAGGGTAGGGGTGTTGAAGTCAACCACGACAGAAAGGACCCAACCCATGGGATTGCTCATCGAAGTCAACACTCTCACGCTCACCCCGGAGGAGGCCGCCGGGCTCATCGCGCTCCTCGCGGTCATTCACCCGGGAGCCGTGCAATCGGCCGCCTTGGACAAGGCCGCCACTGCTCTGGGCACCGGCACCGTCAAGCCCGCTCTCACGCCCATGGCTCTCGCGGATAGCCTCATGGCGTCGGAAAGCGCACGCGTGGCCAAGATTGACCCGGCTATCACCGGCGAGGCTCCGGCACTCACGCCAGCACCGGCACTGGCACCCACCACGGCCCCCAACGGGGCAGAGCTGGACGCGGAGGGCCTCCCGTGGGACGCTCGCATTCACTCCAGCGCCAAGGGCAAGCTCAACAACGGCACGTGGAAGGTGGCCCGCAACATTCCGGCGGACAAGGTGGCCCAAGTCAAAGCGGAGCTCCGTGCGGCCGTAGGCGCGGCGGCCATCCCGGTTGGTTCACCACCGGCGGCCACGGGTATCGTGCCCATTCCCTTGGCACCGGGCACGGCCGCACCGGCTCCGGCCACGGCACCGCTCGCCATCCAAGTGGACAATGGCCCGGCTCCGGCCGGTGCTCCGCCGGTGTCCGCCTATGCCACGTGCACCTTTGCGGACGCCATGGGCCGCGTGGTGGACCTCACGGTGGCCGGGGTGTCCATGGACGCAATCAATGCCGCCGTGGCCACGGTGGGCTTGACGCAACCCCGGGACCTTTCGCTCCGGCCGGACCTCGTGCCCGCCGCAATGGCCGCAATGGCCACGCTGGGCGTGAGCGCGTAAGTGGGCGGCCACGCATTCCTTGCGCCTAGCGGGGCGGATCAATGGGGGCCGGGGCGTTGCGCCGGGTCCCCCCGCCTCCAAGCGGCCTTTCCGGGGCAATCCGGGGAGGAGGCGCTAGAGGGCAACGCCGCGCACGATTGGGCCGCCGCCGCCATCTTGGGCAATGCTCCGCCGGTGGGCGCGGTCCACCAGAATGGCCAGACAATCACCCCGGCCATGGCGGAGGCTCTGGAGGACTATGTTGCGGATTGCCAAGCGTTGCTGGCCCGCAAACCGGACCAATCGGGCGTGGAGGTGCGCGTCCGCGCGCACCAGTTTATCCACCCGCTTTGTGAGGGCACCCCGGACTTTTTCGCGTTGTTTATTGCGGAGCGCCGGGTCTATCTCAAGGACCTCAAATTTGGTCATGGGTATGTGGGCGCTTTCCGCAATTATCAGCTCACGGTCTATCTCATCGCTCTTTTTGAGACGCTGGGCCTAGGCCTGCCCGATGATAGTTGGTGGATTGAGGCCACCATATACCAACCCCGGAATTATCACCCGTCCGGCCCCATCCGTCATTGGCGGCCCAAGGGGTCGGAGCTGGAGCTCTTGCGCCAAGCGTTTGTTGTTGCGGCGGCGGAGAGCACCGGCCCGGGGGAAAACCTCTCTTGCACCACCGGCGATTGGTGCCGGTATTGCACGGCCAACCATGCTTGCACCACGTTGGCAGAGGACGCGAGCTTTTCGCGCTCTCACTCCAGCAAGGCGCAAATTTATATCCAAGACCCGGACGAGCTGGGCCGGGAGCTCAAGGCGAATAACCGGGCCTTGCGCACCCTCAAGGCGCGCAACGAGGCGCTGGACGAGCAAGCTAAGGCCCTCGTGGCCACAGGTGTGCGCGTCCGGGGCTGGACCGGGGAATGGAAAAACGGCCGCACCACGTGGAGCGTGGCGGCGGACCGCGTTATTGCTTGGTGCAAGGCGCTTGGCGCGGACGTTACCAAGACCGGGACCCTCACCCCTACGCAAGCGCTCAAGCTAGGGTTGACGGAGGATTTGATTGGCGCAATTACGACCACCCCCACCACGTTCGCCCTCGTTGAAGTGACGAGCGACACCATGGCAAAAGGACTGTCCGAAAATGGCAAGTGAGCAACGCTACCCCCTCGTGTCCCCCATCGGCCGCATTGTCGAAGGGGACCCATGGACGCCCCGAGAAAAGGACGGGGACGGCAATATCCGGGTCTATAAAACCGGACCGAATGCCGGGAAGCCCAATCCACAGTATTATATCGGCCTCGCCATCCCCAAGTGGGTCCCGCACCCGCAAACCGGCCAGATGGTGGACAACCCGGACTTTGCCGCGTTCTATGGCCAGATTGACCATATCGCGCGGACGAGCTGGCCCAACCTTTTCCCCAATGGCGGCCAGTGCATCGCGGCTGATTTTTCGTGGAAAATCCGGGACGGTGACGGCTTTGTCAAAAAGGGCAAGAATGCCGGGAAACCCTTGGCGGACCGGCCGGGTTTTGCCGGTCACTGGATTGTGTCCTTTTCCTCCAGCTTTGCCCCGTCCATTGTCGTGGAGACGAGCCCGGGACAATATGCGGAGATAACGGACCCCAAGCTCCTCCAACGTGGCTATTGGGCGCGTATCGGGACGAGCGTGTCCAGCAACGGGTCCACCAATACCCCGGGCCTTTATGTGAACCTTGAAAAAATCCAGCTCATGGGCAAGGGCGAGGTCATCCAATCGGGCGAGAGCGCGGCGGAGACGTTTGGCGCGGCTCCGGCGGCCTACGTGCCTCAAGGAATGCAAGCCCTTACGCCCATGGACTTGGCCGGTGCGCCAACCGGGTTGGGCGCTCCCCCGGCTGGTGCTCCGGCATTCGGTGGGGCTCCAGCGGGGTTTCCCGCGCCCCAACCGGGTCCGGCATTCGGTGGAGCCCCTGTGCCGAATGCGGCCGCCCCGGCCCCCGGGTTTTCTGCCCCGGGTGCGATGCCATCGGGTGGTAGCCCTTTGCCTGCATTTGGTGCGGGTCCGGCCTTTGGCCAGCCTGCCCCCGGTGCGGGAGCTGGGCCGGTGGCGGGGGGTTTGCCGCATGGGGGCCCGGCTGGTGCCCCTGCACCGGCTCCGGCTGTCCCGAATGCTCCGGCCTATAGCGGCTTTATGGCCACGGGGCCGGTCATGCTCCCGGCGGCCAATGGTGCAACATATGAGCAATTCAAAGCTCAAGGCTGGACGGACGAGGCCATGGTTGCCAGTGGTTACATGGCGGCCCGCTAAACTACGGTGGGGGCGGTCACGGCCGCCCCCACACAACCCCACCACCACGGGATAAATCGACATGATGAAATTGCACGCTCCGCGCATAGACGCGTTGCGCAAAGCGCTCACGGACCTTGAATTTCAGCTTGAGCCGGACGCGGGCATGGACGGCGCGGACCCCGCCAAGGTGCTGGCCGCTCTGGAGGTCCTAGGGGACAAGTGGGTTGAGCTGGACCAAGAAATTCTCGCGGCTTTCCAATAGTGGAAACGTGGGTCCTCATTCCGGGTTTTGAGGGGCGCTATGCCGTGTCCGATGAGGGGCGCGTCTATAGTTGGGTTTCCCATAAGCTCCTCAAACCGGGACGAATGCCCGGCGGCCACCTCTCTGTTGCGCTTGGTCGGGGAAATTCGCGTTGCGTCCATGAGCTCGTGCTCACCGCACACGTGGGCCCCCGGCCTTCGCCTAAGCATGAAACGCGCCACCTCAACGGTGTCCCATCGGACAACCGGCTTAGCAATCTGGAGTGGGCTACCAAAAGCCGTAACAGCCAAGATAAAAAGTGGCATAACGGCGCGCGCAATTATAAATTGAGCCCCTCGCACGTTCGCGTCATTCGCCAGCTATTGGCCAAAGGCCGGAGCGCGCGCTCAATCGCAAAAGCCTTTGGCGTGAGCCCCGTTACGGTGGACCGCATAGCGCACCGCGTTACCCATGGAGACGTGTGATGCCGTCTCACTCAAGTATTGACTTCGAAACGGCCAGCGCGGCCGGGGTCTTTTGGGATAACGACACCGGCCGCCTCGTGGGCCCTCCCGGGTCCGGCAAGGGCAAGCGGGGGCTCCCCGCGGTCAATGTGGTGGCGTATGCCCAGCACCCCACCACCCGCGTCCTCACGCTCTCGTGGAAGCTCCCGGACGGACGGCGCGGCCGGTGGCGGCCCGGTGAGCCCCTCGCCAATCTCCAGCCTCTTTTCGACTGGCACGCGGCCGGTGGGTGGATAGGCGCGCACAACCTCGCTTTTGAGTGGTATATCTGGGAGCTCATTTGCGTCCCCCAACACGGCTTCCCGCACCTCGCGCCGGAGCTGCTCACGTGCTCCATGGCCACGGCGCACGTCAACGGATACCCCGGCAAGCTCGCCATGCTGGGCCCGGTGCTCAACCTCCCAGTCCTCAAGGATGGAGAGGGCCGCCGACTTATCAACAAGTTTTCTGTCCCGAATAAACCCACCAAAAAGCGGCCGGGTTTCTGGATTATGCCGGAGGATGACCCGGAGGACTTTGAAAAATTCCGCAATTATTGCGACACGGACACGGACGTGGAGGCCGCCGCGTGCGATGCCATGCCACCCATGTCCCCGGACGAGCGCAATTTTTGGCTGGTGGACCAAGAGATAAACCGCCGGGGGATTGCGATTGACCGGGCCGGGGTGCGCGCGTGCATCGCCGTGCTGGAGCAAGTCCTAGAACTCCGTGGCCATGAATTTCGCCAGATAACCGGGGTGGAGCACACCCAAGGCGAGCGTTTCAAAGGGTGGCTCCTCGCGCAAGGCGTAGCCGTGGACAGTCTGGACGCGGAGCACATGGAGGCGCTCCTAGAGCGCAAGGACCTTCCGGAGCTCGCGCGCAAAGCGCTGGAGATAAAGGCCCTCGTGGGCTCCGCGAGCGTCAAAAAGCTCTATGCCATGGAGAACACGGCCAGCAACGAGGACCGGCTCCACAACCTCATTGTCCACCACGGCGCGCGCACCGGCCGCCCCACCGGCGAAGGCCCGCAACCGCTCAACCTTCCGAAAGCCGGGCCGCAATTGGCCACGTGTGGAGCGTGCCGCAAGCCCTTCCATCACTCACACAAGGCTTGCCCGTGGTGCGGCCGTCCGCGTCCGCCCCGGCTCGTTGAGCTCAAGGAGCGGCTGGCCCCCACGTGGCGGCCGGACATGGTGGACCCCGTGCTGGAGGTCATGCTCCTCCGCAAGCGCGAGCTGGTGGAGCACTATTTTGGCGATGCCGTCACGGTCATCATGGGCCTCGTCCGGGGCCTCTTTGTCGCTGGGCCCGGCAACCACCTGATAGCGTCCGACTATTCCGCCATTGAGGCCGTGGTCACGGCTATGCTCGCGGGTGAGGAGTGGCGGATTGAGACATTCCGCCGCAAGGAGGACATTTACCTCTATTCGGCCGCCAAGATCACCGGGGGCACCGTTGAGGGCTATAAGGCCTATGCGGAGGAGACGGGAGAGAAGCACCCGGACCGCCAAAATATCGGCAAGGTGGCGGAGCTCGCGCTGGGCTTTGGCGGATGGGTTGGCGCGTGGCGCAATTTCGACAAGGGGGACACCTATACGGACGATGAGGTCAAACGCCTCATTTTAGCATGGCGTGCGGCCTCTCCAAAAGTTGTGGATATGTGGGGCGGCCAGTCCAATGCGGACCGCACCGGCCCTCACCTCTATGGTTTTGAGGGTGCCTTTATCTGGGCGCTTCAAAACCCCGGCTTGCCGGTCACGGTGTCCGGCATAACCTTTACCATGGAAGCGGACGACGCCCTCCGCATCACGCTCCTATCCGGCCGCAAGCTCACCTATTGGGCTCCCCGGCTGGCCCCGTCATCGCGTCCGTGGGCGCGGCCGTGGGAAAAGGAGATTACTTATTCAACGTGGAACACCAACCCGAATTATGGGCCCAAGGGGTGGGTCCGCATGTTCACCTATGGCGGTCGGCTCACGGAGAATATCGTCCAAGCCGTCGCTCATGACCTCTTGCGCTTTGCCATCCTCAACCTCCGCGCGGCGGGCTTCCCCACCGTGCTCCATGTTTATGACGAAATTGTGGTTCAGGTCCCCGCGTGGGCGAGCCCGGACGCGTTGGCAGAGGTGGAGAGGATCATGGTTATCATGCCGTGGTGGGCTCTGGGCTGGCCTGTGCGCGCGTCGGGAGGCTGGCGCGGCATTCGCTACCGTAAGGATTGATTAGGATTTGCCTGATAAGCCGGAGGCTCAACACCACGAGGAGCCCCCGCCATGAATACCAAGGTCCAACGCATGATGGAAGAAAATCCCGGAATGGACGAGCTCACCGCTTATCGCGCCGTCCGTTCCTTTGACATGGTGGCCCGCCGGGCCCCGGACGTTCGCAAGGCGGCCATTGTGGCCGGGAGAGGGATTTACAAATGAGGAACTTTGCAACCGGCATAAATTTTGCGCTCCTCGTGGCCATTGTGTTTGGCGTGGAGCCCGGCACCGCCGTGAGGGTGGCGGCCGCTATTGTGCTGGCAATAGGTTTTGCGGCCCCGGTGCTGGTGGCGGTCCGGCGGGAGCTGTCACGCAAGCCTTGAGCTGGGCCGTGTTGGCCTCGCCCCACGTGCGGAGGTCCAGCGCGCTTTGGTCCACAATCAAGAGGTCATGCCCGGCCTGCCCCGTGAGCTGATTGGCCACGTGGGCGGGCTCTGGCGCGATGTTGGACGCGGTAACGCACGGCACCGGCACAAGCACCTTTTCCACCACCGTGTGGACCTCAACGGCCGGTGGTGGCGTATCGCTCCCCATGCACCCGGAGAGCGCGGCCGCGCATAGGAACAAAGCGGCCCACGCGGCAATGGAGAATGCAATCGCCCCGGCGCGGACGGCGCTGACCTGCCACCGTTTCATAGCTGCCCCCTCGTGTCGTTGTGCGCGGTCGGAGCCGGGCAATCGTTAAGCACCGGCCGGGCCTGTGCGGCCTTGAGCTCTGCAATGGCCGCCGCGCGCCCCTGTGCGGCCTGCGCGGCCTGTGCGCGCGCCAGAGCGGCCGCTTGCTGGGCCGCCGTGCTTTGCGCCTTGTAGCCGTCCACGGCCGCATTCTGGGCCGCCACGGTGCTCTCTAGGGTTTTGATGCTCTGGGCGTCCGTGGCGAGGTCGGCGCGGTAGCCGCCCAGCTCCGTGCGGTCTTTGGCGAGCTGGGCCGCTTGCGTTGCCGCCGTGGCGTCCGCGCTGGCCCACTCGTGCCGCTCAATGAGGATCACCACCACGCACGCGGCGAGCGCGAGGACATACCACGGGAGGGTCTGGAGCCATTTGAGGAGCTGGCCGCCCCACCCTAGGAGCTTGAGGCCAAGGCCTACGAAAAATTCAAGCATTGCTCTGCTCCGTCGCGGTCCCGGCCAAGGCCCCCGGCGTGGCCACAACGGTGCGGCTGGTGGTCGTGCTGGGCTCTGTGCTTTTCTTGAGCGAGAGCGCCCCGGCACCGGCCAGCAAAAGCCCCGACGTGCCGCCGCTCCATTGCATCCAGTCGTTGGCGCTCCAAAGGGGCAAGGGCACCGCGTGAAATAGAGACGCCACGGTCCCGGCCACCTGCCCAAGCCCAACCAAAAGGGGCGTTGTGGCCGTGCTGGCCCAGAGCGCGCGCCCTAGGTCAAACGTCTCGCCGTCAATCCCGGTGAACCAATCCTTGAGAAGCCGTTTCATTGGAGCACCCCCAAACGATCAAAAAACGTCATGCGGTCCGCAAGGCCATTGAGGCCGCCGTTGACGGCGCGCGTGACCCCGTTGATGTCATTGGCGTCCGCGAGCGCGTTGACGTTGCGGTGTTGCCAATAGATGCACGCGGCAAGGACCGCGTTGTCCGGCACCTCCAAGAGCTCCGGATGGTTGATGCAATCCAGCCCGGTGAGGCCCGCCAAAAGCGCATAGTTATATCGTCCCGTGGTGTCCAAAAGCCCCCGGCCGCAAAAGCGCGCGCCGTCCCCGGGCTGGGTGTTGCCAAGGTCCCGGCGGCCCTCGTAGCGCTGGAAATAGGCCGCGTCCCCGCGCTCCTTGAGCACCGTAAAAGCAAATGTCTCGCACGCGGCTTGCGCGAGAAAATGCCGGACCCGGAGCGAGGTGTTGATGTCATAGGCGTCCAAATGCGCCACGAGCGCCACGCCAAGGTCATGGCCCAGAGGGATAGAGCCGTTCAGCCCCGCACGTGCCAAGAGAGCCGCGAAGGTCGCGGGCCCCGCGATGCCGTCCACGGTGAGGCCAGCATTGGCCACGTGGTTGAGGTTCGCTTGTGTGGCGGAGGCGTCAAACATGGTCAAACCTTGTGGATGAGCGGGAGGAGCGTGGCAACGGCCCAGCCCAGCGCGCCCCCGATGAGGGAGAGCACCGCGAAAAGCATGGCCGCGAATTTCCAAAAATTGGCGTGCTGATTTTTCAGAACCGCCATATCCGTGGTGAGCTGATTGAGCTGGCCTTGTTGGTTCTCCAGCTTTTGCACCAAGAGCGTGACGGTGGCGGCCCGTTCGTGCCCGATATTGTCCATGGCGTTGAGCTTCTCCTCTACGCGAGCAATTAGGGCCGCCAAATTGTTGGCCCGCGTTGCCGCCGCTCGTGCGCCTCTTGTATCGTTCTCCGCCATGATGCTCTAGCCGTTACCATTCAGTTATTTAGGGCAGGGATGGCGGAGCGGTAAAGCCCCGCCATCCCCGTGACGAAAGGGTTAGGATGCCGATTGCGCGGCGGCCTGTGCTGCAATCTGTGCGTCCGTGAGCGCCGGGGCCGCTTCCGGGGCCGCTTCCGGGGCCGCGTCCGGTGTGGGTGCTGGCGCGGGGGCGTACCCCGTGACCAAGCTCGCATCGAAGGCGGGGGTATTATCCCCGGCGGCCGTTTTCAGCTCGTTGACGGTAGCCTCCAGAGCGGCAACCTTGGAATAGAGGTCGTTGAAAATGTCTGCGATCACTTGGGCGTCATCGGTGCGCATGGTAGGGGTTTCCTCGTAGCGGTCGGTTAATTCCAGCGTGGCCACGGGGAGCCGCTTATCCCCGAATATCTCACGAAATAGGCGAACGAGCCCGCTCATTTTGCCGGGCTCTTGCGGACCCGGGGCTTGGGAACGCGGCCCAAGGGTCTGTTGCCTGCAATCACGTCTTGGAGCTCTTTGATGCTGGCGCGAGCGGCCGCCACCGTGGCAAGCTGGATATGGGCCTCTTTTTCCCATTGCTGGGCGTCCATGCGCGCTTGAGTGAGCTGAGCGCGGAGCTCCCCATTCTGGGCCTCCAGCTCGCGAGCTCGTGCAACGCTGCAAACGGCTTCCATGGTTAAGGCTCCCAAGTGGTGGCTCAATGCTTCATATTGGCCGCGAGAGAGTGCAATTCCGGCTTGATCGTTCATTGTCTGGCCTTCCGTTGGTGGTGCCCGCCACCTTTAGCCTATTTGCCCCATGCAATCCAGTAGGCCGTCACGGCTTGGTTAAAGCCGTACTCCGCATTTCCCGTATCTCCTGCCAAAGTCCCGCCAGCAATGGTGAAATTTTGGCCCTTCAAAGACAATCCGCCCCAATCCGGATTGGGACCTTTGTTGCCGCAAGCAAGAAAGCCATCAAATTCAGAGGGAAAAGGCGTATTGAATACCACTGGCGTGGACACAGTATTCGTATTGGGCGTTGGGAGTACCGTTGCCCCAAGCTTCACAATCCGGCCATTGGGCAGGTAGATGCTTTGGGCGTCCACGCTGTTGAAAAGCTCTTTGAGCACGAGGGGGGACAAAAACACATTTCCGGCTGTTGCCGCCTCTGCCTGCGCGAGCGTGGCCGACGCGGCGCCAGCGACAACCCACCCCACGGAACTCCCTCCATCGGGGTTGGTCATGTTGCCGTCAACGGTGTTGAACCACTCTACGCCGTTCATGGCTGTTGAGGCCACAACCGCGCCCTTGGGGTATCCGCCCAGACTGGCCGCAAAGGTCGGATCATAGACGGCCGGGCCCCCGGCGCTCACCCACCGCGTCCACTTAGTGACGTGGTTGAGAATGCCATTCACATCCCCACCGGAGACATAGGCCCCGCCGCCGCTCAAACTGGTGAATGTGTCGGGGGTGAAGCCGTCGGTGAAGCTGGCCGCGCCAGCCGTCACCCCGATTTGCGAGGGCACCGGCACGGGGCGGATATAGCTGCCCCCGGCGCTGTTGGCGAAGGGGATGGCCACGAGGGGCGGGAGGTCGGACAGGTTCATGGCTTACCTCTGGACGATGGTGACGGCGCGGCCGGTGGGCCGGGGCAAAAGCCCCTCTTGGGAAATGATAGCATAATCCACGGAGGAAAGCGTATCCCCGAACGAATAGGACAAGCTCCCGTCCTCGTTCTCCACCACATAGCTGTTGCCGTAGTCTGGAAAGAGCAACATGAGGATGGCGTTGGTTTCCGGGATGGTGAGGCCGGAGACGTTGGCCCGGGCTTTGGCGAGGATCACGCGCCGGTAGGTTTCATCCCCCAAGCGCACGTTGAGGGTCCCGTTGGCCCCCCTATTCCAAATGCCGTGGCCCCAATTCTCCGCCGTGTCCTGCCCGGCAAAGCCGATATAGACGTCGGCCTCCGGGACGGTGAGGTAGCGCGAGGCCCCGACAATGCGGCCCAGCACGTCCAAGCCGTAGCCCACCGCCGTGTCCAAGTCCCACACGTTGAAATAGAAAAAGTCATCATAGACCCGGCCGTCCAGCCACGCGCCCATGTATTGGACGAGCGAATAGAGGATAGGACTGTTGCAATACTGCGCGATGAGCGTGCCCAGCACGTCAAACGTGACAAAGCCCCCATAGGGAGGCGTGGGAGCCGCGCCGGAGGGCAACCGGGCCGCAATGGGCGCTCTGGCAAGCGGATAGTCCCCGATGGCCATTAAACCGCCTCCACGAGCACGTCCGCCGCGCTGCCCCCGGCGCGTTGGTTGAGGTTGAGGTCCACATAGTTTTGGTTGGCCGCGTAACCCGCCAGAGGCGAGCTTGCGAGGAGCTGGACCACACCCACGGAGTAAACGCCCACCCCGCCGGGGGCTCCGCTTGACTGGCCGGTGATGATGGTGCCCGGGGCCGCGCCTTCCACATATTGCCCCGTGGCCAGCGTGCCGGATGCAACGGCCGTGACGGTGAGCACGTTGCCCTCCCCGCCGCTTCCATTGTCGATTGCGCCGGTAAATTGCGCCGCGTCCGGGTTGTTGGGTGAGCCCAGCCCAATGGCCACAACGAGGGCCCACGGACCGAGAGCGGCAATAGGCGCTTGGAAGCGCGAAGCGAGGAGCCGGGAGCCCAGCGTGGGAGCGCCCAGCCCGGTGCTGTCATCCCCCGCAAAGACCGCAAGAACCACGTTTTGAACCTGCGTTACATAATCATCCGGGAGAGCTGCGAGGCTGGAGAGCTGGACGCTAACGACTACCGGCAAAACCACCGGCCGGTCAAAGACGATTGTATAGGTGGGGTACGGGATGGCGTAGCCGCTCCCGGTGTCCTCAACCACCACAGTGGTGGGGGTCACGGCATACATGGGCGTTCCCTGCCCTTTTTTCTGCCAAATAGCCGTGGCCACGGGGAGGTCCGCTCCACCATAGACGCACGCATACAACGACCCGGCCGGGAGCGTTACGCCCCGAATGGTGAGTGGACCGCTCTCGCTGTTGTCCGTGACATAGGCGTCCACCACCCCCGGCACGTCCAAGAGCTGGGCCCGGACCGCCGCGTTGAACCCGCGCGCGTTTTTGGTGAGCTCCGCTTGCCTACGGAGCTCAAACGCTTGAGCCGTCTCAAGGTTTGTCCCCGGGGTGCCGTCGCTGGCATTGAGGACCGTATCCCACCCGGGGATGGATTGATAAATCTCGTTGAGATACCCGGCCGGGCAAGGCACGTCCCCTTCCACGGTGTTTTGGAACTCAAGGTCTATGGACCCGGCGGCGGGTATGGTGCCCCCGCTTACGCACGAGTAGATATCGCCCCCTTGGGTCTTTGCCAACGCGCCCACCGGGATGACCACATTGGCCGCTCCGCCACACGTGACGAGCACGGTGGTGGGGCTGGCCGCAATGCGCTCCAGATTGAAAAAGCGTCCAATGCCGTCTTGCATCCGGCCGGAGCTGGTAGCCGGGTCCACGCGCGAGACAATGGCCAGATTGAAGTCCACAAAGGCTTGAAGAACCTCCGCAAAGCTGGTGCCCAATTGCCCTTGGGGCGTCTCCGGGTCCGTGCTCATACTGGGCGAATTGAAGGCGGCCGCAAAGTCGGCCATGACCCCGGCAAAAAAGTCCGCCGTGGCCGGTGCTGCAATGCCCGTGTCCGAAATAGTCGGGATTGGGACGTTGGTGGTGATCATCGGTCAAAGGCTCGCATAGAGGGGGCCATAGGCGGTTGTGACTTGGACTTGCCCAACAACCTGCCGATTGATGAGCGATTGAATATAGACCGTGGCGGCCTCAACACCATCCACCAAAAGCGCGGCTTGTTCCATGTCGCTCTTGAGGAGGTCCAGAGGGTAGGGCCCGGCGAATATGTCGGAGAAGTACGGCACCCCGCGCGACACGTCGAAAACGGCCTCGCCCTCCACGAGACGGCACGAGCACGAGACATTTTGGACGATGGCGTAGGGGTCGCCCGCGAGCGCCCAATTGCCTCGCGCGTCTAAGCAAAGGTCCCACGCCACGATGTCCAAGAGGAGGCTTGCGCTCATGTGGTTGGTATCCCCGTCTCTCCGCCACCCGGGGTCACGCCGGTGTGTTTGTGGGTCGTGAGCGGGATGCCTCCGGCCGTCACCTCGCCAGTGACCTCCACGTCCCCGTCCACATAGACCGTTGACGCGGGCTTGAGGTGAATATCCCCGGAGCTGTCAAATCGGATATATTGCGCCGGGGTGCCGTTGAGGAAACCCCCGATATAGAGGCCGTCCGCCATGTCTTGGACCCGTTTGGAGCCCGGCACCGCGTCCGCCTTGGTGTTTTTCACCTTGGAAATGTCTCGTGAGGCAAAGACCGCTAGGCCAATGTCTCCCACGGCCGGGTCCATTATGACCGCGTTTTGGCCGCCTTGGAGACGGAAATAGGGCAGATTATGGAGCGGGCCGTGGGGGACGCTCTGGCCCATTCCATCCACTTGGTGGACCATGGGCAAAACGTCCAGATAGCCCACCGGGGAGAGGCCGCCGGTGTTGGTCACGGCGATGACGCGGACGATAGTGGCCGTGGCTTGCTGGCGCATGAGCTGCTTCACGACAAAGTGCAATTGCGCGAAGTCGTCTCCATAATCGTGCGCGGAGGCAAAGCCGGTAAAGTCGGTCATTGTGCTGGCGCGGCCTCCGGGGTGAGGTTTGTGAATTTTTGAGCCTCAACGTGCGAATACCACCGGCCGTTGGGAATTTCCACCTCAAGGTCATGGGTGACCGAGAGCGGAAACCACAAGCCGCTTGCCGGAGACGCCGCGCTGTTGAGATTAACGGGTCCGTTGACACGGAGCGACGGGTTGAAAAGCGTTGTAAACGCTATGCCCTTGTCATTGTATGACGGGAAGCCAACGAGCCCGGTGGAGCTGTCCACTTGCACCGTTTGCGTATTGCGGGCCTGCCCCCGTGGCCAAATGGCGAGGAAACCGGGGTCATCAAAAGAGAACTCAAAATCCGCCATTTCCGCCAAGCGCCGGAGCTGGGCCATATTATCGTGCGGGAGATAGAGGTCCTGCACTTGGACGTTGACGCCCGAATTGACGAGCGTGAGCGGCGGGTCCATTTGCTGGGCGATGGAATTGGCCACAGTGGCCGCGTCCACGGAGCCTTTATAGGACAGGGGTGGGACGGAGCGGTAGGCGCTGGACATTCCCGCGTGCGCCGTCACCAAAAGCACCCCCTCCGGCTGGCCCGAAAAGTCCGCCCATGCCGTGAGGATTTGGCCTTGAAAGATGAGGTTTTGGTTGACCTCGTCCCCGGCCGTGAGCGCTATCTGGTTGGCAATGCCTTGCGTGTAGCCGTTTTGGAGGATGGTGAGCTTATTCATGATGGAGAGCGGCAAGCCCCACACCTCCAGCTCCATCGCGTCCATGGTCGTGCTCATGGCCGCCGTTATGGTAGCGCGCATCCGCACCCCCGACACATCCACGGTATTGGTCCCGCTCTCCGTGAATACTCCGGCCGGGGCGTCCAGAGTAAATCGCACATTCATGGCGCGTTTTTTGAATATGCTCATGTCAAAGAGCTATCATAGAGCAAGACGAAACGGCTGTTCAACCCCGCATAGGTCGGGTCTTGGGTGCCTTGACTGTCAAAAAAGTAAAGATTGCCTACCAAGCCCAGATAAGGGTCGCGGATTATCTTGCGCAAATTGAGCGCCTCCATTCCGGACCGCACGAGAACGTTATTGACATACAAGTCCATAAAGAGGCCATAGCGCCTCTGATAGACCCGGACGGTGCAATTCTGCCCGGCCAGATAGACTTGGACGCTCTGGTCCGCGAGCGGCTGGAGCGGAATGGAAACGGGGCTCATGACGGCGGGCTCCCCGGGGCTTGGTTGCCGGTGGGTGTTTGTGTCTGGACCGCGCCCCCGCTCACGTTGGCAAAAGCGGAGGGGTCCGACACTTGGCTAAATTTGAGGCTCACCGTGGTCCGCACTTGCGTGAAGGTCACGTTGACTTGGATGAGGCCCACGCCCTTCTCCGCCGTGCGCGTAGCGCCCACGCGGGTGAGGTTGTAGCCCCGATAGGTGCGGCCGGGAGTGAGGATATTGACGAGCGTGGTGGAGGCCGCGAGAGCGTCCAGCGCATTGCGAAATGCTTGCTTGCTCTGTTGCGTCCCGCCTTTGGCAAGGATGAGCTGGACCGTCCCCGGCTTGGTGACTTTGTTGTAGCTCTCAAAACCCCCCGTCTCCGTGGGATAGTCGGGAATGCTCCAATCCGCGTTGTCATCCACCTCAATGTAGCTGTCTGGGCCCACGCTGTTGGCGAAATAATCCGCGCCCCCGGGGAGGTGAATGCCCCATTTCAATTGGGCCCCCGTGACCACGATGGCGTTGCCGTCACTGGTGGCCGGTGTCACGGACGCGGGGGCGGCCGCCGCGCCACTGACCGGCGGGACGCCTTGAGCGTTGGGGACGGTAGGGGTGGCGGGGTTTGCCATGATTTTAGCCCACTCCGGTGTTAGCGTTGACCACGCGGCCGCGCTTGCGCATGGCGTGCTTTACGCTCTGGCCGGTGAGGGTGGCGACCTTGTGCGGGTCGCTCGCCCCGCGCGCGTCCACGTGGACGGAGACGTGGGTATCCCCGCCGCCCCCGCCGCCGGAGCCGTAAAGGCGTGCCATGGCCTTGCGGTCCACGTTGGGGAGCGCGAGCTTGGGTTTGCCCTTGGCCGCCCCCGGGCCAAAACCATGATAGCCCTCGTGCTCCGCGTTGGCGCGTGCAAGGGCCTCCGCTTGGTCGGGGTTGAGCCGTTGGTAGGGGTTGACGCCCATGCGCTTGGAAACCGCCGCGATATAGGCGGCCGTGTTGTTTTCCCCGGGCGGTGCCCAGCTTGAAACGATGGCCGCCACGCTGCCCAGCCGATTTATTTTATTGCGCGCGAGGGCCACCGTAGCGGCCCATCCGCTCTCCGGGCTGTCAAATCGCGCAAAGCGGCCGTCCGTGCCGATATAGCCCGGCTGGCCACGTGCCCAAGAGGACGCCTCCAGATTGCCCGGATTATTGTTCCGGTCCGCTTTGGTGGCTCCCCGGCCGGTATATGCGCCGGGTTGCTGGGCGTTGCTTGGGTTTGGGTTTACGAGGTCCCCCGGGCCTTGTCCGTAGGGCTTGGGCGGCCCGTTTGTGGTGCCGGTGGCGAGGTCATAAACGTTTGTGTCCCGCATGACTTGGCCCGCCGCGTTGGCCGTTTGGGGCGATATGATGCCCCATTGCGCGAGCTTGTCCAAAAGGACCGTCAGGGGGTTCATGAGCGCCCAAAAGCCAATGGTGATGGCCCGGACGCTGGCGTTGGCTTTTTCACCTCCAGAGGCCACAAAATCAAAGAGGTCCGCCGTGGTGCGGAGCATGGGGAAAGTATGCTCAATCGAATTGAATAGTCCCATGAGCGCGGTGTTGAAATGCGCAAAGTCCGCCGCCGCTTCGCGCGCGTTGTCGGCTTGCTCTTTGGTCAAAGGATTGAGGCGTTTTTGCTCCTCAATCTCTCGCTTGAGCGCGTCCGTGCCGCTCATGAGCATTTTAACCCAATTGTTGCTCACCCCTAGAATTTGTTGCACGTCGCTCCGAAAGGTATCCGTGGCGAGCTGCTCCCGGTGCGGGTCCCCCCCGGCCGCCTTGAGCCGTTGCTGGTAGTTATTGGCCAGCGTGAGCATAAGGCTTTCTTCGCTGTCAAAATCCTTGGCGGAGGTGATGCCTAGCCGCCCCATGATAGGCGTGTTTAGTGAGCCGGGGTCTTTGACGAAAGCCGCGCGGATAGCAGATATTTTGTCGAAAGCGTTGATAGCCTCGTTGGCGTCCCCACCGGCGGCCTTGATCGCACCACTCCACGCGGCGATGTCTCCGACATTCCGGCCGAATGCCTGCCCCGCGTTCCCAATGGCCGCCGTCACGTCCATGGTATTTTTTGCGAAACCGACGATAGATTTGGCGGACACGTAGGCCGCGAGGAGCCCCACGAGCTCGCCGCGGAGCTTGGCGAAGGCCTCGCCTTGTTTTTTGGCGCTGGCCTCAACCTCGCCCCCGCGCTTGCGGGCGTTTTCCGCGCTGTCCTTGAGGCCGGTGTCAACCTTGACCTTGCCCTTGTCAAAGTCCTTGGTGTCCAGCCCTAGGGTGACTAGCAGGCTGTCAATAATGCTGGCCACGTCTTAGTCCTCCTTAGCGCGCGATGCCCTCCACTCGTTCTCACCTTTCACCAAGATGACCTCAAGCAAGTCTTGCGCATCCTCCACACTATAGACGGTCTGGAGCTCGTGCAACGTGGCCATTCGCGTCTCCAGAATGACGCCTAGGTATCGGGCGGGGACGTTGGGGTATTCGCAGAGCTCCCACTCGCGGCCGTCGCCAGAGCCCTCAAATTCGATAGGGCGGCGGCCACGGAAAAACCCGTGTGAGCCTCCAGCACTTGGTCCCGGAGCCATAGGATAGTGGACGGGACCTTGATGTCATGCTCAATATCCGCGCGGTCCACGTTGGGGAAATTCGCCGGGTCCGGAACGATGAAAACGCAAGACATCATTTCATCCAAGAGAGGCTCCGCCTCCTCAAACGAGGCCTTGAAAAGCGCCTCCAGCCCAAAGGCCGCAACCACCACAAAATTCCCCATGAGCTCCACCGGCGGGAGGTCCATGCCGGAGCGGGCCAGCACGCCCATTGCGCGCCAAGCCCACTTTTCCGCTTTCCATGCCGACATGGGCTTGATCCTAAAGACCTTGCCCTTGTCCTCCCCCTCGTAGGGGACCACTACGTCAACATGGTCCAGCATGGGTTAGAGCCCGCCATAGTTGGAGGCGATGAGGCGCTCCCAGATGATGGAATACTTGCGCGGCTGGAGGACTTTTTTGGCCCCCGGGACAGGCTTGTAGCCCTTGAGATAACCATTGGTGAGATTGTATTGGATGCCGGTGGCTGGAAGGATGACCGTGCCGGACGCCACCAGAGGGCTCCCAAGCTGGCGCTGGGTCTGGTGCCAATTGTCAAAAATCAAATTGCTGTCGCTATCGGCCTGCAAAGTGATGTCTTGCGGATAGGTCACGGGGAGCCACCCGGCGGAGAGGATGCCGTCCACGCCAAGCATGGTTTCCAGCCCCTCCACGTCCGGGAAGTCAAAGGCGTCATCCGTGGCAAACCCCTGAATTTGCACCGGGCTCGTGTAGAGACTGGCCACGGTGATCTGGAGGATTGCATTTGCGGCGGTAATGTTACCCATGGCGGATTATTGCACCTCCGTGCTGGTGAGGTTGAGGCCTTGGACGCTCTGCCCATCGGTATAGAAAAAGAGAATTGGCGGAGTGCCCCGGGCCGCACGCACGAGCGGGCTGGCCGGTTGGATCACAAGGGCCCATCCCTGATTTTGGATGGTCTGGGCCACGTTTTGCCCGGCTTGTGTGTTGACCGCGCTGATTTGCGAAGCAGACAACGTAACCCCGGCCTGAATTGCCCCGAAAGAAACGGCGGCTTCAATCGGGTCGGAAAGCCCCTCCAGAATGGTGGCATAGCCGGACGTGGAATAGGGCAGGTTGGGCGAATTGGCGAGCAAGAGGAAAAGCGCCGTCTTGAGGCCGTCATTCATCCAAACTTGATTGATATAGCTGTCCATCCACAGAAACTTGCCGGTGACGGTCCCGAAAAGCTCCCGGTTGAATTGCTGTTTTGTGGACCCCAAGCGCCCATAAAAGTTGATGCCCTTCGCCTTGAGCACCTGTGCCGTGGTGAGGTCCACCACGTCCGGGGCCAGCCCGGATTGGGTGAGGAAAGCGAAATTTTGGCGGCCGTTGGTGACGGTGAAGTCAATTGAGGCGGCCGCGCCCATGATGAAAGCGGCCTTGAGCGCCCCATTCACCGGCGCATAGTTGTAGTAGGTGCCGTCATAGCCCGCCGTGGAGATAGCGAGGAATGCGCCGGTGGTGGCGTTGGGGTTGGTGTCCGCGCTCTCCGTGCTCCAGCACACATAGGCGAAACGGTCCAGCGTGGTGCTGGTCCACGCGGCAAACGCCTCCTTGAGCGCGTCCGTGGGCTCCCAGATGGTCCCGAACGTGACCCAATCGTTATTGGTGGCCACGAGGCCCGCCATGAACGGGGCAGGGACCGCCGGGCCGGAGCCGTCCGACACCACCGCGCCGGTGGTGGCCGTGAGCTTGAGCGCCGTGGCCAGCGTGCCGTCCGCCGCCACCGTGATGGTGTCCACGGTGCCCGGGGTGCCGGTCTTGAGCGTGAAGGCGTCCAATTGGCTGGAATAGGACACGGTGAGCGGGCCACCCAAGATTGACCCGGGGGCATATGCCGCGCTGACAACTTGGTTGAGCTGGTAGGTGCCTGCCCCTCCCGCCGGGCCGGTGAGCTGCTCCAAAATCGACAGACCAGCCGGGAGGACGCCGCCCGGGTCCGCAACGCTCTGGCCAACGGCAAAGGCGCCGCTTTCCACGGCTGTGACGGTGAGCGTGTTGGAGCTGGCCGCGATAGACCCGGTGCCGACCGCATCCGAATAGGCAAAGCCGGTTTGGATGGCCGCCGCAATCGCGGAATAGCTGGTGAGCCCCGCGAGGTTGATGGTGCCGGACACCTCCAGCGTGCCGTTGATCGTGAGCGTAATGGTGCCCTCCAGCCCGGTGAGGTTGGCGAGCGGTGTGGCCAGCGTGGCCCCCTGCAAATATGCCGGGACACCGGAGAGCGGGAATTGCGCAAACCGGATGACGCTGGGCTGTTGGGGTGCGTTGTCGTACCCCTGAAAATAGGTGAGCGCAAAAGCCGCTTCCGGGGAAATTGCCCCGAAATATTCCGCCACGGCCGTGTCACTGTAGAACGAGAGGACCTCACCCACGGGGACCGTGGGATTGGTGGTGAGCACGAGGCCAACCACGTCCACGCCAGCCCCACCGGCCGCGTCAACCGCCGGGACAACGCTGGCCACGAAGTCGATAGAAATGGATTGGGTGCTCATTGGTCCGCCTCATAAATTTGCACGGGGCCTAGGCTCGTTGCATAGTCCTGTGGCATGGTTAACACGGGATTGGCCTGTAGGTAAATGGTCACGGTCCACCGCGTCTCATATTGCTCCTCCGCGTTCATGAACGGGGCTTGCAAAGGGTCGTCCGTATAGAGCGGGGTGACGATGGACCCGGCCAGAAAAGCGCACGCCCACGAGCTCCGCCACACCATGGCCACGGCTGCCGCATTGGCCGCGCTGTTTCCCCCGTGGACATCAAGCTGGACCTTAAACTCCGTGCTCTCTTGGAGCGCGAGCTGGCCCACGTCCTCAACCACGTCGAACGTCTCAACAGTCGTCGCGAGCCGCACTTGGCCCATGGTGGTCATGACAACAAAGTCACCCACCAGAGGCTCCGGGACCCGGTTATCCTGCCCTTGGATAACGTCCACCCCGGCGGGGAGCACGGCAAGGAGGAATTGCCGGACTTGCTCCAGCACGTCGAGCTCGGTGAATGAGAGCGCGGGGCCGCTCATGGCGTGGCCTCCGTGACATTCTCCGGCGGGTCCACTTGCTGCACCACGAGGACCTTGCACCACCCGGAGGTGTCCCACCGCTCCAGCACGTCCACCACGAGCCAATAGGACCCGTTAAAGCCCAGAATGTCCCCACCGGCACCGGCAAGGCGCTCCAGCCCCCGGAGGTTGCCGTTGAAATAGACTTGCCGCTTGACGCCTTGGATATTGAGCGCCTCGCTCCGCTGGAGCGCGCCATAGCTCATGGCTTGCACTTGGAGCGCTTGGTTGGCGTAGTGAGTGAAGCCGGGCACGCGTTTGCCGCCATATCCCGTGACCGGGCCGGTGTTGACATAAACGTCCCCGACTAGATCGGGGTTGACGGTGGCCGTGAGGCCGTGGGCGAGGTCCCGGAGGTTCATGAGCGCACCTCAACGGCGCTGGGCCCATAGAGGTGGTCCAAGAGCTGGCCGGTCCACACGAGCGGCTTTGCACCCGGGCCGGAGAGCGTGGACGCCTTGCCGCTGGCCACGTCCCGGCGCGCTTGGAGCACGTCCGCAAAGGTCATGCCGGTGCGTTGTGGGAAGCGCTCGCGCAAGAGGAGCGTGACCGGGGAGAGCGGCGGCCCATTCGTGGCCACGAGGCTCTCTGCAATGTTGAAGGCCATTTCCGTCCCGGTGAGCTCCAGAGCCTTGGCCGCGTCATAGCCTTGGACCTTGAGCTGGGTTGCGAGCGTTGCGCCCCACGTCTTGCGTCCGGCCGTGACCGCGTTGGAAAAGAATGGCCGGGGCGGGATGCCGCGCGAGGGAGCGCCGTAGTTATTGGCGGCGGCCACCGTGGCAAAAGGCGTGCCGTCCGGGTACTTGGACCCCACGGGGTAGCCAACGGCCACCTCCTTGGCGTTGCGGAGCTTGCCGGAGAGACTGGCAAGAATGCGCTTTAGGGCGTCTCCGCCGCTCCACTCTGCCATGTCATCGGCCCGCCACGCGAGGGACGCCATAATAGGCACGCGGGCCCGGCACATAGCGCGCCGTGCGAAAGCTGGCGAGCATTTGCCAGAATTGAGCCCCGTATTGGGTTTGCTCATACCACTTGCCGGTCCCCACGGGATAATCCCCAAGGGCGATATTGACGGAGCCCTCCCCCGCGCTCTTGACGGAACCCACCATCCCGGCTCCGGCACCACCGGCAAGGCCGTTGCGGAGCTCAAGGACGGCCATGTGGGCAACGAGAAGGTTAAAGAGCGCGAGCCTCCGGGCCTCGTCGCAAATGATTGACGCAGCTTGCCCGGGGAGGTCGTTGCCCAAGGCCACATATTGGGCCTCGTCAAAAATTGCTTGTGCTTGAGGCTCTGCCACCTGTGCGGCCAGAGCGGGAAAGCGGGCGGCCCACGTAGCATAGACGAACGTGACGGCCGCCATGCGCTTAATCCTCCTCGGTTTTCGTCTCCACACCCGGACCGGCCTTTGTGGGGTCAATTTGGTCCGTGCTGGTCTTGACGCCATCGCCCAATTGCTCCGCGTGGTCCTCAATCTTGGCCCGCGTGTTTTTGACGATATGGCCATTCTTGACGGCCGCGTGGGGTGCGTTGGCGCACCAGTGGTCAAACCACTCCTCATCAACCTCGTGGGTGATGCCCCACTTGGCGGAGAAGGCCAACCCGGTCTGGATTGCCTTGGGGTGGTTGGCACCGGCCACGGTGAGCTTTTTGCCGTCATGGACGATGAGAAGGCCGTGGGGCAGGTTGCACGCCAGAGAGCACACGTTGCCGCTCTTGGCCTTCGCCTCCGGGAGAGATGGGCCGGGAGGTGTCAAATTGGTGGGCTTGGAAGCCATAGAGGTGTCTTTCTTTGGGTGGAAGTGTGGGGGCCACTCCGGTGCGCACCGTGGGCGGCCCCCGATAGACCGGGCTTAGATGCCCAGCATTTGAGCGAGCGCGATGGGGTAGCGCATGATAAAGCCCCACGTCCCCGCGCTCTTTTTCTGTGACCACGAGGAGCTCTTTTCGATGACGCGATGGTTGCGCATCCGCTCCGTGAAGCCAACATAGGTGGTGTCCTTGCCGTCCACCTTGTCCAAGCGGAGCTGGAGCAACGAGCCCCCGGTGGTGTCCAGCTCCGGCGCGGTCACAATCTTGAGATTGGGGAAACCGCGCTTGATATACTGGGCCGCCGTGAGGGTGCCAAAGCTGTTGGCGTTTTCCAGCCACGTGTCCTTGTCGGGCGAAATAACCAAAGTCATCGCGTCCGACTTGTTCAGGTTGTTCCCCATCTGGCTCAAGAGCTGATTGTAGAGGGCCTGAATGTCCGCATAGATTTGCTCCGGCGGAGTGCCCGCGCCCCATTCCGTGGCGCTGGGCCCGGCGGTCTTGGGGGTTGGGCTGATCGGGGCAAAGAGCGCCGGGTCATTCAACGCGCCATAGAGCTCCAGATTGGCCACGCCAAAGAATGCGGCCTTGTTGGAGAACTTGGCGAGGTTGAGCGCGCTGGCAACATTCTGCTCCGACACGTATGCCACGCCGGCCAGCGCTTCAATTTCCGTTTCGCGTTCACCCCAACGGGTGAAGGTCTGGAAATGATAGCTCTGGCGATAGACAAAGTTGACGTTGTGCCCGCTGGTGCCGCTTTCCGCATAGTCCCCATAGCTGGTGACGTACCCGGTGCTTTCGATAACCCGGAACTCCGTGGAGAACGTGGTCCAATTGCCCTTTTGCGTGGACCCATAGGCCTCCTCCGCCTTCATCGGCTCCGTGATAACCCGGATCATTTCCGGGTCCGCATAGTTGGCCAGATAGGCGGGGATACCCGCGTTGGGCGTGGTCACGAGGCCGGGCACCGCGTCATTCGCGCGCCGGGCAACGCCCAGCTCGCGCGTAACCGCGTCCATTGCCAAGCGCGGATTTTCGCGCATGGGCTCCGTGAGAAGGATTGCCGTGGGGGGCACATGGACGCCCAGAGCCACGAGGCGGTTAAATTCAGACTGGCGCATTGGAATTAACCTCCTTGGCTCAACATGGCGAGCGAACCGACAGGTGCCGCGCTCACGAAATACCACGGGGTTTCGATATACCCCGCGATGGTGGCCCCGGCCGCCCCCGGCTGGATTGAACCATCCGTTTCCGACGCAAAGGCTTTCTCGCCAAGCGTGGCGGCCGCCACGGTCACGCGCGCCCATACGTCCGCGTCCGTGTGGAGCACGATGGGCAAGCCTTCCGGGACCGTGAGATTGGAGCCCACGAGCCATTGGTTGATGAAAGCGAGCGGCTGGCCGGAGCGAGCTGCAAAGCCCAGCCGATACGGGGCGGTCCCGCCGGTGTTGGTGTTGCGCACCTCGCCGGTGGCGTCGGCCCAAGCAAAGCGGCCCAGCGTGACACCGTCGGCCGCCGTGACCAAGGCGCTATCGCCCACGGTCATGGACTTGCGCGGGTTTTCGCTCGCAAAGTCGCCCTCAACGGCCGGGCTGGGATAGGTGTTGACTTGGTTCTGGAAAGGCATGGCGATTAGCTCCGGCTAACACGAACGGCACCCGACAGGATACCGTCCAAGGGGCTGGCTTCACCCGGCGCGCTATCGTGCGCCATGGTGGGGCGAGAGGTGCCGGGGAGCATGTCAACCATGCGCTCCAGAGCCACAACTTCCTTGACGCCCGTGTGGTCCACACCGTGGGCGGTAAGGGCGCGCTTGTAGAGAGTGGCCGCGCCACCGCTCACCGCGTCCATGGCGAGCTTGACGGTGCCGATATGGGGGCGGACCTTCTCGCAAGCGGTGTTCCATGCGGAGAGCTCCGCCACCACCTGATTGCGAATTGCGGCCGCGTCATTGGCCACGCGGTTGCGGCGGGGTGCGCGGTCGTTGGCCTTGCCCGGGCCGTCCTCGCCTTCGCCGTCCTCTTTGCCTTCGCCCTCGTCATCCGGGTCCGCGTCATCGGCCGGTGCTTTCCAGCACTTGCCCAGCTCGCTCATTTCGTCATCCGTGAGCTTGCCCTTGAGGTAGCTCATGGCCGCCTCGGGGACCGCCGCGTCCATCGCGCCCATGTCGTTGGGGTCGTCGGTAGTGTCGTCGTCATCCGCGCCCTCGCCTTCGCCCTTGGCGACATGGCCCAAAAGCTCCAAGAGCTCGCTGGCGTCAATGTCCGCGTCATTGGCGAGGAGGGCCCGCGCGGAGACTGCGAAACGGTCAAAGGTCTTGCGCTTCATCTTTAGCCCCTTTGGCAAAGCGTCCATAACTAGCACGTCACGGCCTGCGCGGCCTTTCTGCACCAGAGCAACATGATTGGGCCGAATGTTAACCATTCGCCCGTCATAGCGCAAGCCCTTGAAAACGCCTGCTTCCATAACGGGATCGTAAGCGTATGAGCATGAAAGCTCACGTTTTTCCTCGCTCTCAATGGCGTCAATATCTTTTTGGTCCCAAACGCTCAAAAGAGGCGTCCGGATATATTCCCCGTCAAAATAGCACCCGGAGCCGATAGAGCCGGCCACGTGCATCTTGCGCGGGTTGTCCGCGTCATGGGGGATATGGTCGTCAAGGAGCGGCTGGCCGTCAAAACGCGAGGCGGCCGCCTTGAGCTCGTCCGGGTCGCGGAGGAGCATATACTCCTTTTTGGGGTCCAGCTTGAGCTCCTCGTAGCCGGGAATTTCCCAACCATAGTAGCCGTTGACCGTGGCCTTGGTGAGTGGGCAATCCTTGACGTGGAGGCGGCCGTCCTCGTCCACCGTACGAGCGCTGGAGAAGTCGAAGGCCAGCACAGAGCCGGAGCGTGCGCGGCGGGTCGGGGCAAGCGTGGCCATGGTTCAACCTCACATAAGGACGTATTGCCGCCGTCGCGGCTCTGGTGGGGGTGGTGGCACAGGATTAACCAAGATTGCAACAAACGCGGACTGCGATACGACAACCAAGCCCGGCTGGTGGATAGCGACCATGGCGGATTGCTCAACCACCCGCAACGCGGGTGTGGGCAAGATAGCCACCATGACCGATTGTTCAGCGACTTGCAGCGACCCCGGAATAGGGACAGGCAGGTTGTTTTGAAATAGCAGTAGCAGAGACATGATTTCGCCCTAGCTAATTTGGTGGTGCGAAAGTTGCCGGGGCTGTGAAAATCCATCCAATGTCAACTGGACCACGGTCCGGCAAATAGATGCACGTAACGCCATCCACCAGCGGGTCATCCTCTTCCAAGTTGATGACATTTTCCACGACGTTATCTGCGTCAACAATCACACCCACGCCCATGGCACAATCTCCTTAAAAATAAACGATGAAAGCGACTACCCCGGATCCTCCTGCACCCCCTGCTCCAGAGGCAAACCCGTTGTCAGATGCTGCACCGCCGCCTCCGCCCGCTCCATACCCCGCTGCATTTCCGCCAGCGCCCGTTGCTTGGCCGGTGGCATATGACCCGCCCCCGCCGCCATTTCCGGTCGCATAAAGAACGGTTGAGCCGCTAGAAGTATTCGGGTTAGGCGGCGTTGAACCAGCACTCCCCGATGTTCCACCCCCCGCAGTTGTCGAACCGCCGCCTGTGCCCCCATTGACCGACGTTGTGCTTGATGCCGCTGCACCTGCGCCGCCGCCGCCACCCCCGGTCGCACCTCCGAGGATGGTTGCGGCACCGCCTGTTGTGATTGCCCCAGCCCCACCGGCTCCGACAACGGTGTTTCCAATACCGCCGCTGCCTGCCGATCCACCTGCTGTAGTCCCTGCGGCCCCTGCGTTGCCAGCTTGTGCCCGACACAAAAATCCGTTTGCGGAGAACGATCCGATATTAACTGTGGACGACCCCCCGGTTGTTCCGGCATTGCCCGGGCCTGTGGCACTGACTGAAGCCCCTCCACCGCCTGCCGCACCAACAGCATAGTTGATCGTCGCGGGCATCGTGCCTGTTATTTTGGCGATGGACGATTGGCCCGCGCCACCGCCTCCGCCGCCGCCGCGTGCAGAAGTGGTAGGTTCGCACGCACCAGACCCGCCGCCTCCGCCGCCGCCGACTGCGATACATTCGATCATCTTTGCGCCGACTGGAACGGTAAACGATGTCCCAGATGTGAAAACATACGTTTGCGGCGATGAGTTGCCAGAAAACCCCATATCACCAACTCCGATAAGTGAAAGTCTGCCCAGTGGTCGCGCCATAGATATAAAAAGCGCCAGTCGGGGACCAGTTTTCAGGCGTTTGGTAGGTTTGTCCAGAAGGCAATCTGAATGCGGGAGACGCGGCGCTTGGCGTAGTTGAAGCTGTAGAAAACCAAAGATCACCGGTGCTGGTGTTCTGGATGGTGAAGCCAACGCGTGCTGCGATCGCCGCTTCGACAAGCTGCGCGGTGCCGCCGGTCGTGATCGATGTTGCAGCGGTTCGCTCCGTTGTCGAGCCTTGGCCGAGATTGACGGTTGGAGTAGCTGCAAAAGCCGGAAGCGTGCCACCGATGGCCACGCTGTCGGTGCCTGTTCCTAGTGTCCAAGTGCGACCCGTGGTCCACGTTCCGATTTGTGCTGCGCCAAATTGGGTGTTGCCGATGTCCTGCCCGGCTTGGAATAGCGTTCCGAGTGAGGTCAAGGCAGAAGCCTGACCCGCCGCCGTTGCCGCCCCGGCAGGCAAGGGAAGCGCCGCCGCGCTGATCGGCAGGGGGTTGTCGGCTGCGACGTCGCCACCATCGGCATCAACGTCGCCCAGCACCAGCTTAAAGCGCTGCATCTGCGCGCCGCCGCGACCGGCGTTAGTTTCCGTATCGACGGTCGCGCCGCCGACGCCCGGGTTAAGGACAACACCATCTGTCATAATTACACCTCGCTCACATATCCGAGTTGAACCGGGGCATTCCACTGGGCCTGCGTCCATTGGGCGGACGTGTCGGGGTTGACGTCAAAGCGCGCCCCGACGCTTGTATACCCGAAAGTGACGCCGGGCAGGTCTGCCGAAACGTGATCGACGTCGGCGCCCGTGCGAATGAGGCTCGCGACATTCTCGGGTGCAACACCATCGTTCTTGACGATGAGCCATTCAAAGACACCCATGATATAGCAGCCTTCCGGAACCGTCACGTTGGTCATCGGATAGGATTGTTCGAGCCCAGCCGTCACGGCTTGGTTGTATGTCGTGTAGTCCGTGATGACCTCATTGACGTCGGTATATGTGCCGGTCCAGCCGCTATGAGCCCCGGCCCCCGTCGCCCTGCACGTAGTCGCGTGACCGCCAACCGTGCCAATATTTTCGGTGCACATGATCTGCGACCAAACAACGTCTTGGTATCCTTGACCTTGCGATTGCAGTTGCCACCGGGCGATATTCGTCAACGCGGCTTGCGTGAAGGAAACAGGGCCGGAAACGATCGTGCCGCTATAGGACAGTGTGATAGTGTGCGTGCCGCTGCTCGCTATATCCAGCCTCAAATCAATATCGAATGCCGACGAGACGAAAGGTGCATACGGGACGCCGATCGCAGTCCAAACGGGGGCCGTGCCGGTTCCAGAATTATAATAGAGTTGGCCGTGATAATCATACTGGACCCACGGGTAGCCCGCGTTGTCGAGAAGCACCAAATAGACGCCGCCGGTTTGGTATAGATGCGAGTGAAAATAGAACGAGGCCCCGGCTTCGACCGCGTAAGGCGACAACAACGGGGCGGCCGCCGGATCATAAAGCAGCCCCTGCACACCCCCGTTGCGCACGTTGATACCCGCGTCCGAATAGGCGGGATCGATGCCGAACGTGACCTCTTGTGCCGCGCCGTAAAGGATCGTTACGCAATCGAGACGCGAGCCCAAGAAAAGCAGCTTGCTCATGGAATAAGCCCCTTGAATGTGATGGCGAAACCTTGGATCGCCGTATCTGCCACGCTTGGCCCCACCACGCGCAAGCGGTCCCCGACGCCGACCGATACCACAGAGCCCCCCGGAGTGGCCAGAGTGACGCCCCCGTCCGTGCCGATTGTGACTGTGCCCACGGCCGTCCAGCCTCCAGTCCCCGCCGCTTGCTGCTCCATCGTCAAGACGAATGTGGCTGCGGGTGCAACGAGAGGCGCCCCGCTCCGCGCTCCGGCAAAATTGGCGGGGTATTGGAAAGCCACCGGAGAAGTGTAAAGCGCCAAGAGCTCCTCCGTGCCCGGGGTGGCGTTGAACCACACACCCCATTGGAGCCCATAGGCGTTGAAAGCGGCCTTGGCCGTGGCGCCGGTGGTGCTGGCGGCCGATACGAGGGCCGCGATGTCCTCCGCCGTGAAGGTGAAGGACACCTGTGCGTTGACATCGAAGGCCACCGGGCTCCCGCCATTGCTGGACTTGAGCACCAAGCGGGTGAGGGTGCCGGTGGAGAGCACATAGGTTCCCATGCCCACCTCATAGTTATTCCCCTGCTGGACCGAATAGGAGTAGGACGCACCGTTAACGAGCGCTCCGACACCATCGAAGCCCGGCACGGCCGCGCCCAGCGCGAAAGGCCCGGGACCGCTGGAGGTCGCATAGACTTGCACCAAGTCCACAAAGCTATTCATCGTTTCGCTCCTAGCGTGGGCAGGATTGGCCGGGACACACACCGGCAATTAGGCTCAACCCCGGGCCAAGTCCACTTTCCCTCAAGATAGGCCCCTTTGGCAAGGTCGTAGCGTTTGCGCGAGAATGCCACGTGCGAGGGGCGGGGCTTTTTGCCCCCGGCGGAGTGGAGCCATTCGCCCTCCGTGCATCCAAGCTCAAGGGCCCGGGTGCGTGCCATCGTGGCCGTGGCCTTGTTGGTTTGGTCCCGCGCGATAAACTCCGCTTTGCGCCGGGAGACGCCCAGCGTGCCCTCAAGGTCATCCGAGAGCTGTTGCAAGTCCCGGCCGGTCTGGAGCGAGCGCATGACGTAGCCCTCCACGGCCGCGATATGTTGGACGCCCAGATTGGTGATGAGCTCCACTTGCTGTTGGAGCCCCGCGTTGAGCGTTTGGCGCATGGAGGCGGTCATCCGGAAACGGATAGAGACGCCATTGTCCCGGAGCATTCGCTCCAGCGCGCGGTCCACGTGGTTGCGCGTGCGGCCGGAGAGCTCCTTGGCGAGAGCGTCCGCCATCGCGCGCCATTTGCTGCCCCACATGCGGCCGCGCTTCCGCAAGAGGTCCTTGAGCGCGCGCGCCGGGTCCGCGTCATTGGCCACGGTGATGGGGTCGGACTTGCGCCACCCGGCCTTGAGCCAATAGACGATAGACGCGTGCATGGCGTCCAGCTCGCGCTCCATCCGCTCGCGGACATACGCCTCCACACCAGCCGGGGGGCGGACCGGGTTAAGGCGGCCGTCTCCCTTGGGCTCCTGCTCCCGGGGGCGTGCTTGCGTGGCCATTATTCGGGGTCCGCCTCCGCGTTGCCTTCGCCCTCGGTCACGCTGCCCGGCTCGCCCAGCTCCGCCGGGTCCCCCTCGTTGTAGTCTTGGGGTGCCGGTGGCTCCTTGAGCTTCATGCCATACCAGAGGCCGACCTCCTCGCCCATGAGGCGCTCGCGCTCGTCCTCCGGGCTCAAGACCCCCGCGTT
>Ga0302142_1000029_pt1 | contig 31693 bp, 21 predicted proteins | sample I_Bog_E1_3_FD_198557 | JGI IMG/M metagenome (GOLD analysis project Ga0302142, IMG submission 198557) | Peat permafrost microbial communities from Stordalen Mire near Abisko, Sweden - I_Bog_E1_3 | ecosystem: Environmental > Terrestrial > Soil > Wetlands > Peat | place: Sweden: Abisko, Stordalen...
TGAGGACCTCGGACACGGGATCGTTAACATGCAGCACTATGTGAATGATCTTGGAGGGCTGCCGTTAACAGGTGGCGCGGCGCGTCTTGATCGGCCTTACGGCGAAACCGAGGCGATCTGGGACGCAGATAACACGCTGCAAGGATTTGCCTGGATGGCCACGACCATTCGGCTAAGACGGGCGAAAGGGAATGCTGATTTACGAAACTACGTATTGAATAATGCATGGCCAAACTACGTGCCCGGCGAGAGTCCAGCAACGGAAATACTGGAGCGAGAGGTCAAGAAGCGCGGCGCACCGGCGAATTGGTCTATTCTGCCGGCGATCACCGATCCGTGGACCAATCCGAACATCAAATTGATTGTGAGTTTTCGGCAAGGGTGCGTGACGCGATTTAGCTGACCTTGTTACGTTCGATCAGCCGCCGAGGTCGGCTGATATTGAACGATAAAAGCGCATCTCCTATCCCCGAGCCGATCGTGCAATTGCAGCGACGGTTTGATGAGTTTCGCAGCAGTCGATCGCATCGGACGAAACTGCCTGAGACGCTTTGGCAGGCCGCGGTAGAGCTGGCTCGGGAGCACGGTCTGCATCCTGTTGCTCATCCTCTGCGGTTGGATTATATGGGGCTGAAGAGGCGGCTTGAGGGACTTCCGTCTCCCCAGAAGAAGGCAGCCGCGCCGGCATTCGTCGAATTGATTACTGCGCAACCTGCGACGGTGGCAGAGTGCGTGATCGAGTTCGAGTCCAGGATTGGAAGCAAGATGCGCATTCAGTGGAAAGGTTCTTCGACGCCTGACTGGGCAAACCTTCTTCGAGCGTGGCGGGAAGCAGAACGATGATCCATATCACGGCGCAGATGCGCGTGCTGGTAGCGATTGAGCCCGTCGATGGAAGAAAAGGGATAGATTCACTTGTTCGGGTCTGCCAGGGCCAGCTTGGAGAAGACCCTTTTTCCGGTTGTGTTTTTGTGTTCAGGAGCCGGAGAGGCACGTCGATTCGATTGCTCAGCTATGACGGCCAGGGATATTGGCTTGCGCAGAAGCGTCTTTCCAAAGGGCGATTCAGGTGGTGGCCGGAAGCGAACTCACCGGCCAAGGCGCTGGAGGCATACGAAGCCCAGTTGCTGATGGTGGCCGGAGATGTGTCGCGAGTGCACGCGGCGCCGATGTGGCGGCGAGTGAGCGTGCTGAAGTAAAGATCGCAACACACATATTTTTCCCTTGCGTTCCAAAGAGGACTGTTTCATAATGCTGGGCAATGGCAGAGCTCAGATATCGTGGGCGGGAGATCCGAGAGGAAGACATCCTCTATATACGCACACTGATCGAGCAGTATCCGAAGGAAAGCCGCCGCAAGCTGTCGGTCAGAGTATGTGAAGCCTGGCAGTGGCGGCAGGCCAATGGCGCGCTGCGCGACATGGTATGCCGCGGCATGCTGCTGATGCTGGAGCGGGCCGGTCAGATCACGCTTCCGCCCGTAAGTTACGTGCGGCATAATCCGCTGGCACACAGAGCCCGGCCGGAGCCGGTGCTGATCGATAAGAGTCTCATCGAAGATCCGTTACCCAAACTTCAACCGATCGAGTTCGAGCAGGTGCGGCGCACCGCGCAGGAGCCGTTGTTCAACAGCCTGATGGAGGAGCATCACTATCTCGGCTACGAGCAGCCGGTCGGAGAGCATCTGAAGATCTTGGTGTGGGCGCAAGGGAGGCCCATCGCGTGCCTGGCCTGGTCATCGGCTCCGCGTCACCTCGGCAGTCGCGACCGTTACATCGGCTGGGATGCCGCAGCACGGCGCAACCAAATCCGCTTCATCGCGTACAACACGCGCTTCCTGATCCTGCCCTGGGTGCGGGTCGAAAACTTGGCGTCGCATATCCTGGGCCGGATGGCGGTGCGGATCTCCGATGACTGGGAGCAGATGTACGGTCATCCCATTTACTTCCTGGAGACGTTCATCGATCCGGAGCGGTTCCGCGGAACCTGTTACCGCGCAGCCAACTGGGTACTGATGGGCAGGACTACCGGTCGAGGCAAGCAATCCAACAGCTATGTTCCGAACCGGTCGATCAAGGAGGTTCTGGGATATCCGTTGACGAAGCATTTTCGTGAACTGCTGGGGGGAGCGGCATGAAGAAGGCCAGGCGCCGCATCGACGTGAACCTGGATGAGCTGGACCGGGTGCTGGACGGAGCGCGGGAAGCGCCGTTGAGCGAGTCTGATCACGGCAAGCTCAGAGACGCGCTGCACGCACTGGCCGAGCTGTTGGTGCGGACGCGCACTACTGAGAAGACCAGTGCAGTTGTTGGGAAGCAGGAAGGCTCTCAAACCGGAACACAGCCGGATAACCACGAGACACCGCCCCCTGGGCACGGCCGCAATGGAGCAGAGGCATTCGGTGGTGCGCGGAAGGTTGACATCAAGCACCAGAAGTTGACGCACGGCGATCGCTGTCCGGAGTGCGGAAAAGGCAACGTGTACGGACAGAAGGAGCCGAAGGTTCTGGTGCGGATCGTCGGCCAAGCGCCGCTCGCGGCTACGGTCTATTCGCTCGAACGGTTGCGCTGTGGCGCCTGCGGGCAGGTGTTCACGGCACAGGAGCCGGAAGGAGTGGGGCCGGACAAGTACGATGAAACGGCGGCGGCGATGATCGCTCAACTCAAGTACGGCGCCGGAACTCCGTTCAACCGGCTGGAACAACTGGAAAGCCAGTTAGGTATCCCGTTGCCGGCGGCCACGCAGTGGGAGATCGTCGAGGAAGAAGCGCAGGTGATCAAGCCGGCGCGAGATGAGTTGATCCGGCAGGCGGCACAGGGCACGGTGGTCCACAACGATGACACCGGCATGCGCGTGTTGATGCTGAAGCGCGATCCGTCCGATGAGCGCACGGGTGTGTTCACCAGTGGAATCGTGTCGGTCGGCGAGGACCGAAAGATCGCGCTCTACTTCACTGGAAGCCGACATGCCGGCGAGAACCTTGCCGAGGTGTTGAAGCAACGGAGCGCGGAACTGCCGAGTCCGATTCAGATGTGCGATGCGCTATCGCGCAACGTGCCGAAGCTGCCTGCGGGGGTGGAGATCCTGCTGGCCAACTGCCTTGCGCACGGCCGTCGACAGTTCGTGGATGTGGCGGAGAACTTCCCCAATGAATGCCGTTATGTGCTGGAGTTGCTCGGCCAGGTGTATCTCCACGATGCCGAAGCGCGTGAACGCAGACTGACGCCGGACGAGCGGCTGCAACTCCATCAGGATCGCAGCCGACCGATGATGGACAAACTGCACGCGTGGCTGGAGGCGCAGTTAGCTGAGCACAGGACGGAACCCAACTCCGGGCTGGGCCAGGCGATCGGGTATCTGCTGCGGCACTGGAAGCCGTTGACGTTGTTCCTGCGCCAAGCCGGGGCGCCACTTGATAACAACATAGTCGAAAGATCGCTGAAGCGTGCGGTTTTACATCGAAAGAACGCTCTGTTTTATCGCACTCTGAACGGCGCGCAGGTCGGTGACCTGTTCATGAGCTTGATCCATACTTGCCAGTTGTGCGGCGCCAACTCCTTCGACTACCTGGTCGAGTTGCAGCGCCACGCCCGCGAACTTGCCGTCTGCCCGGCTGAATGGATGCCGTGGAATTATCGCCAGACTCTTGGGCGCACGGTAGATCTCCCCAATTAGGCAGAGTTATGATGAATCCCTGATGGCCGGAAAGGATATTCTGCAGCCATCGGCAGGGAGCTGTCTGAAATGCCCTTAAAACAAGGGTCCGGCATCAGGGAATCCGGGAAGGCTTTGGGCCAGGGGCAAGAGACAGCCAAATGGTTTGCGCCAGCCTCTAGCCCAAGTCTCCACTAAAGGCCGGTGGACGCCTATTCGGTTTACCCTTTTCTTCCGGCTGTTCCCGGTGATAAGCCGAATTGCGCTACTAACATAGCCAGCATCGCGTTGGGCATCGTGCCCTTGCCCGGGGGAGTGCACAGTAAGCGCCTTGGAAGTTTCAATGGTGGATTAGAAGAGCGCGGCTTCATCTTTGGCCACTGACGTGCCCCATAACAAGTGAAATCCTTCGTCATCTCAGCAATTTCTAATACTGAACTTCTGCAGGAAATTGCCGATAGACGAGGCGGGTATTCGTATAACCAGGAATCACTGCTAAGTTGATTCTGTATTTGGGCCATACATGTTAGCTGATCTGTCGGGTTGCCGCGCTTCAGCTATTTAGATTGCTGAATATAAACGCTGATCTCTCCGATTGCATGCCACCCCACGTAGAGAAGAACCGCTCTCAAAACTCTTCGAAGGGGCCTGCCGATCACTATGAAGCTATCTCACGTGTTTTCCATGAGGAATCAACTTGCGCGTTTTGCCGCCGTAGTGCTGGCCGGCGCGGTCGTTTCTTTCACTTCTGCCTCGGCGGGGGCTAGCTCTGCGCCAAAAGTAACCTTTGTCGGAGTCCAATTGACTCTTAACACTGGGACGACTTTCACTACTCCTCAGGGCGTCGCGGTCGATTCCAGTGGAGACGTGTTTGTCCTCGATTCGCAGACCGGCATCGTGAGCGAAATCGTAGCCCTCAACGGCATCATCGGCTCATCGCCCACAATCCAGCCCCTTGCAAACAGCTTCGCCTTCAACAATGTATTTAGCCTCGCCATCGACAGCAGCGGGAACCTCTTTGTACCGGGCGGCAGCACTCCGGGCGCTGAATATATCTACGAGATCCCGGCAGCCCACCGAACTGTCAACCCGACTCAACTGACCTTGGCAGGCACATTTGACACGCCCGAGGGCATAACCGTGGATGCCAGCGGGAACATTTTTGTTGTCGAAGATGGATCTGCAAACGATGTGAAGGAAATAGCACCTCCCTATCACACAGCCACTACGGCGATAATCGGTCTCTCGTCCCCGACCGGAATTGCCGTAGACGCAAGCGACAACATCTTTGTTGCCGTCGGCAGCGGCGGTGGTGTTACAGAGTTCTCGCCATCGAACAGCTACGCCACGGGGACCGTGCTCCTGGTCGAATTCGAGGCCGTCTCGAACATGAGCATGGACACGAGCGGGAATCTCTACGTTGCCGACGAGCAAGGCGGCACGCTCTCCGAGATTCTGGCTTCGGGTGGCTATGGAACAGAAATCACACTGAGTAAAAATTTCAATGCCCCAACGGGTGTCGCAGTAGCAACGAACGGCAATATCTTCGTCACCGACGTTCCGGACGGTGGGATAGTAGATGAGTTCGAGCGCCCAGGGGCGAATCTTGGTGCGGTTAACCTCGGTCAAACCAGCAGCACGAAAACGCTGACTTTTGTATTTAACACAGCGGGACATATCGGCGCCCCCGTGGTATTGACGCAAGGCGCAGCAGGCTTGGATTATGTCGATGCGGGCACGGGCACATGCACCATCAAGAATGGATCAAGCAATCCCTACAACGCCGGAGCAACGTGTACCGTGGACGTGAGCTTTACGCCGAGGTATCCGGGAGCGCGGAATGGCGCGGTGGAACTGAAAGATTTATCGGGCAACGTGCTGGCTACGGCATACCTCTACGGCACTGGCATTGGTCCGCAGGTGAGCTTTGTCACCACGGCATCTGGATATAATGCCCCCAGTGCGGTGAGCACACTGGGCGGCGGATTCAATTATCCCTATGGCGTGGCGACTGACCAAAGCGGAAACGTTTTTGTTGTAGACCAGGGAAATGTTGCGATTAAGAAAATTTCTGCCGGTTGCGGCACTTCGACATGCGTTACGACACTGGCGGGCACATATACCGATCCAAGCTATGTCGCGATAGACGGGGCCGGAAACCTCTACGTCACAGACGCCAACCAAGTGGTAGAGATTTCTGCTGCAAGTGGATACACCACAACCACGAACACATTGGGTGGCGGACCTTACCAGCCTACTGGCGTAGCGGTGGACGGGAGCGGGAACGTCTATGTGAACGACATCAGCATGGTCACTGGCGAACGGCAAGTGCAAAAAATTCCTGCCGGCTGCACTTCCTCCGCATGCGTCACGACGTTGGCCGGCGGCTACAACAGCCTTTTCGGTATGGCAGTGGCCCCAAGCGGAGATGTCTTCTTCGCCGAAGAGCTAGCAGGGTTGGTGCATGAGATTCCGGCTGGCTGCGTTTCCACCGGTTGTGTGGTAACAGTCGGAAGCGGCCTAAGTAAACCAGCCGGTTTGGCGGTTGATGGACTTGGGAACCTGTTTGTCTCCGACTACGAAGCCGGCAACGTGTACGAATTTACAGCGGCGAGCGGTTACACCGTCAAATATCAACTGAGCCCAAACGACGCATATGTCGGGCCCTTAGGCGTGGCGGTGGACGGACTTGGCAACGTCACTGTCGTCAACACCCAAAGGAATACCTTGCAAAAGCTGGACTTCGCCGATCCGCCGAGCCTTAGCTTTCTGGCGCCCACCACTATCGAAACAATCGATGGAACGGACGGCCCGCTGTCAGTGACGGTGGAGAACGTCGGCAATGCACCCCTGATCTTTACGGCTTCGGGCCTGATTGCGGCCAACGACTTCCCTCAGACCGCCGGCAGCGGAGATCCCCCCAATTGTGCGGACAGCCGCACGGTAGCCGCAGGCGCCAGTTGTAACCTGAGCATCGAGTTCGAGCCATTGCAAACGGGTTCACTCGGCGAAACGTTTGGCCTGTACGACAACAATCTCAACGTAGCTTCAGCCCAATTAATTGGAGTGCAAGGCATATCGATACCGGCGGTTGCGCCTCCGCCTGCGGGCGACGCGACCTCATCGACAGTGTTGGCTGCCCCGAGCGCAGTTGCAGCAGGCCAGCCTTTAACGATCACCGCGACGGTGACGGACACTACCACTCCCAGCACCACTCCTACAGGAAGCGTGACCTTCACCGATGCGGTGGGGTCAACGATAACGAGCTTGAATGGCGGTACTGCTGTCAGCCTGGTATCGGGTGTTGCCACGTTGTCAAACGCCACCCTTATCGGCGCTGGAACGCACACCATATCGGCCCAGTACTCGGGAGTAAGCAGTGTGTTCTCGGCGAGCAGCGGCACTGGCACGGTGGCCGTGAGCCCCAGTTCGAATGTGGGAGCAGCGGCGTCTTCATTTCCTGTAACGCTTACCATTACGGCAGCGGGCACGGAAAGCAGCGTTAGCGTTCTTACATTGGGAGTGCCTAATCTCGATTTCACCGAAGCCTTAACCGGAGATACCTGCTCTGGGGTATCCAGTATCAAAAGTACTTGCACAGTGAATGTGACCTTTACACCGATTTCTCCAGGCCTACGGAGCGGCGCGGTAGTACTGAAAGATTCGTCAGGTAATGTGCTGGCGACGTCATCCATCTCCGCCATGGCCGATGCGCCACAGGTTGCCATTTATCCGGGTACGTCTAGCGTACTAAGTACCGGAACGTCAACGGTAGCTGCGAAGTATCCGGGACAGATTGCAATAGATGGCTCAGGCAATATCTATCTCGCCAACTGCTCGAACGGTTTGGTATATAAGATTCCCGCCAGTGGCGGAGAACCTACGACTATTGATTTCAGTGCGCTCAGTGGACTCGGGCCAAACAATTGCGTGAACGGCATAGTGCTTGACGGCGCCGGGAACATGTACGTTTCAGACCACAGCAATGAGCGGATCGTCGTGGTCAACGGAGCAACCGGCTCCTCACCATCGGCTGCTTTCGCTTTGCCTTTGAGCAGCACTTCTTTGGGTAGTGTTTCCTTATACGACCCGTACACTCTCGCAATGGACGTGCAGGGCAACCTGTATATTGCAGATTCAGCGAATGTGAGGATACTGAAGGTCGTTCTCACGGGCGCAGGCACAAGCTCAGTTACGGGTGCAGTCAGTGCGGTTACGCCGGTTAGCTATTCCTACAACAATGGCAGCTACGACCAGATCTATGGTGTCGCTGTCGATGATTCGGGCAACGTCTACATACCCGATTACGATGGTGGGGTACTCGTCAAAGTAGCTCCGGGAGGGGCTACTACCACAATCAACCTCACATACAATTCAAACACTTTCTACCCAACCGGCATTGGGCTCGACAGCTTCGGAAACGTTTATCTAGTGGATGGATACGACAATTGGCTTGCGAAGTTAACGACATCTGGAACATTACAGCCCATCCTAGCGCCAGGATTGCCATCGGGCTTGAGCGAACCATGGAACATTACGGTTGATCCGGCGGGCAAGCTGTATATCAGCGACTTCGGCAACAATCGCATCGCGATCATCGATCCCTCGACGCCTTACGTAGCTCCGTTTGCCAGCGCTGCTGTCGGCAGTAACAGCACCAGCGGTCCGCAATTGCTTCAGTTGACGAACATCGGCGACCAGGATCTGACTTTCACCGCTTCGGGCGTTAGCTATCCAACGGACTTCCCTGTCAATTCATCGGACACCAATCTCTGCCAGTCGAGCTTGAACCTGACGGCAGGAAACACCTGCGACGTGTCGATCAATTTTCACCCGACGACTACTGGAAGTCTCCCGGAGAATGTTGTACTGACCGATAACAATCTCGCTGGGAATGGGGTGCAGCAGTCGATCTCTGTCTCCGGTACCGGGCAGGCGGTGATTGCCCAATTCGCATTCTCCATCTCCAGCATCTGGACGGCAGGGGTTCCGCAGGCCTTTACTTTGACGGCCATAGGCAGCGACAGCGCAACGATGACGGGCTATACGGGAACGGTGAATCTGACCAGTACGGACTCGCGGGCTGTCTTCTCGCTCAGCAACGGCGGCGCGCCCATCACCAGCTACACATTCGCTGGCGGCGACGCCGGAGTGAAGACGCTCTACGTCACCTTCAAGACTGAGACATTCTCGACGAAACTTCCCTATGGTCAGTTCGTGACGGCGACGGATGCTTCCGCTTCGATTTCGGCTATGACTGGCAGCCTGACAGTCAACTCCGGCCCAGCGGCGACCATTACGCCGGTTGGTTCAACAAGCAGTTCACACACCATCGGAGTAGAATTCCCTCTCTACGCAGTGGTGAACGATGCGTACGGAAATCCTGTGGTGGGCGAGATCGTGACCTTCTCCGCACCCGTCAACGGGCCTGGCATCCTCATGGCGCAAGCCACCGAGCCTGTTCAAACATTGGGCTATGCAGAGAATCTGGTGTTTGCCAACACCATCGCAGGCGGGCCTTACGCAGTCACGGCAATCGCGGCGGATTTGCCTAGCAGCCCGCTCACCTTCGCAATCACCAACCTGCCCGCGAGGACGACCACCGTGCTCGCCGGCGCTCCCGCATCTCCAATCAACTTTGGAACAGCCATTACGCTGACTTCTACCGTGACTCCCGGATCCGGACAGGTAGAAAAAAAGTCGCTTATCGCGCAGCCTCAGAAGATAGTGATAGTGTCATCCAGTGCGCCAATCCTTGGCCCACCCACCGGAACGGTCCAATTCTGGGATAATATCGGCACCGCTGCTCAGGCCATGGTGGGAACGGCCACGTTGCAGCCTGGTGTAAATAGTAACGGCACCATCCCTGCGTCCGCGACTTTCACAGTTGTGGCTCCCGCGGGTGGAACGCACAGCTACACTGCAACCTATCTCACTGATGGCAACTATAGCGGCAGCACAACCTCCGTCGCCGTGCCCTACACCGTGAATCAGGGCTCGGTCGCAATTTCTGGCCCCGCCCAGCCCGCGCAGTTTGCAGCGGGACAGGCAGGATCGGTAACTATTACGGCAACGGGATCGGTCTTGGGCACCGGCATCGCAGTGCCCAGCGGCTCTCTAAGTTACACCATTGTGAATGGCTCAAGCGTGAGCGTGGCCTCGGGAACCGTGAGTCTTTCGGCAACAGCCAACGGCAGCGCCGCCAGCATAATTACGCCAAATACGCTGGCTCCAGGCACTTACAGCATTCAGATCGGTTACGTTGGGGACGGCAACTATGCGGCCAGCGTCTCGCCGGTAACAATCACCTTCATCGTTAATCAAATCGCCAGCAGCATCAGCTGGCCGCAGCCCTCAGCAATCTCCTACGGAACTAGCCTGGGCGCGATTCTGAATGCTACCGCCAGTGCGGGCTCTACGGCACTACAGGGCGCTTTTTCTTACACGGCAACACCGACAAGCGGCGCGCCCTCGGCCGTAAACTCCGCAACCGTCCTGACCGCGGGCAGCTACACGCTAACCGCCACCTTTGCACCCACCAATTCCGCCACCTATACCTCTGCGACGCAAACGGTTTCGTTGACCGTGAGCAAGGCAGCGCTGGCGATCACATGGACAGCGCCCGCGTCGATCTCCTACGGCGTGCCGCTGAGTGCAACCCAACTCAACGCTTCAGCAACGGTTCCGGGCACATTCGTTTATTCGCCGGCCATCGGCACTGTTCTCGGAGCAGGCCCACAGACTCTGTCGGTAACCTTTACGCCGACCGACTCCGTGGACTACTCCTCCACGACACAAACAGTTTCGTTGACCGTGAACAAAACCACGCTGGCGATCACATGGATAACGCCCGCATCGATCTCGTATGGCGTGCCGCTGAGTGCAACCCAACTCAACGCCACAGCCACCGTTCCTGGCACGTTCGTCTATTCGCCGGCCATCGGCTCTGTTCTCGGAGCAGGCCCGCAGACTCTGTCGGTAACTTTCACGCCCACCGACTCTGTGGACTACTCCACCACGACACAAACAGTTTCGTTGACCGTGAACAAAGCAGCACTGGCGATCACATGGGCAGCGCCCGCATCTGTCAGCTACGGCGTGCCGCTGAGTGCAACCCAACTCAACGCCACAGCCACCGTTCCTGGCACGTTCGTCTATTCGCCCGCCGTCGGCTCTGTTCTCGGAGCAGGACCGCAGACTCTGTCGGTAACTTTCACGCCCACAGACTCTGTAGACTACTCCACCACGACGCAAACCACTTCGTTGACGGTGAACAAGGCCTCGCTGACGATTACGTGGGCGGCGCCAAACGCCATTACCTACGGCGTGCCGCTGAGTGCAGCACAGCTCAACGCAACAGCATCGGTTCCCGGCACGTTCGTTTATTCGCCGGCCCTCGGCTCTGTTCTCGGCGCCGGTTCGCAAACCCTTTCGGTGACCTTTACGCCCACCGACTCCGTGGACTACTCCGCCACGACGCAAACCACTTCGTTGACGGTGAACAAAGATGCGGCATCAATTACCTGGTCTGGAACTTCGACCCCCATCACCTACGGCACGCCGTTGAGCGCCACGCAACTCAACGCCACAACCGTCATTCCGGGCACCTTAGTCTACGCACCGCCGCTTGGAACGGTGCTCGGTGCGGGGACGCAATCGCTCTCGGTGACATTCACACCCACGGACACGGCATCCTACGCATCCGTGACGAAGACTGAAACGCTGACTGTTAACAAGGCGATGCCAGTAATCACGTGGCTTGTGCCAGCGGCAATCACCCCTGAGACCGCGCTGAGCGCAACACAACTCGATGCGACGGCTTCGGTTCCGGGCATGTTCGTCTATACGCCATCGCTGGGAACGATGTTGAGCATTGGTACACAAACGCTCTCGGTGATCTTCACGGCAAATGACACAACAGACTACACCACGGCGACTCAGTCGGTGTCGCTGAACATCGGTCAGATTACGCCAACCATCACCTTCCTTCAGCCATCGGCGATCACCTACGGAAACAGCCTGAGCGGTGTGCTGATGGTAACGGCCAAAAATGGATCTGCGACCATTCCCGGCACCTTCACCTACACAGCAGCCAGGGCGGGAGGATCTGCGTTGCCTGTAACTTCGGCCACGGTTCTGGCCGCGGGAACATACACGCTAACAGCGATCTTCACTCCTACCGACACCACCACTTACAAGGTGGCGAGCGCGAGCGTGTCGTTGACGGCGAACCAGGCCGTGTCGGTAACCACGCTGTCCAGTTCTCAAGTCTCTGCCTTCACCTCCAACCCTGTGACTTTCACAGCAATAGTAACCTCTGCTGCAGGCACGCCGACCGGTAGCGTCACCTTCTTCGATGGCACCACGCCTTTGGGAACAGCGACGCTGGTTTCAGGATCGGCGGCATACACCTCCTCTTCACTGGATACGGGCACCCACTCCATCACCGCCGTTTACAACGGCAATGCAGACCTTGCCCCGTCTACCAGCGGATTGGTGTCCGAGGTTCTGCAAAACTTTACTCTCACCCTCAGTTTGCGAGGTGGTTCGGGCTCCGGCGGAACGGCAACGGCCGCACCCGGCGGGCAGGCCGTATATGACTTCGTCGTCGCTCCGGTGACGGGGACAGGCTTCCCCGGACCGGTGACGATGAGTGTGACCGGTGGGCTTCCTCCGGGAGCCACGGCCACCTTCACACCGGATGTGATACCTGCGAACGCCACATCCACACCTGTAACCATGACCGTGACGCTACCGGCCACAGCCGCAGCTCGCCCTATGGGACTCCCATTCCGCAGCGCTCCGCTAGCGGCGCTCGGTCTTCTTCTGCTTCCCTTCGCGGGCAGGCTGCGCAAGGCCTCACGCAAACTCGGACGCGGGGCCGGACTGGCGCTGGCGTTGCTCATCTCGATTGTGGGCATCGCTGCAATGACCGGGTGCGGCGGCAAGCCCAGCGGCTACTTTGGCCAGGCACCGCAGAGCTACACCATCACCGTGACGGCAACTTCGGGCAACCTGACTCATTCCACCACGGTAACCCTCAATGTTCAGTAACCGAGCAAGGAGAAAAACAATGCGCAGAATTTTGTCAATGGTCGTGCTCCTTGCCGGGGCAACTTACTCGGTGGCCCAAGCCGGGCCAGTCAACCACACGGGCGGTCTCATCGAGGCCGCCGTCACCTACACGCCAGCCTATGCCAAAGTCTCGAATACCAGTTGCAATTGCTTCTGGTTTCAGGGCGGAACCGTAGACGTGGCGATTCCGTTGCGTGGAAGCCTCAGCGTTGATTTCAACGTGACCGGAGAGCATACTACCGGCCTGTCTGGTATCAGCATGGACAAAGTCGATTATCTGATCGGGCCACGTTGGAGCTTTGATCTTTTCAAGAAGCGGGAGTCAAGGCATCGCTCCGAGTTGTTCGCGGAAGCGTTGGCAGGAGCGGTCCGGGGCTTCAACGGCATCTTCCCAGAAAGCGGGTCAAGCACCACGAGCGCAAGTTCCTATGCTGTTCAGTTAGGCGGCGGCTACGATCTGGCGCTGCGCTCGGGCGTTGGGTTGCGCCTGGCGGAAGCGGACTATGTACGCAGCGGCCTGCCTAACAACGGCTCTGACACGCAAAACGATCTGCGTCTTGCAACAGGCGTCTATTTCCGTTTCGGACGGCGGTAGGTGCTGCGAATACTACCCCGAAGGACAGCACTCCTTCTCGCTGTCGCCGCCCTTAACCTTCGGTACGCAGTGTTCTTGCCACGCAACTCAAGCAAAAATGAATCTGCCTTCTCTATTACGCAGCATCTCCGAAAACTCACGAAAAATGTGGATTTATTCGCCGTCTATTCGCCTATACTGGTTCCATGTTCCACGGCCCGATATCCGGCATCCATCCCTTTGTCATAGTCTGCAAAGGCTGCCAGCAGAATATCCCCGCGCCAGTCCATGCCTTGCCGGACTCATGGATCGTTGCCGATTGCCCGCTCTGCGGCGAGAAACGCCGGTATTTGCCGGCGAACTTATTCCGGGGCCGGCTGTCCCATGACCTGCCAATGATGCCCCCGCGGATCTCAGGTCGGCGGTAAGAGATGGGCGAGATGAAGCGGGCCATCGCGCGGGAGGAACGAGAACGGGCGAGGACTATGGAAGAGCAGAAGCGCATGACAGACCGATTCGCTTCGACGCTGGTGATTGCCGCGTCAATTATCGCGGCGGTACGGCTCGCCAGAGAGCAGGACATCAGCAGACCGTCGCCACGTTTGACATCGGTAGTGGCAGACAGCGTCGGGCTGGCGAGAATCATTCTTGAGAAGGTCCTGCGCTAGGCTTGCCAGGAGTGTTCCTGTCTTTATGACCTCTTGAATACTGGCCGTCTAAACCTTGGGCAGAGGTTTACAGGGCAGAGGTCGGGGGTCCAATAAGGGTCCAATAAGGGTTGCCAAGGGTTCCTCAGGGCGCTGAAAGTGGCCATTCGCTACGCCTAGTTACTTAGAGTTACGCGATTACGATTTGCTGTCACGGCAGAGGTCGCGGGTTCGAGCCCCGTCGTCCCCGCCATAAAACCCACAAGGAATCACGGGTTTATGGCAAGTGACAAGATTAAGAGGCGCCCTTGAGGGTGCTGACAAGGGTGCCGGAGCGATCCGCACCTTTTTTCTTTTGTGCTTGCGCACCCCGCAATGGCGCAGCGGAGGGTGCGGAAATCGCATCTTTTCCAGCCTTAAACAGCATTTGCATTGCGTTGTGCGGGACGCCGACGATGCGCCTGTCTCTGTTCGCAGCGGGTTCCAGCGCAAGTTGCTGCGATACAGTCTTTGGGCGGACGCTGGGGCAAGATCACGCTTCGTGCAGCTGCGAGGGCGATGGCCTCGTTCAAGGCACGAGTGACAGAATTTACCCATCGCTCGAGCGAAGCAAGCCTCAAACGTGCGGAGGAACGACCAGGTGGCGGTGCACTGGATTGGCAGGCTTACGTCGGGAGAGTGAAAACTCCCAAGCTCTGGCGCGAGTTTGACCAACAAACTGGGGCCATTCAACGCGAACAAAGGCGGCGTGGCACGACCGTATATCCAGAGGATACTGGAAGCCGGTCCGCCGGAAGCGGAACGGGCTGTCCGGCTGAGTAGCAGGGAGGAATTGGCGAGTGCTCACGCCAGTCCGAGAGACTTGGGTGACGGCGGCATGGGGATGCCCCGCAGGCCTGCGGCCTACCGGTAGCGGCGCAGGACGCCGAGGACGCGGCCCTGGATGGCCACCTGTGCGGCGGGCACGAAGATGGGCTCCATCTCGATATTGGCCGGCTGCAGACGGACCTGGGCGCCCTCGAGGTAGAAGCGTTTGAGGGTTGTCTCAGAGCCGCGCACTAGGGCGACGACGATCTCTCCCTGGCGGGCGGTGCGGCTGCGCTCGACCAGGACATAGTCTCCATTGACGATGTGCTCGTCGCGCATGGAGTCGCCACGGACCTCGAGAGCGAAGACGTCGCGGTTTCCCACCACATCCTGGAGCGAGATGCTGCCGGGGTTTTCCGCGGCTTCGACGGGCAACCCGGCGGCGATGCGGCCGATCAGGGGCACACGCTCATTGGTGCGGGAGCGGATGCTCTCCGGGATGACGTCGATGGAGCGGCTGCGGTTGCGCTCGCGGTCGAGCAGCCCCTTCATTTCGAGATTGGTGATGTGCTTGTGAACGGTGGCCAGGGATTTGAGCTCGAGACCGCGAGCGATCTCTTCAAAAGACGGGGAGTAGCCGTTGCGGGTGACGAACGACTCAAGAAAGTCGAGAACTTCTCTTTGCCTGCGAGTGACTGCCATGGGCGCATTATAGCGAATGAAAAGCGAAGTTGCCACAATTCTTTTTTCGCTGTTCCTTCCCTGGGGACTGGAAGGTGCGCGGGCAGCGGAGTGCGGCGAATGGGGCGGAACTCATGAGGAAGTTCTGGGGCATTTTGGAACCGATTCTTATCTTTGCCCAATCCCGGAAGTGTTGTGGAAAATCTGAGGGATTTCACTTGAGCAGAGGATGCCGGAGGCGGGAAGGTGGAGGAGAGCCAACCGATGGGTGAGCAAGACAGGGTGGCTGGAGGAAAGCAAACTATGAAGCTGTTGATCGCCGAAGACGACCGCGCGCTGGCCATGTTCCTGACCCGTGGGCTGGAGGCCGACGGACACCGGGTTCGTTGCGCCGCGGATGGGGCTGCAGCGGTGCGGGCGTTTCGCGAGGAGCTGCCGGACCTGACGATTCTGGACCTGAACCTGCCGGAGCTGGACGGGGAACATGCCCTGGCGGAGATGCGGCAGATCGACGCGCACACGCCGGTGCTGATCCTGACTGCGCGGCAAGAGGTGGAGACTCGCATTCGCTGCCTGGACCTGGGAGCCGATGACCTGATGGTGAAGCCGTTCAGCCTGCATGAGCTGCGCGCCCGCTGCCGGGTTCTGTTGCGGCGCAAGCGGGAGACGCGGCTGACAATCAAGGTGGGCGACCTGGAGCTGGACCGGCTGGAGCACGTGGCTCGCCGGGCCGGGGAACTGGTGACGCTGACCAACAAGGAGTTTGCACTGCTGGAGCACCTGATGCTGAACCGGGGCCAGTGCATCTCCCGGGTGGAGTTGCTGGACGCGGTGTGGAATATGGAGCCGGCGCAGACGACCAACATTGTGGACGTGTACGTGAACTATCTGCGGCGCAAGCTGAAGGATCCACCGCCGGGGTACCTGCTGCGCACGGTGCGGGGGCAGGGCTACCTGGTGCCCTCCGACACAGAACTGAATGTGCCGGTACCGCTGCTGGCGGTTACCGGTGCGAGGCCGGCCCTGCCCGAGCTGGAGCCGTTGCCGGTTGCATTGCGGCCTTTCGGTGGCGCCTGAGGCGAGGCGCATCCAGTTTTCCGCGCCCCTCGCCCAGAGGCTGCGCGGCCACATCCTTACGTTTCCTTACCCGAACTAGGAGTGATCTGATGCAAGCTATTCCTGTTTCAATCGTGAGCTCGATTCCAACCCCTTTGCCGCAGATGGGATCGGCGCGCAGCCGCACCCGCAATGTGCTGGTGGCAACGCCGGATCCAAGCCTGCGCGAACGTTTGCGCAAGTCTCTGACCGGTCTGCGGTGGCAGGTGATCGAGGCTCCGGGCGGGGCCGAGGCCTGGGCAGCGGCGGAAGAGATGCCACTGGAGGCATTATTGGTCGACCCGTGGCTGCCGGACCTGGATGTGACGGAGTTTCTCTCTGACTTTCATCGCCAGCATCCGCAAGTGGATCTTCTGATGACCGATGGGGTATCGGCACCGAACAGCCCGCGGAGTCCCTACCACCAGGAGCTGCGGTACGCGCTGAGACGCAGCCAGGACGGGGATACGGCGGCCTGGAACGTGGCGCCGCCAATGGACGATGCGGGGCAGTGGTCGAGCCTGGCGGGGCTGGCTGGACAGAGTGAGTTGCCGGGGCGCGGACTGCTGCCGATCCTCTCTGAGCAGGGTTCGACGACCACTGCGCATACGGCAGGGGCAATGACTTCGGGCCTGAGCACATGGTCGACCCAGGCGGCGCCAATGGGCCAGACGGGCGAAACCGGAGTTGCCGTCCAGGCGGATCGCCCTGTGCTGGCCGGACAAGCCGCAGGATCGACCCTGAGCGGGACCTATGCCGCCCGGGTGGCCGAGGGAAGCAGTACGATGGCCGCCTCGGTGACCCCGGCACAGACCCAGCCGGCTGCGGCGACGACGCGGATGACCTCGGCAAGTGAGCGGATTCCGGAGCTGGTGGGCACCAGCCAGGTGATGCTGGAAGTAAGCCGGCGCATCCGGCTGGTGGCGGCCCGCTCGACGCCGGTGCTGATTGAAGGGCCGACCGGGTCGGGCAAGGAACTGGTGGCTGAGGCCTTGCACCGTCTGTCGAACCGGGCGAGGAAGCCCTTTGTGGCCATCAACTGCGCGGCCATTCCGGAGGCGCTGCTGGAGGCCGAGCTGTTCGGCCATACCCGCGGAGCCTTTACGGGAGCGGTGCAGGGCCGGACCGGGCGCATTGAGTCGGCCGACGGGGGAACGCTGTTCCTGGACGAGATTGGGGAGATGCCCCTTGCCCTGCAGTCCAAGCTGCTGCGCTTTGTGGAGAGCGGCGAGCTGCAGCGGATTGGCGACAACGAGACGGTGAAAGTGGATGTCCGGATTGTGGCCGCGACTCATCAGCCGCTGGCTGAGGATGCGCGCAGGGGCGACTTCCGTGCCGACCTTTACTACCGGCTGGCGGTCTTCCTGATTTGCACACCGTCCCTGTCGGAGCATATGGAAGACCTGGGGCAGCTGGTGAATCACTTTGTGGAAAGAATGGGGAGGAAGTCGCCGGTCAAGCGGCTGGATGCCTCCGCGCTTGCGCGTCTGGCCGCACACGCCTGGCCGGGCAACGTGCGCGAGCTGGAACACGTGCTGGAACGGGCATCGATTCTGGCTGGCGACGATCCATGGATTACATCCGGGGAGATCGACTTTGGGCTGACGCTGATGAACTGAGACCCATGGCCGGCGGTCGGTTGGAGCGGTCCTGCACCGACCCGCCTGGCGGTGGATTGGAATCTGGTGAGAGCTGGCGCGGGTCGAATGGCCTGTCAATTGCAAAGCTGAGGCTGGAGGTAGGCCCGATGGGAATCGAAGTTGCCACGCGGTTGAGCGAGGAAATCGCCCGCTACCTGGACCTGAACACCCGGCAGATCGAGATTACGACGGCCAACATGGCCAACATCGATACGCCGTGCTACCGGGCAGTGGGCATGGATTTTGAGGCGGAGATGCGCCGGGCGATGGCCGGCGTGGATGCCGAGGATGGCTCCGATGCTGCTGGAGGGGTACTGGCCGAGGCCGGCGCTCCACATCTTGCTCCGGTGGCCGGTCTGATTGTGCGGCCGGATGGGAACAATGTATCGATGGACCGGGAGAGCCTGCAACTGGCCGAGGCGCAGCTGAAATTCAAGACTGGAGTGGCGCTTCTGAAGCGGGAGTATACCCGGGTGATGGATGCGATTCACGCCGATGGGCATTAAGCGGGGCCGGTGGTGGCTGAGTTTGGCGGGAAGGCGAGGCTGGGGTGAGTTGCCGGCTGGGAAGTAGGAGAGAAGCATGAATCTTTTTGGCATGATTGACAGTTCGGGAACGGCGATGCAGGCCGAGAGGATGCGAGCCGAGGTGGTGGCGGCCAACATGGCCAACGCGGAGACGACGCGGACCGCTGCGGGGACGCCCTACAAGCGGCAGCACGTGATCTTTGCCGCCGGAGCCGGAGATACGAATTTTGCCGGGCAGATGCAGATGGCTGCCGGAGGGGGACTGCTGGCCGGCCCGGGAGCGACTGGTTCCGGGCTGGCCGGGGCTGGAATCTCAGGGACTGGAATCTCCGGGCTGGGACTGCCGGGGCAGACGGCCCTGGCGCCTGGGGTGCGGATTGCCGGGGTGGTGGAAGACCAGTCGCCGGCATTGAAGCGGTACGATCCGGGGCATCCGGATGCCGATGCGGATGGGTATGTCTCCTACCCGGGCATTAATCCGCTCACAGAGATGGTGGACCTGATGGGCGCCACGCGTGCCTATGGGCTGAATGGGTCAGCCGTGGCAGCGGAGAAGGCGATGGTTGCCTCGGCCCTGGAGATTGCCAAGTAACCGCCTGGCCTTGTGCCCGGGAAGTTGGGGCCGCCAGGGACAGTGCCTGGGGAAGTATCCGGGAGGTGGTCTGGATACGGATTGTCTGGCTGAAGAGACGGAAGCGGGCAGGAGAGACTGGGGCTGGCAGCAGAGATGGGATGGCTGAGTGACGATGAACTTCCGCCGGGCACGGAGTTGGGCGGAATGGACGGAATCGCACACAGGGAGTTTGTCGGCGGCTGGAGCAAAAGGTTTAGCCCGGCCGGGGAATGGGCAGAAGGGACGGCGAAGGGGCCGTCAGGAGAAGAGCAATGGCAGCGATGGCGACGCAGGCGATGACGAGCATATTCCAGTCCCAGGCGGGTGGGCCGGGCAGCTTTTCGAGCTCCTCGACGGGTTCGATGGCGGGGGCATCGGCCGCCGGAGCCCAGGGGCTGAGTGGAGCGCTGGCCGGCCTTGGGTCAGCGCCGGGCGCCGCACAGCCTGCTCCCTTTGCCGACCTGGTGACGGGGGCGGTGGGACAGATTGACAAGCTGGAGGCGACGGCCCGGACCACAGTGGAAGGGCTGATGTCGGGCTCGGGAGTGGATATTCACGAGGCCATGATTGCCACGGAAAAGGCGGATATGGGCTTTGAGCTGGTGCTGGCGGTGCGCAACAAGGCGCTGGCCGCCTATCAGCAGGTGATGGGCATGCAGTTCTGACGATGGAGTGCTGTGGAGTTTGAGAGGTGCCTGGCGTGGCTATGACAAGCACCCGGCAGCACAGATGCAGGCAGGACAACCGGCTGGACTGGGATTCGGGGCGCGATGGCGGCAGGGGCACAGTTGGACAAGTTGACACCGAATCCGGGAACGGGCCCAGGGTCAGGCTCCGGGCCGGGCGGCGGTGCGGGTGCGGGTCTCGACCGGCTGCAGGGCGCCTGGCGGCAGGCCGGGACGCGCTGGTCGGCCATGGAGCCCCGGCAGAGGAGGTGGCTGGCGGTCGGAGCGCTGCTGTTGGCCTCGGCCCTGGGTGTGCTGGTGTGGTCGGCGACCCGGACCGATTGGCGGACCCTTTACGCGGGCATGGACCCGGAAGATGCGCGGCAGATCTCCGAGGTGCTGACGCAGGCGCAGATTCCCTTTGAGCTATCGGATAGTGGAGCGGTGATCCGGGTTCCGGCCGGGGTGCTGGACAAGGCGCGGCTGGCCACCTCAGCCAAGGGAGGCCCGCGCAGCGGCCGGCTGGGATTTGAGCTGTTTGACAAGCCGAACTGGGTGGGCTCGGAGTTTGACGAGCAGGTGAACTACCAGAGGGCGCTGGAGGGGGAACTGGAGCACACGGTGGCCACCCTGGCCGATGTGAAGTCAGCGCGGGTGCACCTGGTGCTGCCCCACGACAGCCTGTTCCGTGACCAGCAGCGGCCGGCCAAGGCAGCCGTGGTGCTGACCTTGCGGCATCGTACGCTGGCCGACGGGGAGGATGAAGCGATTCGCAACCTGGTGGCCTCGGCCGTTGATGGGCTGGCGCCGGCGCAGGTGGCGCTGGTGGATGCCAGCGGCAACCAGCCCCTGGGCGCCAAGACGCCTGAGGCCCTGCGCCTGAGCCAGGAGCAGGCGCTGGAGGCCAAGCTGATTGAAACCCTGGAGCCGGTGACCGGGCAGGGCAATGTGCGGGCCTCGGTGACGGTGGACTATGATCCGGTGGCCACCGACCAGACCGAGGAGAACTACGATCCGGACCAGACGGTGACCCTGAGCATGCAGCGGAGCGAGCAGACCGCGGGAGCGCAGCCGATTCCGGCCGGGGTGCCGGGAACGGCGTCGAATGCGCCCAACGCCTCGGCGCAACCGGTGTATCCGCCGCAGACCACCAGCCCGCAGTCGGCCAAGACGGAGAGCGGAACCTACGGGGTCTCACGGACGGTTCGGCACACTACCGAGGAGGCTGGGCACATGCGGCGGCTGACGGCGGCCATTGTGGTCAATGACCGGTTGACGGCCAAGGCGACCAAGGCCAAGGGGGCCAGCTGGCAGCCGCGGACTCCTGAGGAGCTGCGCCTGCTGACGGCGCTGGCCCAGGCGGCGGTGGGTTTTGACGGCACGCGGGGCGATGTGGTGACGGTCGAAGACCTGGCCTTTGACGAGAATCGCAATGTCGAGACGGTTTCACCCGCCATGGAGGCGGTCACGATGGCCGAGCGGTCGCCGCTGCTGCTCAAGTACTCGGCCCTGCTGGTCGGCCTGTTGCTGTTGATTCTTCTGGGTATCCGTCCGGCGTTCAAGGGTCCCGGGGCGGCGAAAGCGGCCAAGGGCCTGAAGGGCAAGGCGGGGGGAGGAGGGAAAGTGGACGAACTGGCCTCATCAGGGACGGCGCAAGCGGCCCTGTCGCCGCACGAGCCGACGGAAAGCGATGTGGAGCGGCAGCGGGTGCAACAGGTCTTTGACCAGGTTACCGAGCAGCTGCGGCAGAATCCGGCACAGAGTTCAAAGCTGCTGCAGAGCTGGATTCACTCCGACTAGTTTGGGCTGGTGGGCTGAGTTGGGGCTGGGCTGGGCTGGGGCAGGGTTTGAGTTGGGTTGAGCTGGATTGGTTTGGGCCGGTTCGGGTTGGGGCCTCGCACAGGGTGCCGGGCAGTTTGGGTTTGAGGGAATGGGGAGGGCGCATTGGCCGGTTACGGGCAGGAAGGTGGGCAGCAGCGGCGCTTGACGGCGCAGTTGTCTGGCGTGCGCAAGGCTGCGGTGCTGCTGGTGGCGGTTGGCGAGGACCTGGCCAAGGATATTCTGCGCACCTTGCCGGAGGCCGATGTGCAGCGGCTGACCGAGGAGCTGGCCGAGCTGAAGGGGGTTCCGCCGGAGCTTTCCGCAGAGATTCTGGACGAGTTCTGGGAGCTTCTGGAGACCCAGCACGTGATGATGCACGGGGGGCTGGACTTTGCTTCGCGCCTGTTGCAGGACACCTTTGGCAAGCAGCGGGCCGATGACCTGCTGATGCTGGTGCGGCGTGCCCAGGAAGCCAGCCAGGGCAACCTGGCGAAGCTGCAGAAGACCGATCCGCAGCAGTTGGGCAAGTTGCTGGACTCCGAGCATCCGCAGACCATTGCCCTGGTGCTGGCGCATCTGGACCCGCGCCGGGCTTCGATGGTGCTGGACAACCTGAGCGAGGAGCATAAGGTGGTTTCGATCCGCCGGCTGGCGGAGATGCGGCAGTTCTCCCCGGAGATGGCGCAGAAGGTGGCGCTGATTCTGCACCGGCGGCTGGAGAACGTGGGGGATACGAAGCGGAAGAGCTACTCCGGCTTCAAGGCGGTGGCAGATCTGTTGAACCGGGTCAATGCCGAAGAGGCCAAGCGGATTCTGGAGGAGATTGAAGAGGGACAGCCGGAACTGGCGCTGAATATCCGCAACCTGATGTTTACCTTTGAGGACCTGGTGACGGTTCCGCCGGCCACGATTCGTGAGATTGTCTCCGGCGTGGACAAGCGGCAGCTGGCGCTGGCCCTGCGTGGGGCCAACGAGGAACTGAGGGCGCAGGTCTTCAAGGCGATGAGTTCCAGGGCGGTTGAGATGTTGAAGGAAGACATGGAGGTTCTTGGGCCGGTGCGATCCCGTGAGGTGGCAGCGGCGCAGCAGGAGATTCTGAACCTGGCGCGGCGCCTGGAGGCCGAGGGCAAGGTGATTCTGAAGATGGAGACGGGCGACGAGATGATGGCCTGATTTGACGGGAAGTTGCCGAGTGGCTGTGGCGCCGGGTCTGGGAGGGCTGATCTGCGCCTCCTGCGCTTTCCGGACCGGAGGCTGCGGCTGGTTCCTGGCCTGGGGGATGGGTGTTGAGATGTCTGGCAGGGGTTGGGAGAGGGTGGGAGCTTGGGAGCCGAGGGCATGAGACCGGAGGAGAGACTTAGGGAAGCGTTTGAGGTTTTCGCTTACCCGGAGGTGGCCTGGGAGGATGGTGCGGCCGAGGCGGCCTCGCGTCTTGCCGAGGTCTTTGGCGGGGAGAGCACACCCTTGGGTGGACTTTGGAGTGGCGATTCAGGACGGCGACCGGATGCCGCTGGAGCCAGCTGCGAGGTTCCGTTGCTGGATGCCGATCAGGTGCAAGCGCTGGTGGCCGAGGCCAGCAACCGGGCCGAAGAGCGGGGATTTACCCGCGGGGTGGAGCGGGGCATCACGGTTGCCCGGGAAGAGGCGCAGCGGCTGTTTGCCGCGGACCGGGCGCGGTTGCAGGCCCAGGCCGGGGAGCTGGTCGAGGGGTTTTCCGCGGAGAAGGAGCAGTATTTTCACCAGGTGGAGCAGGAGGCTGTGCGCCTGGCATTGGCCATTGCGGCGAGGATTCTGCGGCGCGAGGCGCAGATGGATTCGTTGCTCTTGACCGGTGCTGTGCGGGTGGCGCTGGGCCAGTTGGCGGAGACGACCACGGTGCGGCTGCGGGTTCCGGTGGCCGATGAGCGGCTGTGGCGGGAGGCGCTGGCTTTGATGCCGGGCTTGCCGCTGCGTCCCAAGGTGATTGCCGATGAGCGGATGGCGCTGGGGGACTGCCGGATGGAGACGGAGCTGGGCTCGGCGGACCTGGGGCTGCGGGCGCAACTGCGGGAGATCGAGCGGGGCTTCTTTGACCGCGTGGGGAGCACGGCCCAGGGGTGGCCGATGGAACCGGGAAGCCCGCCGGCCGCCTCTCCGTTTAGCGCGCCGAGGGCTGCGCCAATGCCGGCTCCGGTGGCCGCAATGGGGAGTTCCCCGGCGCCAGTTGGGACGGGGTTGCCGGACCGGAGGGGGCAAGGGCGGGCCGGGGCCGCGTCCGGGCCGATGGACGAGCCGGCCGAAGAGCCGGCTGGGCACGGGGATCTCCTGGAGGAGGTGGAGTGATGGTGGAAGCTTTTCAAAAGGGAGGGGCAGCTGGGGAGGAGCCCGTTGCTGGACCTGAGGGGGCTCCTCTGGACGGTTACTTTCGCCGCCTGGGCCGGACGCAGCCATGGCGCTGGCGAGGCCAGGTGCTGGAGGCGGTGGGGCAGACGATTGAGTCGGCCGGGCCGATCAGCTCGGTGGGCGAGTGCTGCGAGATTCTGGACCAGTATGGGCGGGCGCATCTGGCCGAGGTCATTGGCTTTCGCGGTTCGACGGTGTTGTCGATGCCGGTGAACTCCTCGGACGGGATTCGATACGGAGATGCTGTCGAGGCGCTGGGGACGACGCCGGAAATTGAGGTGGGGCCGGCGCTGATGGGCCGGGTCTTGAATGCCCTTGGAGAGCCGATCGATGGGGCTCGGGCACCGGCGACGACCTCCACGGTGGCCCTTGACGGGCCAGTGCGGCTTCCTCTGGAGCGGGTGGCGATTCGCCAGCCGCTTGGCACCGGGATACGCGCGCTGGATGCGCAACTGACCGTCGGCCGGGGGCAGCGGGTGGGCATCTTTGGCGGTTCGGGAGTGGGGAAGAGCACGCTGATCGGCATGATGACGCGCAACACCGAGGCGGATGTGACGGTGGTGGGACTGGTGGGGGAGCGGGGCCGCGAGGTGGGTGAATTCCTCGAGGATGCCTTGGGCGAGGAAGGCAGGCGCCGGTCGGTGGTGCTGGTTTCGACTTCGGACCAGTCTCCGTTGATGCGGATGCGGGCGGCCCTGGCGGCCACCTCGGTGGCGGAGTACTTTGCCGCCCGTGGGGAGCATGTGCTGCTGGTGCTGGATTCCCTGACGCGCTTTGCCATGGCGGCGCGCGAGATTGGGCTGGCGGCCGGCGAGCCGACGACGGCCAAGGGGTACACGCCGTCGGTCTTTACGCGGCTGGCCAAGCTGGTGGAACGGGCGGGGAACTTCCGCACCGGCTCGATTACGGCCTTTTACACGGTGCTGATGGAGGGCGACGACCAGCAGGACCCGCTCGTGGACCAGGTGCGGTCGCTGCTGGATGGCCATATTGTGCTGTCGCGATCGATGGCGGCCGAGGGCTGGTATCCGCCGATTGAGATTCTGGACTCGGTGAGCCGGCTGATGCCGGCAGTGGCCCGGACGGAACATCGTGAGGCGGCGGCCCTGGTGCGGCGGCTGCTGGCAGCGTATGCGCGCTCGGAAGACCTGGTAAGAATTGGGGCCTACAAATCCGGGTCGGACGAGGACCTGGACCGGGCCCTGAGGGCGCGGCCGATGCTGCGCGAGTTTCTGGCCCAGGGGGCTGGCGAGCATGTGGATTTTGACAGCTGCGTGACGCGCCTGCTGGAACTGGTGGGCGAGCTGTAAGCTGCTTCGCCGGATGGGGCGAGGTGCGGGCGGCAGGGTGGATTGGGTGGAGGGCGGTTGCGGCAGTGGACACCGGAGCGGCTGGCGGAGTCTGCAGGCAGGCCCTGCGGTGGCGGGGTTGGACGAGGGGGTGGAGGGGTTTGGCAACCAGCTCTTGCGGTGGCCAGGCGATGCGTCGGCCGGCAGGGCTGGGCAGCGAGTGTGGACGAAAAGCCGGATGGCCGGGGCAGCCTGGGGTCGGACCGGCTGTGGGATGGGGTGAGGGATGGGGAAAGCCCGGGTGGCGGCGGTTGGCAGTTTGGCCCGGGGGAGACGGCCATGGGATTCGGACCCGGGGCAGTTCAGGCAGAAACCGGAGAGGATTGTGGCGGAAATCGTCTGTGCGCAATGGCCTGCGGCATGGTGCGGCGCGACCGCGGCAAGGGGGGAGACGAGATGGCATCGGAGCGGGTTTTGCGGCGGTTGCTGCGATTGCGAGAGCTGGAAGAGGAACAGAGCCGTCTGACGCTGGAGGCCGCGGCCCGGAAGCGGGATCCGGTGGCCTCCGAGATGGACTCGGCGATGGCGCGTTGTGCGAAGGGCCGGGGGGAGATGATGCGCGGAGTTGGAACAAGGGACGCGCTGGTGCGATTTGCGGGAATCGAAGAGATGGCGATCGGTGAGGTGAGGCGGGAGAGGTTGCGCGCCCGGGCCGAAGACGCGGAGCGGGAACTCGCCCGGCAGCGGGAGGAGTTTCTGGAGCGGAGGACGGGAAGAATGCAGGTGGAGACACTGGCGGGAGAGGCAGCACTGGCGGCACAGGCTGAGGCGGACCGCCGTGCTCAGCAGATGCTGGACGACTGGTTTGGCCAGCGCCGCGGCGCACGCCTGAGTTCCGCCGCGGCGGGAAGGAGAGGGGAACGAAAGCCGGAGGGGGCTGGGAACGATATCTGACTCCGGTGGTACGGACAGAGAATGTTTTCTGCGGCTTTCGTGATGCTTTCTCAATGAGTTTCACCCAACTTTCAGCTTCTGACTTTGGTCATCTTTCTGCATGGTTTCCCGCGCATGGTACCTCCATCCAATCCGGTCGCAGCTTCGGGGGCTTCCCTGGCTGGGTCCTCTTTGCCCGCCAGTCTGCTTTCCGGCTCGGGCGAAGCAGTGGGCTCCCAGCGCCTGCGGATCTTTGGGCCGCGCCTTGTGCCGGGAGCTTCCGAGCCGATATCGGCGCCGGACTCAGCGCGGGGGACCTCGGCTGGCCAAGCGGCTCCGGGCGCAAAGGGCAGTTTGCAGTCGAGCCGGTACCCTGCTCTGGCGTCTGAGGCGGCCTGGAGCAAAGAGTTCGCGATGCAGAGGGATGCGCTGGAGGAGGAGCTGCCGGCTGGAATTGCGCCAAATTCTGCGGCGCCTCAGGCGCAACCCACCCTGGGCGGATCGAACCATGATGCCGCGGCCCGGGAGCGGAGTTCTTCCGGGGTGGCAAGGGGTGGCATTCCGGTTGGGAGTGCTTCGCTTGACTCTGCAGCGCAGTCCGAGATTGGGAAAACCCTCTCTTTCGCAGCGCAGCGCGGCCTCTCCCAGACGGGAGCCGCCAAGCCGGCGGCATCGGCTGCGCACAGCACTTCTCCGGCAGTAGCCCCGTCGCCGGAGGGGGAGAAGAGCAAAAGGAGGGGGCGGGCGGCTCTGGAAGATCCGAAGTTGTATCAGAAGCCGGATCAAGGGGCTTTGGCGGGTTCCGCGGCCCTGGCTGCGGCCGCAACTGCGGCCACGGTTGCAGCACCCGTTTCCATGCGGGCCGACTCGATTGGTCTGCCGGGTGGATGGCCCGGCGAGAATCGTGACAGCCTGGCTGAAGCAGCGGCGACGGCCGGGCATGCACCTTCAGCAAACGGGACGGAGGTGGCCGGGGTTGGGGATGGAGCCGTGCGCGGGGCGGGAAAGCTCGACTCTGGCCTGTCCTTGGGAGCCGGGGAGGGTTCCGGGATAGCTGCGCGTAGAGGGTGGGCAGCCGTCGAGGTTGGCCTTGCAGGGCCGATCTCAGGGCGTGAGGGGAAGAAGTTTGCCGGCGAGGTTGCGGAAGCTGCGCCCGAGCATGCCACAGCGCTGCCTGCGGGCACCGCTGAGAAGGGGCGAACGGCCGGGATCTCTTCCGGGTCCGGTCTGGAATCCGGCGCTGAGGCCGGGACGGCCGGCGTTCGGGCAGGGCAAGCGACAGAAACGGCTGGAGCGGGAGTCACGAGTGCTTTGGTTGGAGGCATGGCCGGGAACGTGCCGGGCCCGGTTGCGGGTCAGGATGCGGGTCAGGTTGCGGGCCCGGGGCATATTCCTGCGCAAGCCTCAGGGCGGACAGGGCAGACCGCTGGGAGGACGGGGCCGGAGGACTGGCAGAGGGTCGGTTTGAGTGCGGGCTCGCAAGATGGCACCGGAGCGATCCCGGTGGATCCGGCAAGCAGGGTGCCGAGTGGAGAGCAGGGAACGCAGGCGCCTGGCGCGACGCAGGCTGACCGCAGGGGCAGAGAACGAAGCCGGGCAGAGGCGACAATTTCAGCATTGGGAACTCATGTGGGCGCGGGAGCCCTGGTCCAAGGGAGCGGCCAGACGAGCCATGCCGGCCTGAGCGGGGGAGGCCATGAAGCGGCTGGGCAGGCGGGACCGGGCCAGTTTGCATCGCTGACCCTTGCAGCAGCTTCGGAGCCGGGAGCATCCCTGGTCCGGGGTGCGCACCCGGAGAACCGGGCTGGGGAGTCTTCCCGGGATCCCTTTGCCGCGATGGATGCTGGGTCGGGAGCAGGCCCTGGTTTGAGAGCAGACGGGATGGCAGCCAGCTTGGGCGGCCGGTCGTCCGGAGGGGGCGGGCGATCCCTGGAGGTTGGCTACCAGGACTCAACGCTCGGTTATGTGGAGTTGCGCGCACAGATGGGTCAGGGTGGGGTTCATGCTGCGCTGGTTGCCTCAACGCCGGGGGCCGAGGCTTCGCTGGCGAGCAGTTTGGGGGCGCTGTCGGGGTGGCTGGATGCGCGCCACATTCCTGTGGAGAGCCTGACGGTGGTGGGCCAGGGGGCGGGAAATGCGGGTTCCATGGGCTCGGTGGGCGGCGGATCGGGCGGTGGCGGAGAAGGTGGAACTGCTGGGCACCCGGGCGAGCGAAGCTCCTCAGGGCAGCCGGAAACGACGCCGGATTTCTGGAATGCGGCTCCGGGCAAAGCACCCGAATCGTCCGAGGCGTCGAGCATGCCTTCGGTGCAGGGTTGGGGCCTGGGTATGGCTGCGGTTGAGGACTCAGGCTCTGAGCCTGGCGGCCGTGGGAGGGGTTTTGGAAGCAGGATATCGCTGATGGCCTGAGGGTCAGGACGCGCTCGAAGCGAGCGGACTCGGCAAGACAGGGGCAGGGCAACCGGAAGGGAGCAGGAGACGATGGGCAGTATCTGGAGCAGTTACGGGGCGCAGGCGACGAGCGGCGCAATGGGTTTGACGGGTCTTGGACCGACGCCGGGCGGGCAATCGGCGGCCAAGGCGCAGGCCGCGGCCAAGGCCGCGGCGCAACTGGGACTGAGTCCGGCCGGCGCTGCCGCGGCATCGGGAACAAGCGGAGGGGCAACTTCGGCGACGGGCGCGGCCACGGCGGCATCAGGTACCTCCACAAGCAGTTCATCGACGAGTTCGACGGTAAGCGCCAACGATTTTCTGACGCTGCTGGTGACCGAGATGAAGAATCAGGATCCTACGGCGGACACGGACCCGAATGCGTACGTGAATCAACTGGTGAGCATCAACAGCCTGGAGCAGTTGATCTCGATCAACCAGAATCTGTCGACGGCCCTGGGAACGACGGGCACGACAACTGGCGGGACAACTGGTGGCACGACGGGCGGGACGGGGACCGGCACCGGCGGGGTGGCACCGAGTTCCGGGGTGACGGCGGCGAGTTCTGCGCACCCCGGTGGGGCGGCCAGCGCGCTGGCGGCCGGGGCTGGTCTGAGCGGCTCGGCGATGGGCTCGTCGGCGCAGGCGGTGGGCCACGCGCTCGATGGGCATGCGAGCCCGGCCCGGTTGGGGCATCATGTGCGGGATATTCCGACGCACTAGCGCGTCTTCGGAAGGTGCTTTGGCGGCCGCTTTACGGCGAGTTCCATGAGTGTTTTTCCGGGTGAGGGTTTACGCATGTTTTCTTTCTCCGCCGGGCGGTTCTGGGCTGGCGGGTAACTCAGGCAGACTCTTCGGGCAGGATGGGGCAGGAGAGTCACGACAGAGACTGGATCCAGGGATTGGATCGATGGAGGAAACCGGATGGCAAGTTTTTTTATACCGCTCAGCGGCCTTGATTCCGACACGACGGCGTTGAACACGATCGCCAACAACCTTTCGAACATGAATACGACCGGCTACAAGGCGCAGACGGTCAACTTCGCGGATTTGTTTTACACCCAGGTTGGCGAGGCGGGGTCGGGCAACCTGATGCAGCAGGGCGCCGGAGTGCAGACGGCCGATATTCAGTCGCAGTTTACCCAGGGCAGCGTGGCCTCGACGGGCAACTCGACGGACATGGCGGTGAGCGGCAACGGATTCTTTGTGTTGCAGGACGGAAATCAGAATCTGTATACGCGGGACGGGAACTTTACGTTGAGCAGCGCGGGGAATCTGACCTCGCAGGACGGGTTGAATGTGATGGGCTATCCGGCGGTAAACGGGGTTGTGAACACCAATGCGCCGCTGGCTCCGATTGCGATTCCGGTGGGCCAGGTGGAGTCTCCGCAAGCCACATCGACCTTTGGCATGACGGCTAACCTGAATGCGACTGCGGTCGTGGGGGCGACGGTTCCGGGGCAGATTACGATGTACGACTCCCTCGGTGTGAGCCATGTGGCGACGGTGACCTATACCAAGACGGCGAACAACACGTGGAGCTATTCGATTGCGCTGCCGGCGGGCGACCAGACCGCGGCCGGCACCACCGCCAACACGACCGGCACCCTGACCTTTAACACCAGTGGCAACCTGACCAGTCCTGCGGCCAATGTGAGCGGGATCAGCTTTACCGGGCTGACGGATGGGGCCAACGACATGAGTTTTGCCTGGAACGTGCTGGGCACAAGCGGCACGCCGACCATTACCCAGGTGAATTCGGCCTCGGCGGTGACCGCAACAACACAGAACGGGTTTCCCAGCGGGCAGTATGACAGCTTTACGGTGGGCAACGACGGGACGGTGACGGCGACTTACTCGAATGGTCAGACGCTGGCGGTGGGCAAGCTGGCGCTGGGCACGGTAGCCAACACGGAGGGGCTGAAGTTGCTGGGCAACGGAGAGTACTCGACCACGCAGGCCAGTGGAACGGCGGCGGTGGGGGTGAGCGGCACGGCGGGGCTGGGGACGATGACCGATGGGTCTCTGGAGGCTTCGAACGTGAACATTTCGCAGGAGTTTTCCGACCTGATCATTGCGCAGAGGGCCTTTGAGGCGAATTCGAAGGCGGTGACGACCTTTGACTCGGTCGTGCAGGAAACCATCAACATGATCCACTAGAGCGGTTCGTGGGTCCCTGAGCGGTGACGGCTGGGGAGCCGGAGCGGCCGTGCGGAAGAAACCGAAGTGACCACCGGAGGCACGCGGGAACCTGGAACAATCCGGGTTCCCGCGTTGTCGTTTTGGTGCAAGTGCAGGGGGCTGGCAGTCCGGGTGGGTTCCTCTCTTAGATTTTTCCAATGGAGATATCCCAACCTTTGGTCATTCGGCTGCTCTGATTTCGGGCAGGAGGCTACCTTTGGCCACGATGACACAAGCGGCAGCGAACCAGGTGCAGGCGGGAGCAGCCCGGATTGGATCCCAGGGCGGATCGCAGGCAGTACCCCAGACGGGGAGCAATGGAGCGGGGCTGCCGACCACCGAGGGGCAGGCCGTTGAGACGTCCCTGATGCCGGCCGGACATGTGTCGATGGCCGCAGGGGTGGCAGGAGGCGAGGATGCCAGGACGCTTCCGCCCATTCCGGCCGCACTTGGCGGGCTTCCGGTGGAGTTGTCCGTGTCTGTGCCAGTGCGCGACTTTCGTGTGCGGAAGCTGTTGGCCATGGCTCCGGGTGAGCTGATTGAGACGCAGTGGGGACATGGCGAAGACCTGCCGCTGGGTTCCGGCGACGTACAGCTGGCGTGGACCGAGTTTGAGGTGGTGGATACGCGGCTTGCGGTGCGGATTACGCGGTTGGCCTGAGGGGTATGGCGAGGGCCG
>Ga0302142_1000079_pt1 | contig 22711 bp, 10 predicted proteins | sample I_Bog_E1_3_FD_198557 | JGI IMG/M metagenome (GOLD analysis project Ga0302142, IMG submission 198557) | Peat permafrost microbial communities from Stordalen Mire near Abisko, Sweden - I_Bog_E1_3 | ecosystem: Environmental > Terrestrial > Soil > Wetlands > Peat | place: Sweden: Abisko, Stordalen...
GCTGCCCGAGGCGCGTGAGTGGCTTGAGGTGCTCGGTTCCGACATCGAGTGGCACGGTGCCCTCTCGGCCGATGTCATCGTGTCTGCGAACGGGCCGCTGTTCATCGACATCAACCCCCGCTTGGTCGAGCCGGCCAACGCCTGGCTGGCCGGAGTGGACCTGGTCGGCGCGCTGGTCGATGTGGCCACCGGGGGCCCCGCCAGGCACGCCACTGATGGGCGAGAGGGCGTGGCGACGCATCAACTGCTCCTGGCGGTGCTCGGCGCCGCCCAGGGAAGGGGGGCGCGCCGGCAAGTTGCAGCCGAGCTCGTCCATGCGGCGCGTGGGCGCCGGCCCTACGAAGCCAGCAGTGAAGAGCTCACCCCGTGGCGCGGCGATCCCTTCGCTGCTCTCCCTGTGCTGGCAGCGTCGCTGGCCACGTTGCTGCACCCACCTAGCTGGCGCCACTTCACCGAGGGGAGCGTGGCGAACTACGCGCTGACCCCGACGGGCTGGGATCTGCTCCTGTCGGCAGCGGCCTCCGAAGGGCACTCTGGGACCGGCCGCGCACCCTTGAAATAGGCGCGACGTGCACTTCAGCAACCCTTGGAATAAGGCTCCGGCGGCAGGCGGTACCCTTTGGCTAACAGCCTGTAGTTCGACAGAATTCGAACAAATGGGGGACCGAGTGTGGACCGCTTCGCTGCGGTGACGCTCCAGTTGGCAATCGGTAATCAACAATCTATTTTGTAACTAAACGAGCGCTTGACAGCCCTTGTTTTTGGAGCGCACCATGGGGTCCACGCAGGGAGTTTGGTGGCGGCTTCAGGGGTCTGCCAGTGAACCAGAGAGGAGAAAAGTGGCAGCCGTCCAGGGGCCCCCAACATCCGGGGAGCGACGGCGCTCACAAGGGTCGGATTCGTATTGGCTCCACGAGCGCAGTCAATTCCTACGGGAATTCGAGGAGATCTTCAGCCGCACGGTCCAGGTGCCGAGCCGGTGCATTGCGATCGAGGGCCCGTGGGGGTCGGGTCGCAGCGCGGTCTTGAACGCCGCCTGCGGTGTGGCCAGCCGTTCGGGGGGCCTCGTGCTGCGGGCACGCGGGGGCGAGTTCGAGAAGCGCACACCCTTCTCCATCTTGAGCAAGTTCGTCGAGTCCGCGGCGGCGCTGCGCAGCGGGACAGAGGAGATCGTGGCACGCGCCGAGGCGGTCGAGGCCCTCGTGACCGGCCCCGAAGCCGTCCACCGCGCCCCGATGGACGTGAGCCCACTGTTCTACGCCCTGGTCATCGCTCTGCGACAGCTCGGACCGGTGCTGCTTGCCGTTGACGACGCCGACCTCGCCGATCGCGAGACGCTGGCCGTCCTCCAGTACGTCGTGCACCGCCTCGAACAGCAGCAGATCTGGCTGCTCGTCACCACACGGCCGCTTCACCCCGGGGTCGGCCTGCGACCGGTCGACTGGCTGCTCATGGAACCCGGGACCCGCCAGTTCTCCCTCGAGGCGCTCCAGGCCGAGAGCGTTCGGGCGATCATCACCGAGTACTTCGGTGAGGAGCCCGACCCCACCTTCGTCGCAGCCTGCTACGACGCGACCGGGGGCATGCCGCTGTTCTTGAACGCCCTACTCCCCTCGCTGCTCCGCCACCGGGTGCGGCCGACCGCCGACATGGCGGGGCGCATCGAAGAGATGCCGGTCCCCAAGATCACCCAGATGGTCCTGGGCCGCCTGGCGCTTCTGCCCGTCGCCGCGTCGGATCTCCTCCAGGTGAGCTCGGTGCTGGGCGACATCTCGGACCCGACGGTGTCGCGACTGCTGGCCAAGATCGACGCCCTGGCCGCCGAACGTGCCGCGGACGCTGCCTCCCAGATGGAGCTGCTCCGGCCCGGCCGGCCGCTGCGCTTCAGCTCGCCGCTCATCCGCTGGGCGATCTATCACGACATCCCGACGGCCCGGCGCTCGCAGCTCCACGCGCGAGCAGCACAACTGCTCGCCGAGCACGGCGCCGACGAGGCGACCGTCGCCCAGCATCTGCTCGCCACCGAGCCGGCCGGGGACGTGGTGACCGCCGAACGGCTGCGCCACACGGGGCGCACGGCGCTGCGCGCGGGTGACGTTGACCTGGCGCTGCGCTGTCTGCACCGGGCGTTGGCCGAGTTCCCGCCGGCCGAGCAGCGCGGCAGCCTGTGCCTCGACCTGGCCGCGGCCGAGATCGCCCAGCGCCGGCCGTCGGCGCTCTCGCACTTCACCCGGGCCATCGAGCTCGGGGTCACCAACGACGCCGAGGTCATCCGGGTGGCGGTCGCACTCCTCCACGCGCTGGCGGACATGCCCCAGGTCCGCCCCGAGGCACTGATGGCCGTGCGGCGGGTCACCAGCCGCCTCGACGCCGTCGAGCGCGACCTGCAGATCGAGTTCGAGCTCGCCCTCAGCATGGCCTCGAGCCACCCCGCGCAGCGCAGCCGAGGGGTCCGGCGACTGCGGACCCTCCTGGCACAGCCTGGCGACAACGGCCGGGCCATGCCGCAGATGGCCCGCACCTTCCTCGAGATCAACCACGTCGCCGGCGAGCCGACCGTCACCGCCGAGGAGCTGGCGGCCAGTCTGGAGGCCGTGCTCGACGCCGACCAGTTGCTTAGCGATGACCCGGTTGTCGAGACTGTCCAGGCGCTCGCCTGCTACGAGCTGCTGTGCACCGACCGCTTCGAGTACGTCGACGAACTGCTCCACCGAGTGGAGCTGCGAGCGCGCAAGATCGGCCACTTGCAGAGCCAGCTCGACTGCGCACGACTGCTCACCCTCTCCCTCCTGTGGCAAGGATCGCTCACTGCCGCAGAAGAGGAGTGCCGCATCCAGTACGAGCTCGGGAGCAAGCTCGGTGGCGAATCCTCCCGGCCGACCATCGGCCTGGTCGACGTGCTACTCGGCCAGGGTCGTGTCGACGAGGCGGCCCTCCTCATCAACACCCTGCGCCCCGAGGCGATCGACGAGGCGATCTACCGGGCGGCGGTCCACGTCGAGCGAGGGCGGCTGATGGTGGCCTCCGGACAGCTCGAGGACGGTCTGGAGGAGTTCCTCGAGGCGGGCGAGGACGCCCTCGGGCTCGGCATTGTGAACCCCGCCCTCATGCCCTGGCGTGCCGACGCCGCCATGGTGCTCGCCACGCTCGGGCGCCACGCCGACGCCCATCGCCTCGCCGACGAGCACCTCCGTCTGGCACGCGAGTTCGGGGCGGTTCGCACGATCGGCATCGGGCTGCGGGCCGTGGCGGCGTCGACCGTCGACCTCACGGAGCGCATCGTGCTCCTGAGCGAGGCGGTCGAGTTGCTCGAGCCCTCCGCCGCCCGGCTCGACGCGGCGCTCGCCCTCATCGAGCTCGGCACGGCGCTGGTCGAGAAGAAGGACAAGGAAGCTGCACGCGGTGTGCTGCGGCGTGGCGCCACCATGGCGTCGCTGTGCGGCGCCCGCCACCTCGTCGAGGAGGCCGGTACGCAGCTGCGAGCAGCAGGTGCACGACCCCGGCGGCTCGGGACGGTCGGCATCGCCTCGCTCACCCCGGCCGAGATGCGCGTCGTGCGCCTGGCTGCCGAGGGCAAGACGAACCAACGGATCGCCGACGAGCTCTTCGTCACCGTGAAAACGGTCGAGGGCCACCTGGCCAAGGCCTACCGCAAGCTCGGCGTGGACTCGCGACGTGACCTCGCCGAGGCGCTCGAACGCAGCGAGCGCAAGGGTGACACCCTGATGAAGCCCGGCACGCCCGAAGAGGTGCTCCTCGCGCACGATGTCCTCCACGACGGCCTGCTCGGCGTCGACGACGTGCTAGGACCGAGCCTCCAGTCACAGGGGCACCTGGTGGCCGCGAGCGAGGACGACTGAACAGGCGACGCTCCCGGCGCTAACCGGGATTGCCGTAGGGGTAGCTCTTCACCTGCTCGTCGGCCCAGTACGGGGCCGGCGGCAGGGTGTCGTAGGGGTTGGGCAGCAGGTCGTCGGTGACGTAGACGTAGCCGGCGTTGCGCGACTTGCTCAGTGCCATCACCTGCTCCATCTGGTCCTGGCCGGTCACGCCGTAGACGATGTGCCAGATCTTCTGGGGGTCCGCCGGCGTCCACGTGAGGGGCTGGTAGGCGCCGTTCGCCGCCGAAGCCGCTGCGGTGTAGTCGCCGTAGCTGCCCTCGAAGGTGACGAGGACGTCCGCGGCGTCCTCGAAGCAGCGCGGCACCGCCTGGCCCGGGTTGAGTGCGGTGAGCGCTCCGGGGTGCGCCTGCTTCACATAGGCGTCGAGGGCCGCGTAGCCGTCTGCATAGAGGGTCGGCGCCAGGGTGGTGCCGCACTGGTCCGGCGCCTCGTCGAAGAAGATGCCGTCGAGGTCAGGGCCGTAGTACTCGTACCAGAGGTCGACGTCGGCCTCGGCCTGCCCGAGCCACGCCTGCATGCTCGAGTCCCCCGACCGCGTCGGCAGGCCGCCCGAAGCCGCCGTGCTGGGGCTGCCGAGGTAGCCGGTGTCGACGTACCCGAGCACCTTCATGCCCGCGGCGTGGGCGTTGTGGAGCACGCCGGACCACGCGGCGGTCGCCGCGGACCCAGGCCCGCTGTCGACGTTGGCCACCACGAGCCCCACCGTGCCCGCCCCCGAGCCGACCAGCTGCTGCCACGTCGCCGGGTCGTCCGCCGGATTGATGTACGCGGGCACGGCGAGTCGTTGGGCCAGCTGCTGGTTGTTGTAGGGAGTCGGCGCGGCACGGCTAAAGGCGCCGGAGGCCCACACGATCATCGTCGTCAACCCTGCGACAGCCACGACGGCGACATAGTGGCGGTACGTGACCTTTCTCTTCGGCATCAGCGGGCGCGCACCCGTTTTGGCGCTGCCATGGCACGAGCCTAAGAACACGCCGGGGGCGGAACCACCCCAGATGTTGGGGGACCCCACCCTTGGGTTGTCCGGGCCGACCCTTGGTGTCGGTGTGAGCCGAATTCAAGGCGCGCCACGCCCTTTTCGGCAGCGGTTCTCCCAGGCCACGGGAAAGTCTGTGGGGGGTACACAAAATAGCCCCGGAGCGTTGTTAGCGTTTTCAGCGAACCCAGCCGTGGCGGACCCGGGGTGTCAATCAAGACTTCCGAAGGGGACGGCCGCGCGCCAGCCGAGCACTCGGCAACCCCGCACAAGGAGGCGCACGTGCAGACAACGACAAAGCTTCTGGTAGTTATCATTGCCCTCTTGACACTCGGGGGATCGATCGCCTGGCTCGGCGACGGTCCGGGTGGGACACCCGGGCGCGTCGAGGCATCAGCCGTGGGTGTCTCCTGGCAGTCGCACAACGGCTGGACATGTGGCAAGTCATGCCTGTACGGCGACCACGGCGACCACGGCGGCCAGTCGAGCACCACCACCACGCCGACCACCGCCCCCCCGACCACGGCACCGGCACCGCCGACCACCACCACGCCGACCACGGCACCGGCACCGCCGACCACCACCACGCCGACCACGGCACCGGCACCGCCGACCACCACCACGCCGACCACCGCCCCCCCGACCGGGACCACCACCTCGTGGTGGGTCCCCGCCCTGGGCAACCAGCCCTGGCAGTGGGAGATCGACCATCCGCTCGACTTGAGCAACGCCACGGACATGGGCACGGGCGACACGCTGCCCGACGGCTCACCCGCCCCCGCCCCGGTGATCTATGACATCGACGGGATCTTGAACCCGGCGTCGACGGTGGCGGCCCTCCACGCCAGGGGGGACCACGCCGTCTGCTACATCGAGGTGGGCTCGGCGGGGAACTACTACACCGCCGCCGACGAGGGCATCGCCACCAGCTACTACGCGCAGCTCCAGGCGGCGGGGGTGCTCGGGTCCAAGATGAGCGGCTACCCCGAGAGCTACCTCGACATCCGCTCGGCGGCCACCGTGTCGATCATCGAGTCGATGATCGCCCAGCAGTGCAAGGCCAAGGGCTTCGACGCCGTCGAGACCGACATCGACGAGAGCTACGGCGACTCGACCGGCTTCCCCCTCACCCAGGCCATCGAGGAGCACTACATGACCACCCTGGCCAACTACATGCACTCGATCGGGCTCGGGTGGTTCATCAAGAACCCCGACGACACCGGTGACTCCTATGCGGCCGACATGGAGCCGTTGGCCGACGCCGTGCTCACCGAGCAGTGCAACGAGTACAGCTCGTGCTCGCTTCTCTCGGCCTACGAGGGCCACAAGGCCGTCTTCAACGCCGAGTACAACCTCTCGACGGCCAACTTCTGCCCGGCCGACAACGCGGCAGGGTTCAACGGGGCGCTCTTCCCGGTCGACCTCACCGGGGCGCGGAGCCCCTGTCGCTGATTCGGGGTTGACGGCGGGCAGGCTCGCTACTCGACCGTGACGGTCTTGGCCAAGTTCCTCGGACGGTCGACGTCGTGGCCGCGGGCCTGGGCCAGCCAGTAGGCGAGGAACTGCAGCGGCAGGGCATCGACGACGGGGGCCAGCATCGGGTCGACGGCGGGCACCCACAGCATGTGGTCGGCGAGATCGGCGGTCCGCTCGTCGCCGTCGTTGCCGACGAGGACGATCGTCGCTCCCCGGCTGCGGACCTCTTCGATGTTCGAGCACATCTTCTCCCAGAGGCAGTTGCGCGTGGCCACCCCGACCACCACGGTGCCGGGCTCGATGAGGGCGATGGGGCCGTGCTTGAGCTCCCCGGCGGCGTAGCCCTCGGCGCGGACGTAGGAGATCTCCTTCGCCTTGAGGGCCCCTTCGAGGGCGACCGGGTGCCCGACGTGGCGGCCGAGATAGAAGAAGTCCCGGGCGTCGGTGAGCTCCTGGGCCACCTCGGCCACGTCCTTGGTGCGCTCGAGCACCGCCTCGAGCGTGTCGGGCAGGGCGAGCAGCTGGTCCATGAGCGACGCGATCTCCCCGGCGGCGCGCGTGCCGCGTGCCTGGGCCAGGACGAGGGCCAAGAGCTCGAGAGCCACGATCTGGGTGAGATGGGTCTTGGTGGCGGCCACCCCCACCTCGGGGCCGGCGCGCGTGTAGAGCACGCCATCGGCTTCCCGGGCCATCGACGAGTCGACGACGTTCGAGACCACGAGCACCTTCCCCCCGCGCTCGCGCGCTGCCCGCAACCCCTGAAGGGTGTCGACGGTCTCGCCCGACTGGCTCACGCCGATGGTCAACGTGCGCTCGTTCAGGATCGGGTTGCGGTAGCGGAATTCGCTCGCGATGTCGACGTCGGTCGGGAGGCCCGCCCACTGCTCGATGGCGTACTTCGCCACCAGGCCGGCGTGGTAGCTGCTTCCGCACGCCACGATGCAGACCCGCTCGATGGAACGGAGGTCGTCGTGGCTCAAGCCGGCCGACTCGTCGAGCACCAGGGTCCCGTCGGGAGCACGGCGTCCACGGAGCGTCGCGGCGACGGCCTTGGGCTGCTCGTGGATCTCCTTGGTCATGAAGTCGTCGTAGCCGTCCTGGCCGGCGGCGGCCGCGTCCCAGTCGATGGTGAGCGCCGCGGGCCGCGCGTGGGCGCCGTAGAGGTCGGTGACCCGCATGGTGCCGGGTCGCAACTCGGCGAGCTGGTCGTCCTCGAGGGCGAAGAGGCGCCGGGTGGCGCCGAGCAGGGCCGGGATGTCCGACGCGAGGAATGAGGTGCCGCCCTCGACACCGACGATGAGCGGCGAGATCCGCCGTGCCGCGACGATCAGGTCGGGCTCCTCGGCGTGGACGGCGGCGACGGCGAAGGATCCACGCACGTGGCGCAGCGCACGCCGGAGGCCCTCTGCGAGGGAGGTCCCGCGCACCATCTCGGTCTCGATGAGGTGCGAGAGCACCTCTGAGTCGGTCTTGGACGTCAGCACGTGGCCACCCCGCACGAGGTCGCGTGCCAACTCGGCGTGGTTCTCGATGATGCCGTTGTGGACGAGCGCGAGGCGACCGGTGCAGTCGAAGTGGGGGTGGGCATTGCCCGTGTCGGGCTGCCCGTGGGTCGCCCAGCGGGTGTGCCCGATGCCGATGCTGGCCAAGGGTGGCGGGTCGCCGCCGCCGACGAGCAGGTCGCGCACCGAGTGCGTCCCCTCGGCAGCGCGCGCACGCCACAGGCCGGTGTTCGTGACGAGCGCCACGCCGGCCGAGTCGTAGCCCCGGTACTCGAGGCGACCGAGTCCCTCGAGAAGGACGGGGAGGGCGTCGTCGACGCCGGTGACTCCGATGATGCCGCACATGGTTCTAGACCTCCGTCTGCCACAGGGCCGAGACGGCCGCTGCGATTGGTGTTGTTGGGACCCATCCGAGGTGTTGGCGCAAGAGGGTGACGTCCGCGCGCTGCCAGGGCACCGTGGCGGAGCGGGACGACCCGCCAGGCGATTCGAGGACGTCGCCCTCGAACCCCGCCGCCGCGGCGAGTAGCTCCACCATGGAGCGGCACGACATCGCAGCGCCCCTCCCGACGTTCAGGATCGGGTGCCGGTCGACGGTGGCGACGGCCCGCAGGGCGGCGGTCGCGACGTCGCTGCTGGCGACGAAGTCACGCTGCGCCCAGAGCGATCCGAGGATCACCGAACCCCGACCGACCTCCAAGGCCCGCTTGATCTCGCGCACCGCTGTGCCGGCCAGCGAGTCGCTCGGGCAGAAGGGCCCGACCGGGTTGAACACCCGGAGCACCGTGGCGCGGATGGCCCCCCTCGCCACCATGTCGCTGATCAGCTTGGTGGCGGCCAGCTTCGTGCGGCCGTAGTCGCCGACCGGGTTGGCCGGTGCGCTCTCGGCGATGCCGGCACCTTCGGGTTGGCGCCCGTACTCAGCTGCCGAACCCATGTGGATCAGCGGGACACTCTCGGTCAGGGAGAGGGCCTGGACGAGCTTGTCCACCACCGAGGTGTTCGCCGCCTCGAGTTGGTGCCAGGAGCCCGAGGTCGCGCCCACGCAGTTGATGACCGCGTCAGGCCGGGACTTCTCGAGAAGGAGCACGAAGTCGCGCACCGATGCACCGACGAGGTCCATCTGGGCCCACGACCCGAGCGGTGGCATGCGCTGCCGGGGGGGCCGGCGGCTGACGGCGATCAACGTCGGCGCGTCGGCCGACTGTTCGATCGCCGCGTGGACCTGGCTCCCGAGGAACCCGCTGGCGCCAAGCAGCAGGTACGTGGTCACCGCATGCCCGGAAGCAACCGTGGGCCGAGGATGTCGAATTCGCTGTTCGCCCGGTCGTAGTCGTCGGGCCGCCCGATATCGAGCCAGAACCCGTCGAAGGCGTAGCTGGCGGGCAGGGTGCCGCGCTCGATCAGGTCGAGCATGAGCTCGTCGAACCCGTAGGGAAGGCCGGGCGTGTAGCGCTCGAGGTGGCGCTTCGAGATCCCGTAGATGCCCATGCTCACCGAATAGGAGATCGGGGGCTTCTCGGTGAAGTTGGTCACCCGGCTGTCGATGACGTCGAGCACCCCGAAGTCGACCTGGTGGACACGCTTGAAGGTGGCGACGGTCAGCGGCGCCCCCGAGCTCACGTGGCTGTCGAGCAGGTCGCCGTAGTCGAGGTCGGTCAGGATGTCGCCGTTCATGAGGAGGAAGTTCTCCGGTAACCGGTCGAGCACCATGAGGGCGGGCCCGATGGTCCCGAGCGGGGACTCCTCGTGCACGTAGTCGACCTCAATGCCCCACTGGGAGCCGTCACCCACGTACGCGCGGATCAACTGGCCCAGGTGGCCGATGGCGAGCGTCGCCTTGGTGAAGCCCCTGTGGGACAGCTGACGCAGCACGATTTCCAGGATCGAGTACTGCTCGCCGATCGGGACGAGGGGTTTCGGGATGACGGTTGTGTAGGGCCGCAGGCGCACCCCTTTGCCGCCCGCGAGGATCACCACATGGCGTGTGTCGGTGCTGATCGGTGATTGGTATGTGTGGAGCTCAGACATGGCAGGGTCCCCTTCCGAGGGTCAGACGTTGTACTGGTCGGTCTTGTAACGGCGGAGGTTCTCTGGGCGGGAGAACCAGTCGATGGTGGCGAGCAGGCCTTCGGCGAGGGTGTGCGACGGTTTCCACGAGGCCGCCCGTTCGATGGCGGTGCTGTCCGACACGAGCCGGGTCACCTCCGAGCGCTCGGGGCGGAGCCGTTGGTCCTCGACCCGGATGTCGACGTCGACGTCCATCAGTGCGGCGATGAGCTCGACGGTGTCCGACACCGAGATCTCGACCCCTGAGCCAGCGTTGAAAGTGTGCCCGGCGACCTCGCCGAGCGGTGCCTCGAGCATCGACTGGAAGGCGTGGGCCGTGTCGAGCACGAAGTTGAAGTCGCGCGTCGGGGTGAGCGAGCCGAGGGCGATCTCACGTCGTCCCGCCGCCAACTGTGCGATCACCGTCGGGATGACCGCACGCATGGACTGGCGAGGCCCGTAGGTGTTGAACGGCCGGAGCGTGACCACCGGGAGGTCGAAGCTCAGGTGGTAGCTCTCGGCCAGCTTGTCGGCGGCGATCTTGGAGGCCGAGTACGGGGACTGGGCCTGCAACGGGTGCTCCTCGGAGATCGGCACGAACTGGGCGCTGCCGTAGACCTCGCTGGTCGAGGTGCACACCACCCTCGTGGTGCCGAGCGTGCGGGCGGCCTCGAGCACGTTCAAGGTGCCACCAGCGTTGGTCTCGAGGTAGGACCAGGGGGCCTGGTACGAGTACGGGATGGCGATGAGGGCGGCGAGGTGGCAGACCATGTCCGCCCCCGTCATGAGCGAGAGCACCGAGTTTCGGTCCCGCACGTCGCCGGGAACCACCTCGATGGACGCCAGCGCCTCGGGATGGAGCGACTCGAGCCAGCCCCACGAGCCGAAGGAGTTGTACTGGACCATGGCTCGGACCCGGTATCCGGACCCGACCAGGGTCTCGGCGAGGTGCGAGCCGATGAAGCCGTCCGCACCAGTGATGGCAATGGTCGTAGACATGATGACCCTGTTGCTTTCTCTTGTCGTGGTTAGTAGCTGAGGGGAGAGGTGAGCAGCCGCCGGGACATGGCGGCGAGGATGACGATCGCGACCGAGCAAGCGATCAACAGCGAGGTGATCCCGGCCAGCGGGGCGATGTGGCCGTAGTGGACGCGCACCGCCACCAGGCAGGCGCCGAGCACGACGAAGGTCGCGGCCCAGCAGACGAGGACCAGGTTGATCTGGTCCGACGACGCCAGCATCAGGGCCAAGAAGAAGGCAATGCCGAGGGCGCCGATGGCACCGAGGAACAGGGGGACCATGGCGGCGTGGCGATCCCGGCCGACCTCGACGGCCACCGCCGAGAGCACGGCGAGACCCGCGATGTAGGTGCCGACCGAGCGCAGGAACGCGATGCGCACCCGGTGGGCGAAGTTGTCCAGGTCGCTGCTGGCTGAGAGCGCGGTGGTGGCCCGGCTGCGGAAGGAGCGAAGGTGCCACTCCATGAGGCCGAGGGTGAGGAGCAGCGGCCACACGGCGATGGCCATGGCGTCACCCACCCGCGCCTCTTGACCGAACCCGATGATGACCGAGGTGAGCAACCCACACCCGAAGCCGTAGAACATGAATTTCGTCGCCCGCACCCAGTCCCCACGTCCAAGGCGCGTGCGATGCCAACGCGAGCTCGGCACGTGGCGTAGGGCAACCAGCAGCACCAGCGCTGCGGAGGCGACGACGGTCCACGCGGCGTTGCGCTGCGTGATGTTGTAGGGCAGCACCTGCAACGAGAGCACCGAACCGACGGCTGCGGGGAGGAGGCACAGCGCAAGCAGCCACTCGGCCTGTTGGAACAACAAGACGCCACTGGCGGCGAGATAGGCGGCCAGGACCACGGCGACCACGACGCAGGCCCTGGTCCCACCGAACTCGGCTCGTGCGAGCACGGCGACCCCCAGGGTCGCGGCCGCGCTGACGAGGATCGAGCTCAGCGATACCAGCGCATCGCTCCGGTCGCTGCCCCGCCCGCGCAGCGCCCAGCCGGCCGTGGCCGCCGCCTGGCTGATGCCCCACGCCACGGTGAGGCCGACGGGAAGCACCCACCACTTCATGGGGACGCCGAAGCCGTTCACGAGGACAGTGAAGAACAGGGCGGGGATGGCGTACAGCGCGCCGCGCAGGAGGTCGAACGGCGAGCCCATTGGCTGGCTGGGCTTGGGGGGCGCCTCTGTATCCACGAACGGCATGCCGTCGTAGACGGCTTGGGCGGCGGCGAAGACGTCGGGATAGCCGAACACGTCGCCGGCCACGCGGCTCGAGAGGCCGTAGGTCTCGAGTCGGGCCGCGATCTCGAGGGGGTCGACAGCGGCGGCACAGGCGCTCGCAAGCTCGGGGTCGTTGTGGACCCAGTCCATGATGGCCTGGTCAGGTCGGCTGCTTCTGACCAGGGCACCTTCAGCGCCGTACCCGCCGGTGGTGTCGCCGGTGGTGAGCGCGCCGTTGCTCGCGAGCCTCGGCATCGGGTCGTCGTTGGGCACCGCCTCCTCTGGCCGCGTGCCGTTCAGTGTCGTCATGAGGGGCGATCTCCTTACGATCCCGGCAGGGGGGCGAGCGCACGCAGCGGCTCCGTGCCCGTGCCCGCCACCTGCGGTCCGTCGATGTGCTCGCTCTCACGTGCGCGCTCTTGACGCTCGAGCACGGGTGCACTGGTGATACGTCCGGTCACTTCCCGGTACAGGTCGCCGAAGATGGCGAGGCTCTGCTCCAACGTGAACATGGAGAGAATGCGGGACCTGGCGGCGAAGCCGATGTCGTGGCGGAGGTCGGCGTCGGCGAGCAGCATCAGGCAGGCCTCGGCGGTCTGCTCGGGGTTCTGCGGCGGCACGATCACGCCGGCGTCACCGGTCGCCTCGCGGACGCCCCCGACATCGGTCGCGACGGTCGGCATGCCCGCGGCCATGGCCTCGATGAGTGTGTAGGGGAAGCCCTCCGAGATGCTGGTCAACAGGACCACGTGCCCGGCGTGATAGGCGTCGATGACCGAGGCCACCCTGCCCTCGAAGGTGGCCGCACCGACCAGGCCGAGCGAGTCCCGAAGAGCGATGCAGCGCTCCAGGTAGTCGAGGTTCTGGTTCGACGCGGCGCCGAAGATGCGCAAGCGAGCGGTCGGGATCCTCTCGCGCACGATGGCGAATGCGCGAAGCAATGTCTCGACGTCCTTCAGCGGGTCGATGCGGCCCAGCCACACAAGGGTGGGGATCTCGGGCTCGGACCGGCTGGTGATGAAGTTGGCGGCGTCCACCCCGTTGTAGATCGGCCGGATGCGCTCGGATGCCCCGCCGTTCGCCTCCTGCCACTGGCGGTTGTACTCGCTCCCCGGTGCGATGGCGTCGGCGATCTGGTAGCCGGCCCACGTCAGGCGTTTGAAGAACCGCAGCATGATCGCCCTGACCGCCGGGGCGTAGGTGCGCGCGTCGTAGGAGAGATAGCGCTCGCGCAGGTAGATCCCGTGCTCACTCAGCACAAGGGGCGTGGCTCGGGACCAGTAGGCCCCGAGGGCGGGGAGCACGGAGAGGCCGTTTGCGGTGGCGTGGCAGATGTCCACCTTGGGGGGCGGCACGAAGAGCGGCCGGAGCTGGTGTTCGATGAGCTCCAGTGCAATCCTGGCGTCGGATACGGTCGCCGAGGCAGCAGTGCCGGCCAGACGCCGATTGGTCGGGCCGGCCAGCTGCATGGCGCCGAGCAGGATCTCGAGTGATTCCTTGCTCTGCAGCGCACCGGTCAGGGGGCGTTCGAGCGAGAGCTCGAACAGGTGCCGGAGCGCCTCGAGGAAGGCGGGCTCGCCGTTGGCTTCGACCATGGAGCTGGCCAGTTGTGAGAACACGGCGTTGAGCTCGGCCGAGGATGCCTTCGACTGGCGCGACGATGGGGCGCCACCCCAGAGCTGGATCGGGTGCAGGCCGATGACGTTGTCGGGGAGCTCCCAGCTGGGCTCGTGGTCGTTGCCACCGATGATCGAGTAGATGTCGAACCGGTGGGGGGCGAGGCCGCGCACGAGTTGGTCACACCACACGCTCACCCCACCGGGGTGGTACGGGTAGGTGCCTTCCGCGAGCAGCGCGATGTCCATCGCTCAGCGCTCGCGTTCGAGGCGGGTCGGGGCAGGTGATTTCCTCATCGAGGTTGACAGTACGGAGCAGGGCCCGATCCCACCACCCCGGACTTTGTGCCGGCGAGGCTCATTTCAACCCGGTCATTGGACGGTCGTACCCGAGCGAAATCTGGGCGGACCCCGGGAGCAAATCACGCGCACCCTTGCACTAGCGCCTCGGCCAGAGCGCCATGGTGTGCACAGAAGAAGAAGGCGCGCGAACGACCCATTCCTGAGGCCCGTGCGAACGGCTCGCGACCATCCGGCGGCACTGTGCGACGACACCGGGGTAGCGGCAGGGACCACCCCACAAAACGCAGGGGTCCGGTGGCACCACTAGGCCGAAAGTGCGGGGTAGTTGCGCCATGGCGTCCGTCTTACTGTGCCGAGAGATCGGCGCGCACGGTGCGCGTCTGGCGTGAGGGAGTCGACAGATGTCTAGTTCGAAGTGGTCGCTCGTCAAGGTGATTGCAAGCCTGCTGGTGGTGGTCGTGGTGGCTGCCGCCGTCCTGTCAACGGTCACCCGCCGAGCTGCGGCGGCGTCGCCTCCCTCCCTCAACCTCAACGTCCTCCTCATCGGGGACGGCACCTCAGACGCCACGACTGCGGCATGGCAGTCGGCGCTCAGCAGCGAGGGGGTGGCCTACACACTGGCGACGGCCACCGGCGCCTACGGGGCAGAGACAGTGACACTCCCCGCACTCACCACCGGTACGGTCGGCAACTTCAACGGCGTGGTGATTGCCGACTCGCCCGCCGCCTTCGCCTCCGGGCAGCTGACGAGCCTCTTCTCCTACGAGTCCTCCTATGGCGTGCGCCAGATCGACGGCTATACGGCCCCGTACCTGGGCGAGACCTCGGGCACTGCGGGTGCCCTTGACGGCACCACCGGCACGGTGACCCCGGCGGGCCTGGTGGCCCTCCCACAGCTGAAGGGCCCACTCCCGTTCGACACGGGCACCTACGGCTACGGCGCCACAGTGACTGCCGGCGCCCCCTTCACCCCGTGGATCACCGACGCCGCCGGCCAGGTTGTCGCCGGCGTCTACCAGCACCCTTCGAGCGATGCGCAGGCCGGCGTGAGCGAGCTCGAGATCGGGTTCAACTACGGGGCCACCTACCTCCAGTGGCTGCTGCTCTCGCCCGGGCTCGTGAACTGGGTGACCCAGGCCACGCACCTAGGCCTCTACAGGAACTTCTTCGGCCAGGACATCGACGACAACTTCATCTCCGACAACGAGTGGAGCTCGGAGTACCAGTGCACCCCGGGAGCAACCGATCCCGTCGATTACACCTGCCCCGCCGCCGAGCAGGGCGCGACCCCAGGATCCGCCCCCGGCGTCCCCGCCGACGTCCAGATGAGCGCGGCCGATGTCGCCTACGTCGTGGCGTGGGAGCAGACGACCGGCATCAAGCTCAACCTCGCCTTCAACGGCGTGGGCGCCTGCACCGCGCCGACCGCTGCCGACGAGTCGAGCGCGAACTGCACCGGATCGATCAGCACCGCGGGGGGGACGGTCACCGATCCTGGCCAGTCCGTTGACGCGACTGCCCCGAACGACCAGGGGCTCATCAACGCCCTCCTCGCCGACAAGTCTGACTTCAACTGGATCAACCACACCTGGTCCCACCAGTTCCTCGGTTGCATCGTCTGGCAGACCCAGCCCCTCACCAGCGTGACCCCCAACGCGACCGGCGGCTCGCTGGCAGCCGGCACCTACAGCTACGAGATCACCGCGGCGACGGCCTACGGAGAGTCCGAGCCCTCGACGACCGCGTCGGCCGTGGTCGCGGCCAGCGGCTCGGTCACGCTCGCCTGGCCCGACGCCACCAATGGGACCGGTACGGACGGGACAGTGGGCCCGACGCTCGCCCAGGAGGAGGCCAACCACACCGGTGGCTCGGGCTTCTGGGGCTACAACATCTACCGGGAGAACCCGGGCGCCACCACCTATGGCCTGGTCGGCCAGGTGGCCGAGTCGAGCGCCACCACCTACAGCTTCACCGACACCGGAACCGTGGCCACACCAGGGGCAGCGCCCGACTCGAGCGACACCTACCCGACGGCCACCAACCCCGGCATCGACTGCTCGAGTGCGGCCGGGAGCTGGGACCCCGCCACCAGCACGACCGCTGACTCCTCGATCGAGCAGGAGATCGGGCTCAATCAGGCGTTCGCCGCCGCCAACGGTCTGCCCAACTACACGTCCGCGGCGGTGGTGACCGGCGAGCACTCGGGCATCGAGAGCCCGAACATGCCGGCCGCCTTGGCCGGCACCGGCGTCACGACCTTTGCGACGGACGCCTCCCGGCAGCCCAACCCCTACTCGCTCACCTCGGGCTCGAACACGGCGCTCTCGGCACCTCGCTACCCGAGCAACATCTACTACAACGCCAGCAACTGGCCCGATGAGATCAACGAGTACGACACCCTCTACACCGCACCGACGGTCAACCTCGGCAACGCCACCTACCCGACCGAGACTGGCCACTGCGCCGCCTCTGGGGCGACGACCTGTGCCACCACGCCGCCGAACGAGACAACGATCCTGGCGTCGGAGTCGAGGATCATGCTCAGCCACGTGCTGGCCAACAACCCAAGGGTGGGCTACGCGCACCAGACGGACCTGATCGGCCCAGCCACTTCGAACGGAGCCGACTACGGCTACACGATCCTGACGCTGATCAACAACATGCTCAGCCAGTACCAGAGCTGGACATCGGCGCCACTCGTCCAGATGACCGACGTGACCGACGCCCAGACCCTGGCGGAGCAGAGCGCCTGGGCAACGGCGAACACCGCCGGGACCGTTAAGGCGTCGGAGACCAACGGTGTCGTCACCGTCACCAACTCGGGCACCTCGACGGTGTCGGTGCCGGTGACGGCCGCTGCTGGGACGACCGAGGGCACTGCGTCCTGGGGCACCACCTACGGCGGCTCGCAGTCCGACTGGGTCTCGCTCGCACCCGGCGCATCGCTCACCTTGACCGAGCACGTGGCGCCGACCATCATCAGCGCCAACACGGCCTCGTCCATCGTGGGCCTCGCCTTCAGCGACACCATTTACACGAACGGCTACCCGGCACCGGCGATCACCGAGACCGGCGCGCTGCCGACGGGCCTCACTTTCGTCGACAACGGCAACGGCACCGCCACCCTCTCGGGGACGCCGGCGACCGGCACCGGTGCGCTCTACCCGATCACCATCACGGCGACGTCGAGCTCGGGGACGACCACCCAGGCGTTCTCGCTCACCAACTCGGGAGCACCCACGATCACGAGCCCGGGGACGGCAACGTTCGCCAACGGTGGAGTGGTGTCGAATACCTACACAGTGACGACGACCGGCTTCCCGCTCCCGACCATCGCCCTTGGGACGGCGACGCCCCTTCCGCCGGGAACGACCTTCAAGGACAACGGCAACGGCACGGCGACCATCTCGGGACCGACGACGGCAGCGACCGGGGCGACGTATCCGGTCACCATCACCGCCACCAACAGCTCGGGGAGCACCGCTACGCTGGCGCTGACCATCTCCATCGTCGCACCTGCGCCGCCGGTGATCACCAGCAGTGCAACGGCGGACTTCACCGTCGGGCACGTCGGGTCCTTCGCGGTGACCACGACCGGTGCACCCACGTCGGTGATCACCGAGACGGGGAGCCTCGACGGCCTGACGTTCGTGGACGGCGGTAACGGCACGGCACTGCTCTCGGGCACGCCGACCACGCAGGGGACCTTCCCGATCACCGTCACGGCGGCGAACGGGGTGAGCCCCAACGCCACCCAGACGCTGTCCATCGTGGCGGGCCAGGGCCCGGCCATCACGAGTGCGGCCTCGGCCACCTTCTCGGTCGGGATCAGCAGCTCATTCACCGTGACGACCTCGGGCAGCCCGGCGCCGTCGATCGGCTGGTCCGGGACATTGCCTCAGGGCATCAGCCTGAAGGACAACGGCAACGGGACCGCCACCATCTCGGGGAGCCCGGCCGAGGGAACGGGCGGGGGCCACGTGTTGACCCTGCTCGCCACCAACGGGACCGGGAGCGTGAACCAGGCCTTCTTGCTCACGGTGATCGGCAACGCCAACCTTGCCGGCGGTGACCATGTGGCCGCCACACCTGACGGCAACGGCTACTGGATGGTCACGCCGACCGGGGCGATCACCACGTACGGCGACGCCGTCAACTACGGCTCGATGGCCGGGAAGCCGCTCAACAAGCCCATCGTGGGTATCGCCAGCATGCCGGACGGCAAGGGCTACTGGCTCGTGGCATCCGACGGCGGGATCTTCAGCTTCGGCGACGCTGCCTTCCGCGGCTCCATGGGCGGCACGCCGCTTAATCAGCCAATCGTGGGCATCACCAGCACCCCCGACGGCCAGGGCTACTGGATGGTGGCCTCCGACGGCGGCATCTTCACCTTCGGCGATGCCCCGTTCCACGGCTCGACCGGGAACATCCGGCTCAATCAACCGATCGTCGGGATGTCCGCCGACCAGACCGGCAACGGGTACTGGTTGGTGGCCTCCGACGGAGGGATCTTCACCTTCGGCGACGCCCAGTTCTACGGCTCGACCGGGAACATCCGGCTCAACAAGCCGGTGATGGGCATGGCCGAGTCGAGGGACGGCCACGGCTACTGGCTGATCGCCTCGGACGGCGGGATCTTCACCTTCGGAGACGCCCAGTTCTACGGATCGGGCGGCTCGTCAGGGAAGTCGGCGGCAGGTCTCATCGCATCCCCGAACACTCCGGGCTACGCGCTGATCGACAGCGACGGCACCCGGACGAACTTCGGATGGTGAGAAAGGGGGGGTGACTGCCCACTGACCGGGCCCGAGCAAGCCCGGTCAGTGGGCGGCCCCGAGCGCGTCGGCGCTCATCTTCGGGATTGCACGTATGAGAAGAACGATTTGAGGCGAAAGAGATTCATGCAGTTGACTTGGTCACGGCGGTCAATGTCCCACCTCCTGGCGATCGGTGCGGCACTGTGCGTGGTGCTCGCCGCCACCCTGGTGGTGGTCGTCCGCTCGGATGCCGCGACCCCGCCGCAGCTCGACCTCGATGTCCTGCTCATCGGCGCGGGATCGAGTGACCCGACCACTGCCGCCTGGCAGTCGGCCCTCTCGAGCGAGGGCGTCAACTACACGTCGGTGACGGCGGCGGGTGCCTACGGGAGCGAGACCGTCACGTTGCCGGCCCTCACGACCGGCGCGACCGCCAACTTCAACGGGGTTGTGTTCGCCGACTCCCCGAGTGCGTTCGCCGCAGGCCAACTCACCGCACTCGATTCGTTCGAGTCGACCTTCCGGGTCCGCCAGATCGACGGCTACAGCTATCCCTCGCCCGCGCTCGGCCAGACCGATGTCACGGGCGCAGCCCTCGACGGCACCACAGCACAGCTGACCGCCGCCGGCCTCGCCGGCCTCCCGGCGCTGAAGGGTCCGGTGCCCTTCGACACCGGCACGTACGGCTACCCGGCGACGGCCGACGCCGGCGCCCCGTTCACACCGTGGATCGAGAATACGGCCGGCCAGGTGCTGGGTGGCGTCTATCAGCACCCTTCCACCGACCCCCAGGCCGGCGTCACCGAGCTCTCGCTCAATTTCGATTACAACGCCACGCAGTTGCAGTGGCTCCTCCTCGCGCCCGGCCTCATCGACTGGGTCACTCAGGGCAACCACCTGGGCCTCTACCGGAACTACTTCGGCCAGGACATCGACGACAACTTCATCTCCGATAACGAGTGGAGCTCGCAGTACCAGTGCACGCCGGGCGCCACCGAACCGCCCGACTACACGTGCCCCGCCGGGGTGGCCAACAACCCCGCCGACACGCCCCCCGACGTCCAGATGAGTGCGGCGGACGTCGCCTACGTCGTGGCATGGGAGAAGCAGACGGGCATCACGCTCAACCTGGCGTTCAACGGGATCGGCGCCTGCACGGCACCCAGCGCCGCCGCCGAGTCGAGCGCCAACTGCACTGGGTCGGTGAAGGACGCGGGGGGGACCTTCACCGACCCGGGCCAGGTGGTCGACGCCAGCTACCCGAACGACCAAGCTCTGATCAACGCACTCCTGGCCGACAAGGCCGACTTCAACTGGATCATCCACACCTGGTCCCACGAGTTCTTGGGCTGCATCGTCTGGCAACCCCAGGCCCTCACAAGCGTGACGGCCAACGCCACCGGCGGCTCGTTCACCGCAGGGTCTTACAGCTACGAGATCACCGCGGCGACCGCCTACGGTGAGTCCGAGCCCTCACTGCCGAAGTCCGCCACCGTCGCGGCCAACGGCTCGGTGACCGTCACCTGGCCCGACGCCACCAACGGCGTGGGCACCGACGGGACGAAGGGACCGACCCTGGCCCAGGAGGAGGCGAACCACACCGGCGGTACCGCATTCTGGGGCTACAACGTCTACCGGGAAAACCCCGGATCGACCACCTACGGACTGGTCGGCCAGGTGGCCGAGAACCCGGCCGGCACCACCGCCACTTACAGCTTCTCCGACACAGGTGCCTCCGTCCCCGGAGCGACACCGGGCTCGAGTGACACCTTCCCGACCGCCACCAACCCCGGCATCGACTGCTCGAGCGCGGCCGGAAGCTGGGACCCGGCCACCAGCACCGCCGCCGACTCCTCGATCGAGCAGGAGATCGGCCTCGACCAGGCGTGGGCAACGGCGAACGGCCTCCCCAACTACACGTCCTCAGCCGTCGTGACCGGTGAGCACTCCGGCATCGAGAACCCCAACATGCCCGCCGCCCTGGCCGGGACCGGGGTCACCACGTTCGCAGCCGACGCCTCGCGCCAGCCCACTCAGTACTCGCTCGCCTCGGGGACCAACACGGCGATCTCCGCGCCCCGCTACCCGAGCAACATCTATTACAACGCCAGCAACTGGCCCGACGAGCTCAATGAGTACAACACCCTCTACGCCGCACCCGGCGTGAACCTCGGCAACTCGACCTACCCGACCGAGACCGGCCACTGCGATGACACGTCGTCGACCACCTGTCTCAGCACGCCGGCCACCGAGGCGACACTGCTGACGTCGGAGTCGAGGATCATGCTGAGCCACGTCCTCGCCAACAATCCGCGTGTCGGCTACGCCCACCAGACCGACCTGATCGGCCCGGCCACTTCGAACGGCGCCGATTACGGCTACACGATCCTGACGCTGATCAACAACATGCTCAGCCAGTACCAGAGCTGGACCACGACCCCGCTCGTGCAGGTCACCGACGTCAGCGAGGCCCAGACACTCGGCCTCCAGAGCGCGTGGACAAAGGCGCAGAGCGCAGGGACGGTCACGGCCAGCGTCCAGAACGGCACGTTGCAGGTGACGAACAAAGGCACGACGGCGATCGCGGTCCCGGTGACCGCGCCCACCGGCACCACTGAGGCGGGAGCGGCCTTCGCTGCCCCTTACGGTGGCACGCTCTCGGGTTGGGAGACCCTGGGCGCGGGCGCCTCGCTCACGCTCGCCGAGAGCGTCCCGCCGACCATCACGAGTGCGAATGCTGCCACGTCGACGGTCGGCGCGGCATTCACCACCACGGTGACGACGACCGGCTCGCCCGTTCCCGCGCTCACCGAATCCGGTGCGCTGCCGACCGGGATCAAGCTCACGGACAACGGTGACGGGAGCGCGACCATTTCGGGCACCGCCGCAGCCGGGACGGGTGGCCTCTACCCGATCACCATCACCGCCACGAATGCGGCGGGGAGCGTGGTCCAGGCGTTCACCCTCACGAACGACGGGGCCCCGACTATTACGAGCCCAGCGACCGCCACCTTCGCAACCGGCGTCTCGAGCACGTACACGGTGACCACCACCGGGTACCCCGCAGCCACCATCACCGAGAGCGGCACGCTTCCGAGTGGCATGACGTTCACCGCCGCCACCAACGGCACGGCCACCATCTCGGGGCCGCCGGGCGCGGCGGGGACCTTCCCGGTGACGTTGTCGGCGACCAATGCTTCCGGGAGCACGGCCACGCTCGCGCTCACCATCACGGTCAACACCGCAGCCGCTCCGGCCGTCACCTCGGGTGCCACCACCTACTTCACCGCAGGATCGGCGGGAGCCTTCGCCGTGACGGCGACGGGCGCACCCACGCCGGCCATCACCGAATCGGGAGCCCTCGACGGCCTCACCTTCACAGACCAGGGAACCGGCACCGCACTGCTCTCGGGGACCCCGACCGCATCGGGCACCTACCCGATCACCGTGACGGCCACCAACGGCATCGGCACGGCTGCCACCCAGGCCCTCTCGATCATCGTCGGCCAGAAGCCGGCATTCACCAGCGCAGCGTCGGCCGCATTTGGCCTTGGGGTGGCGAGCTCGTTCACGGTCACCACCTCGGGTTACCCGCCCCCTTCGCTGGGTGAGACCGGCACGTTGCCACCAGGAGTGACGTTCACCGACAATCTGAACGGCACGGCCACCATCGCCGGGACGCCCACGGGGGCCACGCAGAGCTACCCGGTCACCCTGGCTGCGGCCAACGGAACCGGCACGGCGAGCCAGAGCTTCACGCTCTCTGTCGCACCGGGCGGCTCGTTGCCTGCCGGAGGAACACTCGGCGTCGGTCAGTCACTTACCGATCCAAGTGGCCAGTTCCGCCTCACCATGCAGGGGGACGGCAACCTGGTCGAGTACAACTCGTC
>Ga0302142_1000126_pt1 | contig 19747 bp, 20 predicted proteins | sample I_Bog_E1_3_FD_198557 | JGI IMG/M metagenome (GOLD analysis project Ga0302142, IMG submission 198557) | Peat permafrost microbial communities from Stordalen Mire near Abisko, Sweden - I_Bog_E1_3 | ecosystem: Environmental > Terrestrial > Soil > Wetlands > Peat | place: Sweden: Abisko, Stordalen...
AGGGCGAGCAGTTCATCAACGCGGGCGTGGAACATGGGTGGTTCACGGAACCGCCCGAGCCGATGCATGCGGAGCAGGTTGCCTTCCTAGCGGAACACGGACTGCTGATCTCCAAGAGGTAGCACCGGCAGGACCACCGGCTGGCATCAGGGTCTTCAGCCCGAGGTTCGCGTAGAACCGAACGAGATCCGGTACCACTCGCCCTGGGATGAGCCGCTAGAAATCGTGCGAGCGCTGACACCCAACCTGAGTGAGCGTGGCGGAGCGACACGCGCCTGCTCACAAGGGATTGCGCCCTTTCCTCCTGGTGCGATCGATCCCTTACAAACCTCGCTCTCAGCGGTTCGCTGCACGCCGACTTCCACCACTTCGAATTGAGCCACGGCGTCGTCTGCGGTGCACGACACCCGCGTTGCGCCGAAGTCGCTTGATACCCAGGGGGGTATCCTGTTAGGGTTCCCGATACCCACCCAGGTATCCGAGCACGCGTTCCACCCGAATGGGTGCGACCGCAGGCGACACAGGAGGATTGCTCCCCATGACAGCAAGGCCAGCAACCGGTCTCGATGCACCAGAGGCGTCAGCCAGGGCCGTGGGCTCGGACCCCTCCGCCGAATCAGCGAAGGGCGCCCAAGAGATCGGGGGTACGGATCACGCGAGCCACACCAGCCGATTCGCTCGGCTCGGTACCTGGACGGCCACCCACTTCCGTCGGATCCTCATTGCCTGGCTGCTCGTGCTCATGATCTTCGGTTTCTTCGCGGTCCACGTCGAGAGCGCGCTGGCCGGTGCCGGGTGGCAGGCATCCAACAGCCAGTCCGTGGCAGCCCGGGCCATCATCGAAAAGGACTTCGCCGGTCTCGGGGCCACCGCGCTGCAGGTGGTCGTGGTCGACCACCAAGGCCCGATTGCGTCGGACCCGAAAGCTTTGGCCGCCGTGGCCCGGGCGACCATGTTGTTGCGCAACGACCCGCAGGTGTCCACGGTGGTGGCCCCGCAGGCCGGCGTCTCGCTTTCCCGGGACGGTCGCACCGCGGTGATCACCGCCGGATCCGCCGCCGACTCCAACAAGATGGTGCAGGCCGCCGACTCACTGGCGAACCCGCTCGGCGCGCTGTCCACTTCCGGCGTCTCGGTGACCCTGACGGGAAGCAGTGCGCTCTGGGCTGACTTCAACAACGCCAACCGGTCCGCCATGCTCCGATCGGAGCTGCTGTCCTGGCCAGTGACGATCATCATCCTCGTCATCGCATTCGGCAGTCTGGTGGCCGCGGGGCTCCCCCTCCTCCTCACCATGGCGGGGCTGCTGGTCGCCGCGGGAGCACTGGTGATCACCACGAAGTTCACGCCGGTCTCGATCTGGGCACTCAACTTCGCCCTCATGTTCGCCCTCGCCTTGGGCATCGACTACGCGCTCTTCCTGGTCATGCGGTTCCGGTCGGCCCTCGAACGCCGCAACGCGCAACCGGGTGACCGAGAAGCGATCGTCGCCGCGGTGGCCGAGACGGTCGACACCGCCGGCAAGGCCGTCGCCTTCAGCGCGCTGACCGTCCTCGCCTCGCTCGCCGCCATCCTCATCGTGCCGAGCCCGGCGTTCCGATCGATGGCCTTCGGGATCATGCTGTCGGTCATCGCGGTGCTGGCTGCCACCCTGACCCTTCTGCCGGCGGTGCTCGGCAAGCTCGGCACCAATATCAACAAGGGCAGGATCCGGCTGCGCCGGGGGCCTCGACCCGAGGGCGAGGGCCCCCTCGACCGGATGCTGCACCGTTGGGGCCGGTTCCTGTGGCGCCATCCGTTCCCGGCCGGCGCGGCGGCACTCATCGTGCTGCTCCTTGCCGCAGCTCCGGTCATCGGCTTGCGGACCAATATGCCCTCGATCACCATCGTGCCGGCCAGCGCCAACGCTAGGGTCGGCTATTACCAGGTCACCGGGGCCTTCGGACCCGGTGCGCCCGGCACCCTCCAGGTCCTGGTTCCCGAAGGGAAGCAGGACCTGGCCCTGACCACCTTGGCCCACACCTCGGGCGTGGCCGGCGTCGTCCCGGGGCCGACCAAGGCCGGATGGACGCTCGACCAGGTGGTCCCGACCTCCGGTCCATCCACCACCACGACCGGGGCGACCATTGACCACTTGCGCCAGGTCCTTCCCGCCGGGACCCTGGTCGGAGGCGCTGCGGCCGAGAACCACGACCTCCAACAGTCGCTGTCCTCTGACACGCCGCTGGTGCTCGGCATCCTCGGGGTGCTCGGGTTCCTGCTGCTCCTCATCGCGCTCGGGGCCCCGTTGATCGCCGCCCTCGGCGTGCTCATCACCGCCCTGTCGGTTGCGGGCGCCTTCGGGATCGGTCGCCTCATCTTTCAGAACGGGTTCCTCGCCGGCCCGCTTAATTTCCAACCCCAGGGCTTCATCGATGCCTGGGCGCCATTGTTCTTCGGAGCCATGGTCTTCGGGGTGGCCATGGACTACACGCTGTTCATGCTGTCGGCGGCCAAGGAGCGCTATGAGACCCACCCGGACCCCGAGCACGCCATGGTTGGGTCGATGCGCACGTCCGGGAGGGTGGTGCTGTCGGCAGCCGCCGTCATGATCGCCGTCTTCCTCACCTTCGCCCTGTCGGGACCTCTGGCCCCCAAGGAGATGGGCGTGATCCTGGCCATCGCCGTGGCCCTCGACGCGCTCGTTGTCCGCCTCGTCCTGCTCCCGGTGATCCTCCGCCTGGGAGGACACAGCAACTGGCACCAACCGAAGTGGCTCGGGCGGATCCTCCCGAAAGTGACGTTCTCCCACTGACCCCGGAGCGACCGAGCAGATGACATCCCCTCGATGAAGGAGGAGCAGTCGTGGAACTACCTGACGAGGTCGTCGAAGACCTCCGCAAGCGATTGCGGCGTGCCGGAGGGCAGGTGCAGGCCGTAGAGACGATGCTGGCCGAAGGGCGCGAGTGCCGTGAAGTTGTCATCCAGCTGAGTGCTGCCACCAAGGCGCTCGAACAAGTCGGCTTTCGGCTGATCGCGAGTGGCCTGACCTACTGCATCGAGCATCCCGACGAGGCGGCCGAGTCGGGGTATCCCCTCGAGGAGGTGCAACGACTGTTCACCAAGTTGGCGTGAATAGCGAGGCGCAACAGCAACGGAGAGAAGGGGTGCTGATCATGGGATTCTCAAGGTTCATGGCATCGAATACGGGACGGGCGGTGCGGGTCATCGCCGGTGTGGCGCTGATTGTCATCGGCGGGCTCCTCGGCGGAGGATGGTGGGCCCTCGCTGTCGTCGGCCTCGTGTCACTTGCCGCCGGAGCACTCGACATCTGCATGTTCAACGCGCTTTTCGGACATCCGCTCAACGGCAAGGCTGCTCGAGCGAGTTGACGGCCCACCGAGAGGACGCGACGGGTCCGGTTCACCAGGACCGTCGGTCATCCGCCGACGCGAAAGACGGCAGCTCGAGCACCTCGACGAGCGCGGTCATCGGAGTTTTCGCCGACATCTGGTGTCCCTTCACCCACGTCGGCCTGCGGGCGATCGAGAAGCAGCGAGCGCGGGCCGGGCGCAGGATGTCGCCATCCGGGTGCGGGCATAGCCGCTCGAGCAGGTGAGCGGCGCGCCACTGGACCCTACGGTCACGAAGGAACATGTCGACGACTTCCGCCAGCAGGTTGCCCCGGGCCTGTTCCAACAACTCGATGTCGACCGGTTCCCCAACTCGACGCTCGATGCCCTGGCGCTGGCCAATCAGGCCTACCGAACCGATCTCCAGGTGGGGAGCGGGTGGGCTTCGCGCTCCGGGACGCGCTCTTCGAGGACGGCCGCGACATCTCGGAGTGGGTCACGCTGGAGTAGCTCGCCCGTGGCCTCGGTCGTCATGCCTGACCAGTCCCACCGTGCCGCAGTAGTGGCGGACCGACACGAGCCAGCGGCGCGGCGTGTTGGGCTCGCCGCACTTCGTCTGTAACGACACCGACGTGTTCTGCCCATCGCTCGACATCACCAAGGATCCCCGACGAGGAGTGTCGATCGTCAAGGATGCGTCATGCCTGACGGCATTCCTGGAGCTGTGCTTCGCCCATCCCGAGCCCCCCATGAAGAGACCCTCCGAGGGCGCCACTCATCGAGACAGATACCCCTATGGGTATATGGTATGCTGATTCCAGGTAGAGGCATGGAGGTCTGATATGGCACGAGTGGTTGTATTGGGCGGAGGGATCGCCGGGCACACGGCGGCACTCCACCTCACCCGGATGCTCACGCGTTCCGACGAGGTCGTGGTGGTTACGCCGAACTCCAAGTGGAACTGGATCCCGTCGAACATCTGGGTCGGGGTCGGCAAGATGAAGCCCGACCAGGTGACCTTCGATCTTGCACCGATCTACAAGCGCAAGGGCATCGAGTACCACCAGGCACTGGCGACGGCGATCCACCCGGAAGGGGACGGAACGCGAGTGCGACCGTTCGTCGACATCACCTACACCGACCCGGCACGAGCCGGGAAACAAGGAATGCTCGAGTACGACTACTTGATCAACGCGACAGGGCCGAAGCTGAACTTCGGTGCCACGCCCGGGCTGGGCCCAGACGGGTTCTCCAGGTCCGTGTGCACATCCGGGCACGCGGTCAGCGCGTCGGCGGCCCTGCAGGCATCGATCGAGCAGATGAAGCATGGCCATCGCCAGGTCATCATCGTCGGCATGGGGCACGGGACCTGCACCTGCGAAGGGGCGGCGTTCGAGTACGCGTTCAATGTCGAGCATGAGGTCCGCCAGGCCGGCGTCCGGGACCTGGCCGACATCATCTATCTCACCAACGAGTACGAGCTCGGGGACTTCGGCGTCGGCGGTCTGACGTTCACCCAGCAGGGATTTCAGACGACCTCCAAGTTGTGGACCGAGTCACTCTTCCGCGAGCGCGGGATCCGGGCCATCACCGGTGCCCACGTCGAACGTGTCGAGGAGGGTGTCGTCCACTACGAGCAGCTGGACGGGTCGAAGAACTCGCAGGCCTTCGATTTCGCCATGCTGCTCCCACCCTTCCGGGGGGTCGATCTCCAGGCGTACGACGCGAGCGGAGTGGACATCACCAACGAACTGTTCGCGCCGAACGGGTTCATGAAGGTAGACGCCGATTACTCAGCCAAGCCCTTTGACGAGTGGCGTGCGGAGGACTGGCCCAGCACCTACCAGGTCCCCCGATTCCCCACCATCTTCGCGGTGGGTATCGCCTTCGCCCCGCCCCACCAGATCTCGAAGCCCCGGAAGTCGCCCAACGGCACCGTCATCACCCCGTCCCCCCCGCGCACCGGCATGCCGTCGGGGATCATGGGGAAGCTGGCGGCAACCAACATTTCGGCCATGATCAGAGATGGTGCCTCGGCGCCCGTCCGATCGGCGTCGATGGCCGACATGGGTGCCGCCTGCGTGGCCTCAGCCGGATCGGGCCTGCGTCAGGGCAGCGCGGCCTCGATGACGATGTACCCGGTCGTCCCCGACCTCGTGAAGTATCCAGCGACCGGACGGAGCCTCAACGACACGTTCGGGGAGATTGGCCTCGCCGGACACTGGATCAAGCTGCTGCTCCACTACATGTTCATCTACAAGGCGAAGGCCCTTCCGGGCTGGTCGCTGATCCCCGAGTAGGAGAGGAGACGGGCGATGGACGAGACCGATGCCAGCATCGAGAGTGCTCCGCTCCCGACCGACAATACGTTGCGGGCCCGAAAGAACGTGGTCATCCAATTCGGGCGGTTCGCCGCCATCAATCTGAAAATGGCGAAGATCATCCGCAAAGAATGGCGCTGAGCCTTCGAGTCCCACGCTCCCTTGGAATCTGATCTCCCCTAGTCGGTAGTACGGACAGCTTTTCGCTGGTTCGAGTTCCCCGCAGACCGTGGCGCCGTGATCTGGGCGAGCAGGCGCGAGGCGCGTCGCGAGAGTGGCTGGGACCTCAGCCACACCGCCCGGATGGATCGAGAAAGGTCCATGCCTTCGATCGGCACCACTATGAGGCGCCCGGCGTCGACATCTGCGCTGACGGCCAGACGGCTCAGCACGGCGGGGCCGAGCCCCGATTCGACGGCTGCCTTGATCGCCGTCGTGGAGCCCAGCTCAACGGCTGGAGTTACGGCGAGTCCGAGACGCTGCAAGGACCGCTCCAGCACTTCACGGGTGCCGGACCCCATTTCGCGCAAGACGAGCGGTGTCTCGGCCAGTTCCTGCGCCGATACCCGACGCCCGCCCTTCGCCCACGCGTGCAAGGGCTCGACGACGACGAGGAGTTCGTCGTCGAGCACCACCTGGCTCCGAAGTCCAGCAAGAGTGGAGTGCCCCTCGACGAATCCGAGCTCGGCTCGTCGATCCCTGACCAGGTCGATCACGTGTTCGGAGTTGCCCATCTCCAACGACACGCGCATGTCGCGGTCTGTCGTCCTCAGCCGGATGAGCCACTGGGGCACCAGGTACTCAGCGACCGTCATCGACGCGGCCACATGGAGTTGGCCCTTGGCCTCCGACCGCAGGGCCGCCGCACCCTCGAGGAGTCCCCTCATGTCTTCGATAATCCGAGTCGACCACTCGACTATGGCGCGCCCATTCGGCGTCAGCTGCGCCCGACCGGAGGACCGGTCGAGGAGATCGAGTCCGATGTTCGCCTCGAGGTTCCGAAGTCGGGTGCTCGCAGCCGGCTGCGTGATCCCATGCGCCAGCGCAGCCTGACGGATCGACCCGAAGTCAGCGACGCTCTGGAGGAGGTCCAGCGAGACCAGGTCTGGCTGCGGCTGCGGCAGGGGCATAGTGAAACCTTATAGAGAGATCACCAACCTCGGCCTATCCGTACACCAGGTGCGACCTCATGCTTGATGCATGATCCCGCAACAACCCGTCGAGCACAGTCGGGTCGGAGTGGCCAACGCCGGTGCAGGGCGACCAATGGTTCGTCGCCTCCAGCTGTTGATGCCAGGGGTTGGTGTAGCGATCCTCCTCGCTGGCTTCGCCACGGCACTCGGGCACGCGGTCCCCGTCGTGGGCGCTCCCGTGTTCGCGATCGTGGGCGGGGTCACCGTCTCTCTGCTCCGTCCGGTCCCTGCGGCAGTTCGCCCTGGCCTCGGTTTCGCCAGCAAAGCGGTGCTCCAGGGGTCGATTGTGGTGCTCGGAACGGCGCTCTCGTTCCGGCAGGTCGTCACGACGGGGTCCGCATCGGTACCGATCATGATCGGCTCGCTGGCCATCGCCTTGGTTGGTGCTGCACTGATTGGTCGACTCATGGGTATCGGACGCGACTTGCGGACCCTCATCGGCGTGGGGACAGCGATCTGCGGAGCTTCCGCTATTGCCGCGACCGATGCCGTCATCTCGGCAACCGAGGCGGACGTCTCTTACTCAATCGCAACGATCTTCACGTTCAACATCGCCGCTGTCCTGACGTTTCCCAGCCTGGGCCACATCCTCGGGATGACCCCTCACGGTTTCGGTCAGTGGGCGGGGACCGCCATCAACGACATGTCGTCCGTCGTAGCGGCCGGGTCCGTCTTCGGCCATGGAGCGGCATCCACCGCCATCGTGGTGAAGCTCACCCGGACACTGATGATCATCCCCATCACGCTGGGCATTTCCTTCTGGCGTTCTCGCCAGGGGCCGGTGGGGCCCGACGAGGCCCCACGTCGTTCGCTCGGCGCCCACGTGCTCGGAACCTTCCCCGTTTTTATTGTGTGGTTCCTCGTTGCGGTCTCTTTGAACACCGTCGGACTGATCCCGCAGAGTTGGCACCCGGGCCTGTCGGTTCTTGCCCAGTTCATGATCGCGACCGCATTGGCGGCGATCGGTCTCTCGACCAAGATGACCGACATCCGTCGGACTGGCATGAGGCCCCTTGCCCTGGGTGGAGTCCTGTGGGTACTCGTGGGCACCGCGTCCCTGTGCCTTCAGTCGCTGTCAGGCGGAGTCCGGTAGTGGGGCTCCTCAACGCATGACGCCGATGGAGTGCGCAGCGACCGCGTGGCCATGCGGTCCCCGAACGGAACACGAGGCAGTTTGCCCCCCATGTTGCACTGCCGAGTCAGACTCGTCGATGGGATGACGACAATGGCCCGGTAATAGGCGAATCCAGGATTGCAGGCACCGAGAATCTCGAGCGGAGCGCGCTCGACGCCGAGCTTCTTTTGAACGTTGCGGCGACGTCGCGATCTCGGTCACGGACACCGGCGCCGTCATCCTGAAGGGCCGCACAACATCTTCCTCGTCCCCCGACTTCGAATGATGTCATCTGCTACACCTCACGCCAACTTCATGAACATCCGCTGGACCTCGTCGATGGCGTACCCGTCGGCTGCCGCCTCCTCAGGGTTCTCCAGACAGTAGACAAGACCAGAGGAGATCAACTTGAAGCCAGCTTGCTCCAACGCCTTCGAGGCTGCAGACAGTTGAGTCACCACGTCCCGGCACTCCCGGCCCTCGGCCAACATGCGCTCAACACCCTGCACCTGTCCGGCGACACGTCGGAGCCGCTTCCTCACGTCCTCCACCACATCATCGGGCAGCTGCATGTGACCATCCTCTCTCCTGGAGTCCAAGGTGCCGACTACGCGCTACTGGCAACCGGCTCATGACTGGCTCAGTTCGGACTTCTGCTGCCCCGCCAAGCGTCGCACTTCGTCCATGTCTAGCTCCGCGACCTGAGTGATCAAGCTCTCGAGCGCCTCAGCTGGAACCGCACCGGGCTGCGAAAAGACGATGATCTGGTCGCGGTAGACCATCAGCGTGGGAATCGACCGAATCCCGAATGAGCCGGCCAACTCGAACTCAGCCTCCGTGTCCACCTTCCCGAAGACGATCTCCGGGTGCTGCTCGGATGCCGCTTCGAAGATCGGGGCGAAGGCCCGGCAAGGTCCGCACCACGATGCCCAGAAGTCGACGAGGACGGTGGCACTCTCGTTCACGATCCCCTCGAAGTTCTGCTCCGTCAGTTCGACTGTGGCCATCGCCCACTCCTCTCCGAGATCCTCACACGGTAAAACCTTAATACCCTCGGGGGTATTCCCGGCAATTCCATCGCATCCCATGATGCGCCGCCCCCCGAGGACTGATCCAACTCGCTCTGCTCGTCCGAGCGGCCCCGGTCACCAGAATGGTGGTCATGCGGACGGTTGGCTACCGACCATCGCGTGTCCCGGATCCAGCCATCGGAGAACCTCCCGATCGCCTTGAAGCTCCAGTCGGCGCCAGAGCACGGGATTCTCGCTCGACTGACTGGCATGACAACGGATCGCCCGGTGCTGGCGGGACCTGTCTACTTCGACCGACAGGTCGATCTCCTCCCGATGCCTTCCCACGAATGTCGCCGCGAACTCATCGTTGAGCTGTGCCGCAATCGCCTCGGGAAGGGCCCAACCAAGCACCGGTATGCCAATCTCGCCGGCCACTGCCGTGGCGATCTCGGTGGCCCGCACATGATCGGAGTGCCCGGTGATCCCGCCCTCGTCGAATACCAGCAGGAGACTCGCATCGACGAGCTCCACGGCACTGCGGACGTCTGCCGATAGCTTGTCGGACGGCTCTTCGGTGAGTCGACCATCTGGGTACTTGAGAAGGCGCACCGTTTCTACCCCGAGCTCGCCCGCAGCCGTGGCCAGCTCATTCGCTCGGAGCTGATGCAGATTCCCGCGGTTGGCACCCAGCGTGGATGCCTCGCCGTGCGTGAAGCTCAGGACGGAAACGCGTGTGCCCTGGTCTGCCCATGTACTCAGCGCCGCTCCCAGCCCGAAGCTCTCATCGTCGGGATGGGCACAGACGGCGAGAACCGACGCCGTGAACGGCAAATGCTCCTGGATGACATCGTGCATTCCCATGATGGATCCACCCTCGACTGCCGACTGGTTGAAGGAGATCCATTGGACCTCCTCTCTCCTTTTCGGATTTAAAGGCTCTGACGCGAGCCTCACATTGGCCGTTTGGCTCTCACCAGGGTGTCGATTGCGTCCTTCGTCCCTGTATCTGTGTCCACGACCCGGACTACCTGCTCGGCGCGCTCCACAGTCAGACCGGCTCCAACAGCCACCTCGGTGACATCGGCAACGTTGTAGAGAACTTCGGCGTTCGGCGGGCCACCGAAACCCCTGATCAAGTTCTCCTGGTCGTGAGCCACAACCAGGAACGTGCCCCCCGGGGCCACTGCGGACGCGGCCACCTCGAGAGCGATCGAACGCTCAGGTTGCGGCAACTGCAGATACAGCACGGCCACCAGATCGAAACCCTCCGACGGAGGTCTCCACTCCTGCACCGCAGACTCAACCCAGGTGGCCTCTACGTTCCAGAGTGCAGCGAATCGCTGTGCCTTTGCGAGACCCACGGCAGAGAAGTCCACCCCTGTCACCTCCCAGCCCTGCTCGGCAAGCCACACTGCATTGCGGCCCTCGCCGCAGGCCAGGTCGACCGCTCGACCCGGCGGGAGGTCGACTACCTCGGAGACCAGAAACTGGTTCGGGGTACTTGTCCAGACCAAATCATCGCCGCTGTAACGCTCATCCCACTGGTGGCGATCCACCGGTCAAGCTCCCGCCGAGCCGGCTGCACGCAACGGCTGAAGGATGAGCGGCGCGATCAGGCAGAAGCCGAACGCCCCAGCCGCAAGGGGCACGAGACCGACGATCGACAATGCCAACCATCCCCCACCAAGGGCCAACCCCACGCCAAGCATCACCAGTCCGACGACAATGCGGGCCCCTCGACCTACACCACTGCTCATGGAGTTCACCAAGGTCATCTTCGTCTCCTTCACTTATCCCAAGATACCCTGGGGGGTACCTCACCTACAACGGTGAGGTCGCTTCCCTATTCCCGCGTCGACACGATTTCGCATGAAGGTGCCTCGAAGTGCCCGTCGGAACACCCAGAAAGGTCGACGACCAGTCGGCAGATGACGGTGCGACTCCCTTCGTTCCACCCTTGCGTGCCGGAACTCCAGTGGGTACTTCGGATCGGTACTCTCGCTACATGGGCCTCTACCGCGACCACATCCTCCCAGTCCTGGTCGACCGAGCGTGTGGGACCGCCGGACTGAAGAAATGGCGCGCCGAGCTGTCTAGCGGGCTGTCCGGACGGGTCCTCGAGATCGGATTTGGCTCGGGCCTCAATGTGGACCACTATCCTCCGACCGTCGAGAGAGTCTTTGCTGTCGAACCGTCAGCCAAGGCCTTCCGGATTGCACAACGGCGGATTGACCGCTCACCGGTGCCGGTCGAACTCGTCGGGCTCGACGGCCAGTCGATTCCGCTCCCTGGTGACTCCTGCGACGATGCCCTCTGCACCTTCGCCCTGTGCACGATTCCCGACATCAGCACCGCCCTGGCGGAGGTCCGCCGGGTGCTCCGTCCTGGAGGCCGGTTCCACTTCCTCGAACATGGCCTTGCTCCTGATCCGGGCGTGGCGGCATGGCAACGCCGATTGGAACCTCTCCAGCACCGTGTAGCCGATGGCTGTCATCTCACCCGTGACCCCGTCGCCCTGGTTCGGGGCGCCGGCTTCGTCCTCGACGACGTTGACCAGCGCTACGGCGTTGGGCCAAAGCCCTGGAGTTGGTTCACTCGGGGGGTGGCAGTCAATCCCGGGTAGTGCCAACTGTTCGTCCGCTGTCGCACCGGCGACACGAATGCCCTGCGCCGGAGCCCTAAGGGCGGAGGAGGCCGGCTTCACGAAGTCCCGGCAGTTCTCGATCACTTCGCCGGCGTCCGGGCCATCCCTGCCGACGACTCCTTGAATCGACCCGGGCTTCATAGAGACCGTGCCCTGCCCCGGGTCGTCAACAGCGACAATGCCATTACTAATGGCGTTGCCAGCACCAATAGTGGGAAATCGCGAGCGACAACGTCCGAAATGTACTTTCGGGCGCGCCGATCGCCTCTACTTCGAGGTGTACGAGAGACCGATCCGTTCCTCGACATGGCGTACGCCGAGGTGCTCCAGACGAGCGGCGAGCCAGCGGAGGCGGTCGACTAAGGGGATGAGGCTCTGAACCCTAAGTGATCGACGTGCTTGGGACCCGCTCCTTCGCTCTGGTCCAGGCCAACCATGTCTGGTAGCCACCATCGAGATTTCGAGCCACTATTCCAAGCTCTTGCAGCAGTGCCGTAGCAGTGTGTCCTCGCTGACCCACCTGGCAGTAGACCACGACCGGCCCATGACGAAGCGATGCGAGATTGTCACGGAGCGAGTCGATCGGAAGATTGATCGAGCCTTCGATTGCACCAGCTGCGTGCTCCTCAGCAGTTCGCACATCGATGACCGGCCATCCCTTCTCCACGAGTTGGCCCAACTCCTGAGGACCAACGATGTCGCAGTCTCCGCTCAGCACATTCTCCGCCATATAGCCGAGGAGGTTGATGGGATCCTTGGCGGATGAAAAGGGCGGCGCGTAGGCCAGTTCGAGGTCGGCAAGTTGATCGGCGGCGATACCACCGGCCATTGCCGTCGCGATCACATCGATTCGTTTGTCAACACCGTTCCGACCGACGATTTGAGCCCCGAGGATGGTGCCATCGCTCGGGTCGAAGATCAGCTTCGCTGCCATTCGGGTCGCACCCGGGTAGTAGGTCGCATGGTCGAAGGGATGCGAGTGGATCGCCCGGAAGGGGCGACCGGCGGCCTGCAGCCGTCGTTCGTTCCACCCAACGGTGGCGGCGACGATATCGAAGACCTTGACGATGGCCGTACCTAGGGACGGCACAGTTCGCGAAGGTCGTCCGGCGATGTGGTCTGCCACCCGGCGCCCTTGGCGGTTGGCGACATTGGCCAACGCAATGAGCGATGTGGCGTGTGAGATCGCATCGGGCTTCTCTACGGCATCACCTACGGCATAGATGTCCGGGTCGTTGGTCTGATTTGCGTCGTTCACTGCGATACCGCCGCTCGGCCCGATGTCGAGCCCGGCCAGTTCGGCCAGGTGGATGTCCGGCCTGACTCCGATCGCGCCGACAACAACCTCGGCGCCAAGAACGCGTCCGTCGGCCAAGGTGACTGATCGCTCCTCCACAGAGGCCACGGACACTCCCGTTTCGACCGCCACACCGTGGGTCACCAGTTCGTCGCGCACCAGCACCGAGAGTTCAGGGTCGAGCGGAGGTAGGACCTGAGGGGTGGCCTCGACGATCGTGACCCCAAGACCCTGTCCGACAAGGTTCTCCGCCATCTCCAGGCCGATGAATCCGGCGCCGATCACGACGGCCGTGTCTGGCGCGACATCGACCTCGGTAGCGAGACGGGTGGCGTCCTCGACCGTCCTCAACGTCCGCACTCTTTCGTAGCCCGGGATCGGCGGTCTCACCGGAGCAGCGCCCATGCTCAGAACCAGCTTGTCGTAGGGCACGACGTCCTCTTGGCCGCTGATGGTGGACCGGGTCCGGACCGCGCCTGCTGATCTGTCGATAGCTACAACTTCCTGGTTGACCCTTACATCGAGTCGAAAGCGGTCGAAGAGCTGTTCGGGGGTCTGGAGCGTGAGGTCGCCCTCCTCTTCGATGATGCCGCCAACGAAGTAGGGCAGCCCACAGTTGGCAAACGACACATGCCCTGATCGCTCGAGGACGGTGATGGTGACCTCCGCGTCGAGACGGCGAAGACGAGTGGCGGCGGACATCCCTCCGGCCACCCCACCCACGATCACCACTCGGTTGCTCTGATCGAACTGACGCTTCGTCATCGAGAGAACCATGACTTTCTCTTGGTCGCAGATGCCTCAGTCGTCCGACACTGACAACGCTCATCTCTCGGCACATCGCCAAGTACCTGTTCGACGTGGGCCCCGCACCCCTTCCAGGTCGGCCGGCCGCACTTCTTGCATGTAACAGCTCTACACATACCCCATAGGGTATCAGAACTGGCGATGAACGCAGCGTCCGGGTGATCGGCGCGAACTGGCGGAATCCGGAGATCACCAATTGCATCAGCCGCAGGGAGCATGACCAACTTCCTCAGGCTGCCCGCCGTGTCGGTGTATCGAGCGCCCGGATCCTCTGACGCTGGGAACTCCGATCAGCCAGGATATTGGGCAGTTCTCGGTGGTGGAACTGGTTGCGTGCCTCTGATGGTCAGACCTGCGGCTCCACGAGAATCTCTACGATCCCGGAACGGTTCCTTGCACTGCGACAACCTTGTTCGCGACATAGCCAGCGGAAGAGACCCCCATGAGGGTCAGCAGTGCTGCGGGAACCGGCGGCAGACCGCTTAGCGGATTCGCGATGAGCTGCGCGCAGAAGCTAATGAGCGTGATGACGGTGAATGCCACGTACTGCAGGTCCGGCCACGCAAGCGTTCCGTCGTCGTTGGTCACCAACTCAGCCAATCCGGTCAAGAGCCCGTTCACATCCTCAGGCACCTGATCGCGAGAGTAGAGCCGGGTCGACGTGCCGAGCGTCTTGACAGCTGCAGCCGAGAGCGTTGTGCCGCTGGGCTGGGCTACGGGAGAAGCCTGCACCGCGTTCGCGGCAACTAGTTCGGCATCCTTGGCAGAAACTGGCCCGACTCCGTTGTTGCTCCCTTTCACGGCGCCAGCCGCGATGGTCGCCGCGGCGACCGGCAACCCGATCAGCACCAGGTACTCGGGGCGCCAATTCGTGGTCACGGCGCTTGTGAACAACGTCCCTCCGGGATACGACCGGGCGAGGATCAAGAGGTAGGTGAATCCCGCGATCAGAAACGTTGTCCACACGAAGACTTGCGACTTGCTGGTCGACACTCGACCATCGGCACCGACGAAAGCTGCCTTCAGACCTTGGCGCCTGAACCGGACATTGGCGGCGGAGTCGGTCGCAGCCGCTGCACGGCTCGCAAGACCCGGGGAGAGCGACGATTGGTACCAGAGCAATCCAACGTGAATCACGAGGCCCACGGCGGCGACCAAGAAGAGCGCCACAGCCGCAGCGGCGGCCCGGTGGCTGGCGCTCGCTGAGGTCGACGACGTCACCCATGCCGTCAAGGCGATCGCGATTACCAAGATCACGATTGCGGCGAAGGTGAGAACGCCGCTCGGTTTGGTCGGGATTACCGGTGGGGGCGACATCGGGGCGGGCGCCGGGGTCGGTGCAACGATCAGCGGTGGTGGCGTCCCAGCTGAACCCGCGGTGGTGGCTACTCCTGGCTGACTGCCTGCGACAGGGCCCGGTGCATTCGCTGGATCTGGGGTGGGGGTCGTGTCCGTTGCGGCGTCTCTCGCCGCGTCAGCGGCTGGCGCGGTGACCATTGCCGAATCGGGCGCTCCGGGCGTGTCGACGTTCTCTGAGCCATCCGGAGACATGATCCAGTTATATTCCATTGCCGGAGGCCTGGGAAGCCCAACAGTTCCCTATGTCTGCGAGATAACGACCTCGCCGATTTTCTTTCGTTGACCGCCCGCCCAAGGCCACCGGACAAAGTTGCGATACGCCTCAAATCCCGGTCCCATGTGCGCATAGGCCTGCCCAAACGAAAAGGCACCGAGCGATCGATAGGCGTCGAAGCGGTCCGCCGTATACAGCTGGTCGACCGTCGAATCGCAGGGGAACTTGGCGTTCTGCTCGTAGAAGCTCATGACGTCCTCGGGCGCGTCAGCAGGAACGCCGGTCTTTATGATGACGAGTCGCCCGATGTCGTCTGCGGCATCGCTGTAGTGGATGATGCCGGTGCAAAATGTGCTGCGGACAACCGGCTTTTTGCCGATTTTGACTCGCTCTTGCGTCACGGTCGGGTCGGGTGCCATGTCCGCCTCTGGATCGATGTCGATCCGGATCCCGAGTTCGTTGAAGGCCAAGGCGACAGCGCCGGCGATCGTGGAGAAGCCGTCTTGGGATTCGCCCGAGGCGTCCACGCACCAGATGTAACGACACCTTCTTCGGATCAGTTCGACGAGGCCCAGATTCTCGTAGTGCCCACCGTCGGTGACGTAGAGGAATTTCGACTCCAGCCGATTGCGTCCAATCATCTCGCTCAGGAGGTACTTGACTCTCGGTCTCATCCACAGACGTCTCCACCCGCTGCCATTGCGGAGTTCGAATTCCGCCAACCGATTGGGGTTGGGGATCCAAACCCCGAGTCGGATGTTGAACATGGTGAGAAGGAACCGCAAGGGGGCGCGCGTCATTCGACCCATCTCCGGCGAGAGGGCCGCGCCCGACATGGCAATTGCGGCGGGCAGCGTCACGCTGCGTCGTAGGTGCACCATCTTCGAAAGCACATCCTCGTAGGTGGCCGCTGGCCACGAGCCCACCAGCGGCCCCCCGATGTCGGGTACCGAGAACACGAAACTCGAGACCCGCGACCCGGTTGGGGTCGCGCCGTAACTCGAGATGTTCGCTGCCGCACAGATGACCAGTTCGGGAAAGTCGAAGGCTTTCCCGGTAAGCCCTGAAATCGGGTACTCGTGGTCGTAGGGCCTGCGCGTCGCCGCGATCGTCTCGCCATTGTCGACGGTCGTCGTGGGCGACCATGTGTCGGGGTTGGCCTTGAATCGCTTCAGGACAAACGACGCACTCAGACTCTCCCGGTAGAAGGGATGCATCGACCAGGCGGTGACGTCACCAAAGGACCAGATCACCACCCCCACGACGAGGGCGATAGCCCAGAGGGCGACGGCGAGAAACACCGCTCGCCCGCCGGTTGTGAGCGGATAGAGCGATCCCAGATCGAGGGCAAACACCGCGGTCAACACGACCGTGAGTGGCCCGATGAGTGCAGCGAGAAGGTTCACAAGGGGAACACGTAGACGCAGCAGCAAGTTCTTTGCTCGGGTCGCGAGAGCCGCCTTGGCGCCAGCCGGAACCTCGTCCCATCCTGCCTGGACCGTCCGCGAGACTCTGGTGCCGAACAAGGCTGTCAGCACGGCGGCGCCCATACTGATCCCACTCGCGGCAGCCACGGTCCCGGTCCCTGAGCTCTTGACGGTGCTGCTCGGAGTTTGCGGGGTACTGAAACCTGAGCGGATCCATTCCAAGAGAATCGGAACGACCACGACCGCGAGAAGCCAAAGCACGGCCCCAGCGGCGAGTGCGAGTGAGGCCCCGAGAAGCACGCGCCTGGTGCCTTCGAGTGTCCACTGGCGAAACACGAGCAGCATCCCCGTCAACAGAGCGGCTGCCCCCATGGCGATGGCGACGACGAAGACCCACGCCGGAAATGAGAAGTGGTGAGGCCGCACACAGTCGAGTGCCGTCGAAGCGCAATGGGCCTGGAGCGACGGCAGCCGCAATCCGTAAACCCAGCCAAGTGCCACGAAGATGAGGCCCACCATGAGCACCAGAATCAACAGATTCCACAGGATCCCCATGAACAGGCGCCATATCGCAGCGACTGGTCCGCCCCAACCGTGCGTCAGGTAGCGGGTGTTGTCCCGCAGGTACGTCTCCTCCGGACTACCCGGAGCGAACGCAGGCATCGACGTTGACGGGACGATGGGATCGGGCGGCGGCTTGCTCTCCTTCGGAGTTGGTGCGCGCGTCTTGGGGAACCGGCCACGTTGGACGATTGCCACAGCGCCGGCCATGTAGGACCCTCCGGAAACCGACGAGAGATAATCGGCGCGCTTCGGCCCATGCAACATCCCGTGCTTGTTCATTTCCTGGAGCACACCCAGGCTGAATGCAGCCGAGCGAATGCCACCGCCCGAAAGACAGATGCCGTAAGGGGAGGGGCGACCCACCGTACGTGCATCGACCTCACGGGACGCTTCGGCTTTCAACGCCGCGCTGACCTCGGGCAACCGGTCCCCGTCCAGAGCGTCAATGAGGGGTGCCGTGGTATCTGTTTGGGCATCCTTGCTGCCTATTGAGGTAAGGCCTTTCCGACGCATGAGCCGACTGAAGCGTTTGCTGAGCCGGCTGGGATAGACCGGTACGTGGGTACTTGCGTCGCCGTCGATCACCGGCCCTCCATCGCTTTGGGGGATGCGCAACCTATGGAGGCGCTCCTTGTTCGATGTCTTGAGGGGGGCCTAACTTGTGGTCCACCCCCTCTTCGGCTCTGTTCGCGTTCTGTTGGTCCACGCTTCAGCATGTTCGGTTGGGCTCAAAATCCTCGCACTGTCCCATCGGCCGGCGTTCGGTACCCGCACCAAGGTTCCGGTGTGCCCGCCGACCTCGGTGGCTGGCCGTCGTATGCCAGATCGCGGGCCCTGCGCTTGCTTAGACGGTGCCGGGCGCGTCGATCGATCCGAACACGGTGATCTCAGGTGGTCCGGTCATCCCGATAGAAGCCATGACGTCTGCGACCTTGGGGTTTCCGTCGAAGAAGCTTTGGAATTGCTTGGCGGTCTCCCATTCGTCGATGACCATCAGCTCGCCGTCTCCGGAAACGAACCGGTGATGGAGCATCCCCGCGCCCCTCGTTGACTCGGTGATCTCCTCGAGGAATTGGGCGTTGCCGTGAAGGCCTTCGATGGCCTTGGCGACATCTGAAACCGGAAAGTGAATCGTGACCGTAACGCTCATGGCAAATACCCCCCCCTTATCAATCGCCAGCCCTAACTAGGTCGGCATCTTCAATCTACGGCTCAGCATCGCCAGCTGCCTCGCTGCTGCGGATCTTGACTCGAGCACCGTCGACTCGTCGGAAGAGAAGCCGTCTCAGCCGTGCAGATGAATCCTGTGACACACATCGGCGTCCAGGGATACTCGGGGCCAGAGCCTCCGCCACCGCTGGACCACAGTCGACATTCGGTACGCGCTGCGAGCTACGGTCCGAGTGGGCCAGGTCCAAGGCGGATTGGCTCGAGCATCAACATTGCGTTGAGTACGCAGGAGGACGGTGCGGCATGGCACTTGGCATTTATTTCGTGCACGAAGGATTCACGCCCGAAAAGTACGACAGCGCGATCAAGAAGCTGGAGGCAGCCGGTGGGGGGGCGCCAAAAGGGCGCACCTACCACTGCGCCTTGGAGTCGAACGGCGAGATACAGGTATTCGATACTTGGGAATCACAGGAGGACTTTGACGCCTTCGGACCCACTCTGATGCCAGTCCTCACCGAACTCGGCGTCGGCCTCAAGGAACCGATGGTGGCGACTGTTCACAACGTGATCACAGGTTAGGTACTCGGGCAGGTAGTTGGTTGAAGGGCATGTTGTCGGCACGCCCCCATGGGCCTTGCCGCCAACGAAGTAGGGCAGGCCGCAGTCGGCGAACGACAGATGCCCTGATCGCTCGAGGACGGTGATGGTGACCTCCGCGTCGAGTCGGCGACGACGAGTAGCGGCGGACATCCCTCCGGCCACCCCACCGACGATCACCACTCGGTTGTTCTGATCGGGTCGAACTGACGCTTGGTCATCGAGAGAACCATGACTTTCTTGGTCGCAGGTGCCTCAGTCGTCCGACAATCACAACGCTCATCTCTCGGCACTTCGAGATGAGGGATACGGGCCTACTCCCGTTGCGACGGGGGCAGCCAACTGCTGCCGGCCGGCGGACATCTCGAACGCCGACCCCTGGGCCATTGCTCCGGCTAGGGAGTTGGCATTCCGCTCAGACCACACGCCGCGCCGACGGCGGCGATTCCCGCCTTGTCAGCAAAGGCAAGGCTGAAGATCACTTCGTCGGCTCCGGCATCGATGTGAGCTGCTACCAGATCGGGAATCTCACGGGGTTGGCCGACGGTGAATCCGGCAATCTCTTGGGCGGAGCCGGCCGCAGCCAGAATCTCGCGCATCTCAGCCGTGTTCTGGTCGGACGTGGTCAGGATCAGCGGGGTCATCCATGTGATGGCAATCTCCGCGGGATCCCGGCCGACTTCAGCGCAGTGACG
>Ga0302142_1000160_pt1 | contig 18520 bp, 9 predicted proteins | sample I_Bog_E1_3_FD_198557 | JGI IMG/M metagenome (GOLD analysis project Ga0302142, IMG submission 198557) | Peat permafrost microbial communities from Stordalen Mire near Abisko, Sweden - I_Bog_E1_3 | ecosystem: Environmental > Terrestrial > Soil > Wetlands > Peat | place: Sweden: Abisko, Stordalen...
AGCATGCCATATTGCAACTGCCCTGCGCCTCGATCTGGCCGATCGGACCAGCATCAACGAAGATGCCGAGAAGCTGACCGAAGCCTTCGATCATCTGGATGTGCTGGTAACGCATCCCGAACGTGGCGATGATGACGAGGAACGATCTCCGGCCGAAGCCGCCAAGGGAGTTGTCTGGGCAGCAACTCTCGACAACGACGGGCCGACCGGTGGATTGTTTTTCGACGGAAAACCAGTGAGTGAAACCGCACGATGAAGAGACCGCTTTTCGTTATCTTCGCCACGATCGCGCTCGACGCCATAGGCATCGGCCTGATCTTCCCGATTCTGCCGCGACTGCTTGAGGATGTGACGCACGCCAGCAATATCGCGCCGTATATCGGGGGCATGATCGCCCTTTATGCGGGGATGCAGTTCCTCTTCGCGCCCATGCTGGGCGCTTTGAGCGACAGGCTCGGAAGGCGACCGGTGCTGCTGATCTCCCTGACGGGCGCGGCAATCAATTATGTTGTCATGGCGTTTGCGCCGCAGTTGTGGATGCTGCTCGTGGGGCGCGCGATTGCTGGCCTTACCAGTGCCAATGTCGCCGTGGCAATGGCCTACATTACCGATATTTCACCCGAGGATACGCGCGCCCGTCGCTTTGGATTATTCAACGCGATGTTTGCCATTGGCGTTATCATTGACCCTGTTCTCGGCGGGCTGTTGGGCGACTACGGCCGGAGAGCGGACAAGCAGCGGATCGCAGAGTGGTTCCATACCCACAATACCGATGTGTTCAACGATGAGTATTACGAGATCAACAGCACCCGCCTCGCGCCGTCTTACAACATCGCCCCGGAAAGCATTCAGCCAATCGTGCGGTTCGATCGCGACACTGGCGAACGTGTTTTGGCACTCATGAAGTGGGGTCTCGTGCCCTACTGGTCGAAGACACCAAAGGCAAGTTTCAGTTCCATCAATGCGCGCTCCGACAAGCTTGAGAGCAGCGGTGCCTGGCGAGAGCCATGGAAACACCGTCGTTGCCTCATCCCAGCTAACTTTTTCTTCGAATGGGAGCCACTGACTAAGGAGGAGGAAAAGAGGAAACTCAGCAAGCCATGGGCAGTTTCGCTTGCGGATGATGGCCTGTTCGCCTTCGGCGGTATATGGGATAGATGGAAGGGACTAGACGAGAAGAAGAGCGAGATCGTTGTCGAAAGCTTCAGCATCATTACGACGGATCCGAATGAAGTCTTGGAGCCATTCCACAACCGTTGTCCGCTCATCATCGAACCCAAGGATTATGAGCGATGGCTGGCTCCGGCGGAACCCTCGCATCTGCCGATTGATCTGGTTCGAGCATATCCGGCAGAAGAGATGAAAGCCTGGCGAGTGGCCAAGCTCCAAGGGAATGGCCCACACCTGCTGGAGCCCCTAACGGATTCCTCGGAATCCGCTCGATCCTTCATTGCAGAGCAGTGATCAAAGCTCTGAGATTTCGAAGGCCGCTGTCCGCGGCGATAACGCAGTGCCCCGGCGTTACCCTCTGCTCGATCCCTTTTCCCCGTTGCACCACCAGTGGACAGCTTGAATGTTTTCCGGATGATCGTCTCTCCACGCACCTCCCATACCACGGGGATGGATGTGGTCGGGCACCACGTCGCCGTACTCGGTGAACCTCTCCTTGCAGAGAGCGCAGAGTCCATTCTGCTCGGCGATCTTCCGGTCGAGGAGCTTCCGCATTTCGCCGTTGGATCGGAGTTCCCGGTATCCCCGGGGATGATGCGGATCTTCAATGCGCCGAATTCCGATCTGGCGCTGGCGTTTTTCTTTTGGGATTGTCTCAGCATCGCCACATGGTCCCATGAAACTCGGAATGCAAACATCGGCACTGTGGCCGGTGGGGGCAGGTAGCCCCGGTCAAGCAGGTCCTCGATCCCAATCTTGAGAGTCTCACCGGTCCACCCGAATCTTCGATCATGCCAACGGCTGAGGATTGCGAGTCCGATTTTAGCGCGTTTGCAGGGCGCTGCAGGAAGAAGCAGCATATTGAATAAGTCGTTTACTATCAATGAAGTAGTCTAACCAATGGCCTTGCAGTATGTTGCAGTGGATCGCGGGAAAGTTCGGTACAAAGTATCCCCACAAGTATCACCGAACGCTACGGCGTTTGTCGTTATCAGTTCTGTGAGCTCGGTCGAAGATTGATTGATCCTAGCGCATCGAAACACTGGAACTCTCATTGCCAATGAAGTCGCCGAACCATCGCCTAGTCATCGTGGACGATGTGTTAAGGCTCTCGCTTTTGCGGGATTCTAAACTCCTACGATCACTCGCTCAACCGATTAGAAACTGTAGACCCGTGCTTCCCACCCTCTGAGGTTTAATGTCGACGCATTCACTTCTCTGCTTCGTAGATTGCTCACAAGGAGTCGGTTTGCGATCAAACCGTCTGGGAGGTGGTAAGCAATTTGATCTCTTGAGAAGTTCAGGACGACGAGATAGCGGGCTGCGCCGAGGGTGCGCGTATAGGCGAAGATTCTGGGATTGGCTGGGTCCAGATCTTTGAAATCGCCGTAGACAAAAGCTGGGGTCCTATGGCGGAGCGCAATCATCCGCTGGGTGTAGTGATAAACGGAGCTCGGGTCAGCTAGCTGTGAAGCTGCGTTAATCTCCTTGTAGTTTGGGTTCACGGCAAGCCACGGTCTTTCGCTGGTCGTAAAGCCGGCCTGCGGGCTACTATCCCATTGCATCGGTGTACGGGCATTGTCTCGGCTCATATGGCGTAGGTTTGCGAGATAGGTCTCTTCACTGACTTCGTGTGTAAGAACATGCGCCTTGTACCCGTTCTTTGCTTCGATGTCGTTGAAGTCCGCGATCGATTTGAAGGGATAATTCGTCATGCCCAGCTCATCTCCTTCATAGAGAAATGGGGTCCCCCGCAAAGTCAAGAGCATGGTGGCAAGTAGCTTAGCTGAAGTAACACGAAACGCCCGCGAGTCGTCGCCGAAACTCGAGACCAGTCGAGGGTTGTCATGGTTAGACAGGAAGACCGTGTCCCAACTATGAGCATCCAGTTTTTTGGCATGGTTTGTGTAAATCGCCTTTAGTTCGGGCAGAGTCCAGCTCTTCCACTGCGATCCGCTCCGATTCAACCTGATTCCATCGAAGTTGAAGATCATGTTCAGTTCATGGCGGCGATCATCCACCATCAATGGTGTCTGTTCTAGCGTGATTCCCAGAGCTTCTCCGACGGTCATGACGTCGTACTTTGCAAGCACTTCGCGGTTCATCTCCTGCAGATAGTCATGCATGTGCGGACCATTCGCATAGGCAGCGCCAAAATCCTTCAACTCTGACTGAGAAAGGTTAGGAAAATCGGGGCGCTTGGAGATGAGTGGAATTACGTCCATGCGGAAGCCATCAACCCCCTTGTTGAGCCAGAATTTCATGAGGTCGAAGACCTCTGACCTGACGTTTGGATTATCCCAATTGAGGTCTGGCTGTTTCACTGCAAAGTAGTGAAGATAGTACTCGTTAGTAACCGGATCGAACTGCCATGCTGAACCTGAGAAGAAGGAAGGATCGTTATTTGGCGGGTCAAAGCCATTTGGACTCGCAGGGTTCAGTTTTCCTGAACGCCATATGTAATAGGTGCGGTAGGGATTGTCTTTTGAACTGCGACTCTCAACGAACCACTGATTTTCATCTGAGGTGTGATTGACTACCAGGTCGATGATGAGGCGCATACCACGTCGTTTGATTCCGGCTAGCATTTCGTCGAAGTCGACCATGGTTCCGAATTCCGCCATCACCTTCCGATAATCGCGAACGTCGTAGCCGTTGTCTGCGTTTGGCGAGTCGAAGTGGGGGCTCAGCCAGATTACATTGACGCCCAGGCTCTGAAGATAGTCAAGCTTACTGGTAATTCCCTTGAGGTCGCCGATTCCGTCGCCGTTGGAGTCCTTGAAAGAGCGCGGATAGATCTGGTAGACAACCGCCTCCTTCCACCACGCGCGCTGATAGCCGTTGATGTTGACCGCGTTGGCCGCGTCCGATGGCGGTAGAGGTGTAGGAATCTTGCGTTGTTCGGCCGTCGCCAGCATAGAAAAGGCCAGCAGCGTTGTTGCGCGGAATATTGCTTTCCGGGTCACTGGTTGCTTCCGATGAAGATTGTGTCCCAGTAGTGCAGCGAAGGCACAGTGAACTCAATCCATGTTGCAGTTTCGTCCTTGCGGAGGTGAAACGAAATCGAATGGAATTGTCCACCGTCAAAATCGGGAGATGCCCATCCCACCGATCGAACAGTACCGGAAGACAAGACCTGCACGCGCAGATTCTTGAGGGATGGCGGTTCAGGCCGGTCCATCATGACATCGCGCCAATGAGGATCGTTTGAGCCTAGCAGATTGATCAGGTGAATGACGGCGGTATCGTCCTTGCGTCGCGCAATAGTCCAGATAGTATTCGGGACGGCAAGCGGATTGGTCGTTTGATCGGAGACCCTGACTTCAACGCCACACGGTTGAACATCAATTTGATCGCGCAGGTAATTCTCGTAGGCAGTCAGAAAGTCGTAATAGTGGCGCAGATCCTGACGCAATGCTGAGGAAACGGAAAGGCGCGTGTCCGCGGGGAAGTATTCTCTCGAAAGCATTCGGTCGCCATCGCCCAACTCGATATGCGATGCGCCTGAGGCAAAGATGGCTGCGTCGGTCAGCAGGACACTGGGCGTATTGAACTGCTTTGCGGTGGGCACCGGACCGCGTTCTGGTTCTTTATGGACATAGGCGGCGATGACGAAGCCGTCCTGGGGATTTGCGAAGTGAACCTTCTCCGCGGTTACAAGAATGCTGGAGAATGTCTCCTGATCTTCCCAAAGCTCGGAGTAGACGAACTCTGCAGCGGAGCGGGCAATTCTCTCCTGGCCGAGCGTTCCCACCGCATTAAAGACTATCCGCTTATGGAGTGCTGCGCTTGCCCCGTCAATGAAGGACCGAAAGCCGGAAATGTAGTCAACCGGGGCGCCGCCGTACGCGTATCCTCCCTTTTCTCCAAACGTATCAACGTGCCAACCGTCAAATTGATACACATCGAATAACTCATGCATCTGGCCAAACAGGAAGTGTTGCCATTCCGGATCGTTGATGTTCATGTAATAGAGCCGATTGGTTGACCAGCCGCCGGATGGATGCAACTCCAGGCTCTTTGCGGTTGCCACCGAGCGCGGGCCGTCCGGTGTGTCCCAGATGCCCCACTTCAATGGCAGCGGGTTTTGCGCCCTGGTGAACGCGTCGTCATAAGAGCTGTAGCTGGCGTTATACGCCATTGCCATCATGTTGTAACGATGCGCCTGGTAAATCAGGTCTTTCACCAGGGATCCGTCTACGGTGCGTCCAGCGATGTCCTTCCAAGCTGGGGCGGGATTTGAAACGGTTCCCGCAAGCGGCTGGTCGTGCCGGTATTGAAAGTCATAAAACTGCAGCCCATTGATATGGAAGCGATTGAGCTCGGCGATCCAGGATTTCGGTTCAGTTCCCTCGCGGGCGTTATAGTGCGCCAGGTAACCATACCGAGGAAATCGTTTCCAGTCGGAGGAAATGTCGATAGCCGTCTGACGCTCCCCCAGTGTTCGACCCGCAGCGCTCGAGAGCCGCACAGTGACCAGATAGCCCTGGAAGTCATCGTGGGGAGCAGAGCAGGGCAATGAGATAGTACCTTCCGCGCCAGGCGCCGGGTGAATCGCCTCGCATTGTCCGACCATCTGCCCGAGGCTCCAGATGGAGCCGGAAAGCTGCTCGGTTCCCTCCGGTTTGCCATCTAACTGAACCACGAGATTGATCGGATCAGTGGGGGCGTAGCGTGCCTTGTCAGGGTACGCATCCGAGAGTCGTAATTCCTGGGCGTAGGAAGAGAACCCGATCAGGCAGAAGGCAAAGAGCAGTAGGAACCGAAAGCGCATGGGTCCATCATGCACGAAGCTTCCGGTTACGGTCCTAAAGGATTGACGAGGTTTCTCTGAGGGGAACCCGCCGTGGATTATTCAAAGTGCTCGACGAGCGTCAGGCCGCTCGATGCCCGTGCGAGTTCCGCAAAAATGATCCGTTTTCCGTCTGGAGTGAGGGAGATACCGGCGAACGGGGTCGGGTCGTGCTTTAGGGTATATACAGTCTGGGCCTGCCCGGTCTCCGGATCGACTCGTTGGATTGTGAACTGACCTCCATAGTCGGAGAGCGAGTAAATGTGTCCGCCGCCGAGTGTCCAATAGTTCAGATTCCCGGTTGGCGGACCGTCGAACACCTTGCGTTCCGGACCTCCGCCGACTGGCCGCCGCCAGATGCCGGATTCCCCGTAGTGCGTGAAATAAAGCCAATGCTCATCTTCACTTTCAATAGCCACCATGCCGCCTCCGGTGGTCACTTGTTGAGCGGACCCGGAGCCATCGGATGGTTCTTTCCATACCTGCCACGAACCAGAGCGGTTGGAGCCGAAGTAGATCCAACGATCATCCCTCGACCAGCTCGGAACAATGTTGTTGAAGTCTCCGTGCGTGACTTGGCGCGGCGCGCCTCCATGGGCGTCAATCACATATATCTGCGCGAATGGGTTAGATCGTGCGTCGAAAGCGATGAAGCTTCCGTTGTGCGACCAAGACGGGCTCCCGGCCATCGCGCCCGCGGATGTGAGTTGTACGGGGTCGCTCCCGTCAATTCTGGCACTCCAAATCTCCTGTGAGCCGGAGCGCCAGGACTGAAAGGCGATTTTATCTCCAGACGGTGACACATGCGGAGAGGCATCCTGCTCGCTTGAGGTGAGAATCTCGGCTTCTGTCCTGGCGCTGTTCCCCTCAAGATTGGCCGCAAGAATGCTCCAGTTGGCGCTTCCATGCGAATACACCAACCGGTTGCCCTGTCTTGCGATCGAAGGCCAATAGGCGTTATCTCCACCGGCCGGCTCGTGTTCCGGTGTTCCCCCCTGCGCCGAAACCCTCCAGAGCGAGATGCTGCCGCTCCGATTTGAAGAGAAGACAACTTCGGAACTGTCGGCCAGCCAGGTGAGTCCGACCACCAGACGGCCATCAAAGGTAAGCCGCTGCGGGTTTCCGTTGGGGAGCTTCATCATATATATGTCGTGTACCGAGCCCTCCGGCCCGCGAATGAACGCCAGTTTGGCGCCGTCGGGAGAAATTGAAGGGGTCCAGTCCCCATCCCAGCCATTGGGGGGAGTTGTAAGCTGTCGGACCGAACGTCCATCAAGGGTGAGTTCAACTAGCGTGCTTGGCGCTTGAGGGTCCGCCTGCTGGGGAAAGATAAGCGCCTTGCCGTCAGCGGTCCAGGCGAGACCGCCAGATTCCCACACATGGTTTGTCGGGAGCGTATAGACCTCTTGCTCGGAGCCGCCGATCGCCGGAACGATCACAACGCTGGTGTGCGTCGCGGCATGGCGAACAAAGGCAATCCAGCGTCCGTCGGGCGACCAGGCTGGACTCAATTCGTCCGCATTCCCATGCGTGAGGCTTGCCGGATCTTCCGAGCCGAGCTGCTTTACGTAAATATGTCCCTTGCGGTCCCCATCCTTGTGCCACACAAATGCAACCGCACTTCCATCAGGAGAAAAACTGGGTTGCAGTTCAGAGCCGGGGTAGGTGGTCAAGGGGCGGCTGGTATAAGCCTCGGTGCGCGTCGTTCGATGTGCGGGCCGAAGCACCAGCGCCGTCAAAATTACGCCGGTAAGTACAACGAGCGGCAGCGCGATCCAAAACGCAAGGCGCTTGCTGCTGGCCTGGACTAACGTCGATGGTGCTTCAGGAGCCGGCTGTTCAGGGGCAGACGCTGCCGTTCCCGCATCCGCATGTTCTGATTCACTGGGCGTTCCTGCCTGAAAGACAAGATGCGGTACCACAACCGCGGATACTGAGGCTGCCTGCTGGACAGTTGCGATTAGCCGATACCCAACCTTCGGAACCGTTTCAATGGTGCGAGGCTCGCGCGGATCGTCGGCAAAGGCGCGACGGAGCTCTGAGATGGCTCGAATCAGGACGTCTTCGCCAACGAAGACATCGGGCCAGACCACGCTTCGGAGCTTCTCGCGAGTGACAACCTCTCCTGGCTCGTAGGCCAAGGCGACAAGCACCTGCATCACCTTTGGCTCGAGATGTGCTGTTTCTCCGTTACATTCGATGGAGTTGATGGCGGGATGGATCAGCCAGTCGCCAATGCGGAAATCACCTCGCACAGAATCGTCCTCAAGAACCGTCTAGAGAAGCCTCGCCTCAACGCTCATTTTCACGACTCTACCGCAAACATATGCAGCAAAAGAGGTTAATGGCCTCGGGAAAACCTCGGAAAAATGTCGCGGCGCATCCCTAGTCAATTGTATGTCCTAACTCATACTGTCAACGCCGTAATCCAATGAAGCTGCTCAGATTGCGTGGATTCGGCTCATGGAGCACTGGTGAATTTCCGAAGGGCAGTGTGAACAATGATTGCCATGTTGGCACAGTTGCCGATTTCGGTGCAAACCGAAATCGGGTTCATTGTTTGCTTGCCAACGGACAGGCTTAGAATGCGAGAGCCACCGAATCCAAGCACGGAGAGTGAGCACTGCAAGTTTTTCCACAGCTAGTGAAACCAATGATGGAGGCAATCACATGATCAAGTGGCAGAGAGATACAGGAGACGCAGGTGAAAATCGAGGATTCGTGGCTCAATTCACTCGACTGGTGCAGGTCTGGTTGGTAGTCATCGCGGTGCTAATGGTGCCGCTCAACCGGGCATTAGGCCAGACCCAGGCGGTCAGCGCAACACTCTCCGGGACGGTGACCGACAAAACAGGTGCCGTCATTCCAGACGCAACGGTAACGCTCATCAGTCCGGATCAACATTTTCAGCGCCAGGAAAAGACAAGCGGAACGGGGCTGTATACGTTCACCCTGTTGCCTCCGGGGCAATACACGCTGACGGTCCAAAAACAAGGTCTCAGCGCCTATACCCAAACCAACATCATCCTGGAAGTAGGCCAGTCTCTTGAGATTCCCATTTCGCTTCCGTTGGCGAGCGTTTCGGAAAAGATCATGGTCACATCGCAAACGCCGCAGTTGAATACGGAAGATGCAAATATCTCCACCTTCGTAGACACCAGGGAGATCCTTGATCTTCCTCTCAATGAGAGGAATGTCGCGAGCCTCGTATTCCTGAATGCTTCCGTCACAAACCAGGCCCTCACTCAGTGGACCGGAGGAACGAGCGCGAATTCGGCCAACGCCGATCAGGATCTTACCTTCCTCAACTTCGCGGGTAGCAGATTTGGAGATACCGAATGGCTGCTGGACGGCCATTGGGATGCCGACGGGCAGTGGGGAGCAATCATGTACCCGCCGGGAATCGATGAGACGCAGGAATTCCGGCTGCAAACCAACAGCTTCTCTGCGCAGTTTGGCTTCAGTTCCGGCAATGTGATCAACATGGTCACGAAGTCCGGGACCAGGGATCTCCACGGCGACGCCTTTGAGTTCCTCCGCAACAGTGCTGCAGACGCACGTAACTTCTTTGACAACCAGCCTGCGGTGCATTACGAGCGCAGCCAATTCGGCTTTACTCTGGGCGGTCCGGTTGTGCTTCCCCACCTGTACGCAGGGCGCGACAGGACGTTCTTCTTTGGCTCCTATGAAGGTCTTCGCGCGGCATCTCCGGTAACGGCGACAGATACCGTTCCGACAAAGGCCAATCAGAGCGGCGATTTCTCAGCCCAGCTTGGAACTGCCACAGGGAACAACGACTATCTCGGCAGGCCGATCTATAACGGAGCTATCTACGATCCTTATTCCGCGCGCCAGGTTACGGCCGGGGAGAGAGATCCTGTCTCAGGGTTGGTCGCTAACCAAACCGGGATCATTGTGGATCCGTTCGGAGGAGTTTCCGGCGGTGTTCCCACCAACATGATCCCCTCGACGAGATTCGACAAACTGGCAACAGTGCTCTTGAAGTATTACCCGCAGCCAACCAACACGCAGGCGGCGAATAATTTCGTGGCGAATGCGTCTTCGCCGCAGCAGCAGGACGCGTATACCGTCCGCATCGATCACAACTTCAATGACAAATCCAGAATTTATGGACGCTGGTCAAACAAGGACGAGTACAAGACTGGCGGCGCGGCCTTATATGGAAACGACGTGGGCGGTCCGGGGCTCAAGAACGGCGACAACCGGTGGGATTTCGCCATGGGCTTCTCGCAGGTTTTGACTCCGTCTTTGGTCATGAGCGTAAACGGGGGATGGAACAGATGGATTGAGACAAATCTGCCCCAGGGAAATCCATTTGACGTGACTCAACTCGGCTGGCTGTCTTCATTGAATGTGGGTGGGGGTGTCTTTCCCGGCGTGAGCCTGGGGGAATACGCAGGCCTCGGTTCCGGCAGCCCTCAGACTGCTCCCAGAGAAGACCGGTCAATCGGAACAGATTTTACAGACACGTTTGGGCGGCATTTGTTTACGTTCGGATTCGATTTCACTTCTCAGTATTACAACAATCTTTCTCCGGGCAATGCCAACCTCAACTTCACCCAGAGTGGGACCAGCGGGTACGATCCACTGAATGTCGATGTCGCCAGCACGGGCAACCCATTCGCTAGCTTCCTGCTCGGCGTGGGAAGCGGGTCATTCGGTTTGACCGGCTCACAGACGTCAAACATGAAGAAGATTGACTGGTATTTTCAGGATGACTGGAAGCTTAACAAGAAGCTGACACTTAATCTTGGCATCAGGTATGAACTCCAGCCTTCCCCGACAGACCGCTTCAATAAGCTGGCATGGTTCGACACCACAGCCAGCAATCCGATCTCCGCATTGATTGGAACCTCCGTGCCGGGTGAGCTGGTTTACACCGGCGGAAACAACGGGCGCGGCGTGATCACAAACAGCTATGGGAACATTGCTCCTCGATTCGGCTTCTCATACCATGCGCTCGATAAGTTGGTGGTGCGCGGAGCTTACGGGATATTCTACCCACAGCGTGCGTCGTTGGCCTTCGATTCAAATCTGAACGGATATTCGCAAACGACGAATTGGGCCGATGCCCCAACCAACGGGTATACCATTACTAACCCCGCAAGCCAGGCATTCAGCGGTGGGCTGGTGCCAATCGTAGGAAATGCATTGGGTGGGCTAACTGATTTCGGCAACGGCGTAAATGCCATTCAGCACAATTGGACCAGTCCGTACGTTCAGGACTACACCTTTGGGCTGCAATTCGCTTTGTCGAAGAGCGATGTTGTGGAAGCGCAGTATGTAGGCAACAAGGGCACCCATCTGCCTGTAGCTGGCGCCGTCAATCTCAACCAGGTTCCAGATGTGTTTATTCAGCAGGCCGCACAAGCGGTAGCCGCGGGACAGCCGAATCCGCTTTACAATCTCGTCACCAATCCGTTCTATGGTTACGCTCCGAATAGCGGTTGCGGCCTCAGCGGCGCGACCGTCTTTCAAGAGCAACTGGATAAGCCATTTCCAGAATTTTGCAGCGTAAGCAGCCAGCAGGCGCCCATAGGATTCGATACCTATAATGCGCTGATGGTTACCTGGACCCATCGGTTTTCGCATGGATTCCAGATGCTGGCCTCCTACAACCGATCAAAGTGGATTGACGATGTAACAGGCAATGCAGCCTGGAGCTGGGGTGCCTCAAACCAGGAATTCAGGGATAACAACAACATCGCCCTGGATAAGTCAGTCGATGCATCCGACGTCCCAAACGCCTTGGTCATCAACTACATTTATCAGCTCCCCATCGGACGCGGCAAGGCGATTGGCGGGGATGCGAACAAAGCCGTCGATGCAGTAGTGGGCGGGTGGCAATTCAGCGGAATCACCACATTCAGAAGTGGAGTTCCGCTCTCGCTGACTGACGACAACAACACCTCTTACTCTTTTGGTGGTGGACAAAGTCCGAATCAGGTCCACTTCCCAGCGAAGGTTGCGCACACCATTACCGCTGAAGGAGTGCGCGGATTTGACACCACCGCGTTTGAGCAAGCGCCCAACTTCACCTATGGAACGGTGGAGCGGAATCTCTCGTATTTGAGGAGCACGGGGACTGATAATTGGGACATGGCTCTGCAGAAGTATTTCGTCTTCAACGATCTCATCAAACTTCAGCTGCGCGCCGAAGCGTTTGACGCGTTCAATCATCCACGGTTCACGAACCCAGATACCGGACTAGGCGACGCTTCCTTCGGTTATATTTCGGGGGCATTTCAGCCACGCGAACTACAAGCCGCGGTAAAATTGATCTGGTGAAGCTTGAGGGGAAAGCCCGATCGCGCTGCAAGCAAAGACCCAAATAAATCGGACATTCCCTCCTGACCTGAAGTCTGGGTAATTGACGAGCCTTCTGGGCACGGCTGAGGCCGTGCCCATTTCGCTCTCTGCGACGTAGAAGGGTGTTCGGCAAATGCAAAGTCCTCGCGGCCCATTCGCTCAAGCCTTCCGCCGATTGTCACGTCACGCCCTGCTTGCGGTAATCATCGGCTGCTCGATCGTTTACTCGTGTGGGACGTCAGCTCAGTCGGCCGAGGTGACAGTCGGACAGTTATCGAAAGAGGCATCGGCCGCTCAGCAATCGCAACAGTACAGTCATGCCGCAACACTTTACCGAAAGATTCTTCTTCTGCAGCCTGACTTCATGGAGGCGGAGGTGAATCTTGGCCTGATGCTTCACCTGAGCGGTGACTTCAAGGCGGCTATCGCGACCTTCCAGCACGTACTGGCAAAGCATGGAGATCTTTTCGCACCCAATCTCTTAACGGGACTGGACTATCTCAAGCTCGACAATCCAAGCCTGGCATTGCCCTATCTTCAGAAGGCAACGGACGAGAAGCCGGATCAAGCCGAAGCCCGTGTAGGGCTTGCGAATAGCTACCTGCAACTGAAGCGATACTCTGAAGCCCTGGAACAATTCACCCGCACTACTCAACTCGACGGCAAAAACGCGACCGCATGGTACGGCCTGGGGGCAACGTACCTGAGTATGGAAAAGGAGATGGAGCCTGGTCTCCAGCATTCCCAATCGCCTTATCGTGCGTTGCTGCTTGGCCAGTCCTATTTGCAGCAGGGGAAGGCGGACAAAGCCATAGCGACTCTGAGCGCGGTTGTTGGAAGCCCGCATGCCGTGCCGTGTGCTCATACATACCTTGGTTTTGCTTATCTCAAAGCTTCCAAACTTGATGACGCTGCACAGCAATTTCAATTGGACTGGAACTCTCGCTCTGGAGAGGGCTGTCTTCTTGCCAAGCTTGGATTGGCGGCTCTCGACGCAAATCGGAACGATACCTTGAACGCTCTTCGCGAACTCAACGAAGCCGTTGAGTCAGATATGCTCTTCGTTCAGAGCAATGCGGATTTGTTTCTTGGCGACATGGTGAAGGCCGGAGCCGATGCCCGCGCTCGCGCGATTCTCACGATGAACCAGCCGAGCGCGCTGCCCTCAGCCGGTACGGCATCAGCCGCGGACTCCTTGAAGCATGGCCATTACGCTGCGTGCAGTTCTTCTCTGAATGACTCGTTTGCTAAGCTCAGCGCGCCGGATCTTCGCAGCGTGGCCCTCTGTTCCTACTACATTGGCCGCGACGACATCGTTATGAACGCTACCGCGAAGATTTTGAAGGATGCTCCAGCAGATGCAGAGGCGCTTTACTGGCGTATTCAATCAGCAGAGCGCCTGGGCCTAGCGGCACTGGCAGAGGCAACCAACATAAATCCGAATTCGGCCTCACTTCACGCACTCACAGGAGACATGCTGCGCGAAAAGGGTGACCTGGCTGAAGCCGCGGACGAATATCGGAAGGCAATTGCCGTGAAACCGGAATTTCTTTCGGCGCATTTGGGGCTTGCGCGAGTTCTCAACTCGGATCACAAGTCTGACGACGCGGAACATGAATTGCAGTATGTCTTGACGGCGAACCCAGACGATCCCGAAGCAAACTATCTGATGGGGGAGATCCTGGTCAATCGTTCGAATCTGGCCGAAGCGCTGCCATTTCTGCTTAAAGCCCTACAGGTCACTCCTGAGGAACTTCCTTACGTCCATGCGGATTTGAGTCAGGTCTATGAGGATCGGGGCGATCTGCCACAAGCCATCGCCGAGCTGAAGCAGGCTTTGCCGATCGATGTTGATGGAAGCTTCTACTTTCGACTCGGCCGCCTTTACATGAGGACGGGAGATCGGTCGGCTGCCGCTCAGGCTCTCGATCAATCGGCGAAACTTCGGCAGCAAGCGGACTCTGCGGCTCAGTTCGTTAAGTAACTATTTCGAAGAATCTGTCGCGATGTCAGGGACGGAAATGGTCGATCGATGGAGTTCACGAGCCCGAAAATCGCTCAAGAGTCATGCATCTGCTTTTGCATTGCTTCTTATATTTCTTGTGCTCTCTGCGACGGCCTGCTCATCCGGCGGCGGTAGTCGAATAACACCGATTCTCACCCCTCCCGCAGCGCCGACAGGCATCATGGCAGCGGCCGGAGATGCCCAGGTGATACTCTCCTGGGCAGCCAGCAGTGGAGCAGCTTCGTATAGCATCTATCGGTCGAGTGTGTCGGGTGATGAAGGTAGCACGGCCTATCAAATTGGAAATTCCGGTACCTCATTTACTGACGCAAGCCTGATAAACGGAGTGCCCTACTTCTATACGATCGCGGCCGTCAACAGTACGGGCAGTTCTGCTCAATCGAATGAGGTCTCCGCGACACCAACTGCGGGTCTTATCAGCAATGTAAGTACGGACGCGGCGAGATATGCTCCCGGATCCACGGTCACGATTAATGTGAGCCTTACAAATACGATTGGCACGGCGACCGACGGCGAGGTCACGATCAACGTAACTCAGCTAGGATCGCTCCAGACAACACTTTCTGGGCAGGCATTCTCCTTGGCAAATCAAGCAACGGATACTCTTTCATTTACCTGGACTGCGCCAGCGACTGACTTTCAGGGTTATTCGATCGAAGTGAATGCAACCGACGCATCAGGCGCGATCCTGGACAGCGCGAATTCAGCCATCGATGTGTCATCCACCTGGACCAAATATCCCCGCTATGGTTTCGTAGCCGCCTACACCGATCAACCAGCGGATGTATCCACAGCCGAGATCGCCCAACTCAATCGATTTCATATCAATGGCATTCAGTTCTACGACTGGCAGCAGAAGCATCATGTGCCTCTCGCAGGTTCAATAGCCGCCCCGGCCTCCTCATGGATTCAAATCAACGATCAGACGAATTTCCGTCAAACGGTTATCGACTACATCAGTGCGGCTCACGCTTACGGGATGTCGGCGATGAACTACAACCTCATCTATGGCGCGTGGGCCAACTATGCAACGGACGGCAGCGGTGTCAATCCCCAATGGGGGCTTTATCAAAACAGCAATGGTACAGATCAGGTCAACATCAATTTCACATCGCTTGATTGGGCCACGCCCTACATCTTCATCTTCGACCCTGGAAATGCGAATTGGCAGAACTACATTTACGGCCAGGAGGCCAACGTCTTTGTAGCATATCCATTTGATGGATGGCAGGCCGACCAACTTGGGAACCCCGGCACTGTTTACACCGCATCTGGAATGCTGGCGACTCCCAATTTGCCGGCAGAGTATGCTTCCTTCCTGACCGGTGCCAGGGCTGAATTGCAGAAGACTATCGTGTTCAACGCAGTGAGCGGATATGGATTGCCACAGGTGTTGAGTTCCGAAGACTTCGCTTATGTGGAATGCTGGCCGAGCGCACAGGGCGGGTCTCAAAACACATACAACGATTTGAAGGCTGTTGTCGATAGCATCAATTCGTCGAACCCTGGGCAGGGCGTGGTTCTTGCGGCCTACATGGATTACGACTATGCACAGAGCCTGGGTATTTCGGGACAGACCAGCAGGTTCAACACACCAGGCATTCTGCTCGCGAATGCCGCGATTCTCGCAGGTGGGGCCTCGCATCTGGAATTAGGGGATGGCGTTGGGGGAAATCCCGGATTAGATATGCTCGATAATGAGTATTTCCCAAATGAAAATCTGACCCCGCCTTCTTCGCTGCTGAACACGCTTGAGACTTACTACGATTTTGACGTCGAATACGAGAATCTTCTTCGCGGCGGATTGAGCAACAACAGCAACGCTGTTAGCTTAAGTGGGATAGCTAGCGGCAGCTCTGCCTCTCCGAATACCGTCTGGGCATTTGCAAAAGATAACGGTAGCGGGCTGCATATGCTCAACCTCATTAATTTGATTGGGGAGACTGATATCGATTGGCGCGACGATAGCGCAACCTACCCAGTCCCTTCGCCACAAGCCAATGTCTTGGTGAAGTACTACTACGGAGGCAGCGTCAACGGCGTTTTCTGGGCGTCTCCCGACACCAACAACGGGAGAATGACGTCGCTTCCATTCACGACTGGGCAGGACGGTGGCGGCGGATATGTTTCGTTTACTTTGCCGTTACTCGACTATTGGGATATGGTCTATATCGCAACCAACCTCACTTCGCCAATAGACGCGGAGCGAGCTCTCAACTGAATATGCTCATCATGGATTGACCCAAAACTTGACCCACCCAGAAACTGCATCAGTTGGAACTGGACGAAATTTGGGGTCACGTCAGGTCTTAATCTGTCTTCTTAAACGCCGTTGCCACCCGAAGTGCCTCTGGCTCCTAGCCAAATCATCGAGTATCAGCTCAAGGAGCGGCATAGCGGTCCCCCGCTCCATGGCTACCGCAAACCTGAGATATCAAGATTTGCAGAGCGGGGTATCTCGGGGACAGCTACCCGCATTCCCGCGGGTAAATCCTCCACTTAGCTCGTGTTTCCCTATAGTGGAGTGTTTGTCCCCAATATCCCCTTTGAAGTAGCGCTAAGTATCAAGACTCGCTTGATACTTAGCGCTACTTCAAGCCCGTTTCAGGTCATCGATCCGGCGGCAACATAGTATAGCTCCACACGAGTTAAGTGAATAAATCACCGACAGCGGAGCCAAAAATCAGCTCGTAGGCAGCCTTTGAGGCTGCGGGAACAGATGAGGATTTCTCGGTAGGTCAAGAGCACGCTGCAACCGCCCGAAATCATAGCGCACTCCAGGGGAAGTGACTGCGCAACACCTGAATTACGCCTGATGCCGTTGCGCACTTCGAGAGCAAGAAGTGCGCAACGGGTCCATCACAACCCAAATTAGAGCGGTGGCGTTGCGCATCCGAATCAGAAAGAATGCGCAACGGTGGGCTCAAGCTTCTTTGAAGTGCTCCAGAACACAGCTCTTTGAGTCTTTGTATCGAGCCGCAGATAACTTCGATAGAAAAGGGTATCAGGTTTAGATTTGGGACAAAATGTGATCAAGCCTCGCAACAGGAGTTCTCAGTCATCGTGGATGCCACATCGATTTCCGACCTCAAATCAGAATGGAACAACTTATCCGATCTGGATCGCGGCCGGGCGGTCCAGAGGATTCACCAGGCCGGCACCAGCCTGCGTCGGCTAGCGAAGGCGCTGGGCTGCAGCGCCACGCTGTTGCGCCATCTGCACCAGGCTGCCCAAGCGCCGGTGGGAGACCAATATCTTGCGCGGCAGGGCACCATCAGCACCAACGAACTCGTGCGCCGAGCAAAGGCCGCTGGGCTCCGTCATGATGCCAGACGCCGCGAGGCGGCGGAACCCGAGCGAACCGAAGCCTCTCGCGTTTTCTGCAAGAAAATTTGTGATTGGCTGGTTGCAGAAGGCATTGCTGGCTCATTTGGCGAACAGATGGTCGCCGAAGCCCGACGGCAAATAGCGGTCGCTGAGCTGACGAAGAAGCTCCCCAAGCGCTGCGTGCCCCCGGACATGCCGTTTGATCAGATCATTCAACGCTGCAAGCCACCGCAGGCTGCCGACGACGAGTTCACATCCATCGCTTGGTTCGGCACGTGGCTCGCTCTATGGGGCTATCACGCCTTCAGAGACGATTGGGTTCGAGATAAGGCGATCGACCTCGCACTCGAACAACAGATCAGGAGGTAAAAATTCATCGTAGGGCGGGGAACCCTCGCCTTCGTTCCCGCCCTGCCCGGTGATCCGGTTGGCCTATCGGGCCGGTCGGATCAGGGTGATTGACCTGGTGACCGTCTATGCATATTTCAATCAACGTTTCCGCGTGGGGGGGCGACAAACGGCGCCGGTGTGACGCTCGGCAACTATGTGTTTCAATCCACGCCCCCCGCGTGGGGGGCGACTTGTCGGTTCTTTCACCCATGCGAATGGAGGGAATGTTTCAATCCACGCCCCCCGGGGTGGGGGGCGACGCTGTCCACAACAGGGCAGCCGCAGCCAGGGCAGTGTTTCAATCCACGCCCCCCGCGTGGGGGGCGACTCGGGGGATGTACGTGACACTCAGGCAGACCCAAGTTTCAATCCACGCCCCCCGCGTGGGGGGCGACCCGGCGCGTGGAGCTGCGGGCAGCTGGCGAAGGCGTTTCAATCCACGCCCCCCGCGTGGGGGGCGACGCGTGGCCGGCTTCGGTGCGATC
>Ga0302142_1000175_pt1 | contig 18014 bp, 18 predicted proteins | sample I_Bog_E1_3_FD_198557 | JGI IMG/M metagenome (GOLD analysis project Ga0302142, IMG submission 198557) | Peat permafrost microbial communities from Stordalen Mire near Abisko, Sweden - I_Bog_E1_3 | ecosystem: Environmental > Terrestrial > Soil > Wetlands > Peat | place: Sweden: Abisko, Stordalen...
ACATCGGGGCCGCCCTCGCCCGTCGCTTCGTCGAGCTCGGCCACGACGTGACCATCGCCAACTCACGGGAGCCCGAGACCATCCGAGACGTCGCCGACTCCTGCGGGGCAACGGCCGCCACCGCCGCCGATGCCACCAGGGGCGCCGAGCTCGTGGTGGTCACCATCCCCGAGAAGAGCGTGCCCAAGCTCCACTCGTCGGTCCTCGACGGGGCACCCGACGCCGTCGTCGTCGACACCGGCAACTACTACCCCCGGCGCGACGGGAAGATCGAGGCGATCGAGGACGGCACGCCCGAGAGCCAGTGGGTCGCCGAGCAGCTCGGCCGCCCGGTGGTGAAGGCCTTCAACAACATCCACAGCGAGCACCTCGCGAACGAGGGCCGCCCATCGGGCACCCCGGGGCGCATCGCGCTGCCCATCGCCGGTGACGACCCCGGCGACAAGGCGGTCGTGGCCCGGCTGATCGACGAGCTCGGCTTCGACGCCATCGACGCCGGGACCCTCGAGGAGTCCTGGCGCCAGCAGCCCGGGACCCCGGTCTACGGGACCGACCACGACGCGGAGGGCGTGCGGGTCGCCCTCGCCTCAGCCAGCCCCGAGCGCCCCCAGGACTTCCGGGCCTGACGGGTCCGAGGCCGGCCAATTCTCGGCCGCGAGGGGCCGGATTTGGCTTCGGGCACATGGCGACCCCTGTGGGCTGTAGCCTCTTAGGAGCGTTCCTCAATGTCTGAGGGCGCCTGTCTGAGAGTGAGAGTGCGTTGGCAACTGGAACAGTGAAGTTTTTCAATGCGGAGAAGGGCTTCGGCTTTATCTCCCGCGAGCAGGGTGACGACGTGTTCGTTCACTACTCGAACATTCAGGGATCTGGTTACAAGTCCCTGGACGAGGGTCAGCAAGTCGAGTTCGACGTGGCCCCGGGCCGCAAGGGCGAGGAAGCCCAGAACGTTCGAGTCATCTGAGTCGGTTCTTCGTGAGCGACGGGCCAGCGGCTCGTCGTGAAGGGTCGTGACCGTGACTGACCAGGTTTTTCGCCTGATGAGTCGCGCACAGAAGTAGCAGTACCAAGAACCCCCACCGACCGGTCCGACCGGGAGGTGGGGGTTCTTGGCATTACGGAGCAGGAGCCGCCGGTCGCTGTTGCGGCTCAGCGCACCCCTCGGGGCCGGAACTGGACGCTCATGCGCGCCCCGGTGACCCGAGACGACTTGGGCACTGCGTGCTCCCACGTTCGCTGGCAGGACCCGCCCATGACCAGCAGGTCGCCGTGGCCGAGCTCGTGGCGGATGGCATGGCCGCCACCCCTCGGGCGCAGGAGCAAGGCCCGGGGCGCACCGAGGGAAACGATGGCCACCATGGTGTCCTCGGTGCTGGCGCGCCCGATGGTGTCGCCGTGCCAGGCGACGCTGTCGCGCCCGTCCCGGTAGAGGCAGAGCCCCGCCGTGCGGAACCGCTCGCCGAGCTCGGCGCCGTAGTGGCGATCCAGGGCCTCCCGTGCGTCGTCGAGGACCGGGTCGGGCAGCTGCTCGCCCTCGGGATAGAAGCAGACGAGACGCGGGACGTCGACAATGCGGTCGTACATGGGACGCCGCTCGCTCCGCCATGGGACGGCCGCCGCCAGCCGGTCGAAGAGCGCGTCTGCGCCGCCCATCCACGAGCGCCGCACGTCGATCCAGGCCCCACTCGTGAGCTCCGTGCGGCAGACGGTGTCGCCGAGCTCTCCCGGGCCCTCGTTCGAGAGTGCGTCGAGCATCGAGCCCTGGTACCCGAGTGCCATGCACCAAAGTTTAGCGGGAGACGAACGTCTGTTCGATTAGTGACCCTCAGTGCCGGTCGTCGCGTTCGCCATGTCGCTCGGTCACGAATCGAGGAAGCGCAGCACGGCCAGCACCCGGCGGTGATCGGACTGGGACTCGGGGAGATGGAGCTTCGTGAAGATGCTGGCCACGTGCTTTTCGACGGTTCCCTCGGAGATCACCAGCGCGTCGGCGATGGCGCCGTTCGACCGACCCTCGGCCATGAGGGCGAGCACCTCTTTCTCCCGGGTGCTCAGTGCGGCGATGGAGGCGGCCCGGCGCGACGCGCCCATGAGCTGGGTGACGACTTCAGGGTCGAGAGCCGTGCCGCCCGAACCCACGCGCACGAGCGCGTCGACAAAGTCGCTCACGTCGGCGACGCGGTCCTTCAACAGGTAGCCGATCCCTGCGGCATCGTGGGCGAGGAGCTCGGCTGCATAGCGGGTCTCGATGTACTGGGAGAACAGCAGGATGCCAAGTCCCTCGTGGCTCTGGCGGAGCTCGATGGCGGCGCGAAGACCCTCGTTGGTGAACGTGGGCGGCATGCGGATGTCGACGATCGCCACATCAGGGTCGTCTCTTTCCACCGACTTGTGCAGTTCCTCGGCATCCCCGACCGCCGCAGTCACGACGAAGCCGCGGTCGATCAGCAGCTGGACCAGCCCGTCGCGCAGGATCGCCGAGTCCTCGGCGATCACGACACGCAGGGGGGCGTCCATCTAGATCTCGAGCGGGAGGTCGACGGTGACCACCGTCGGACCGCCGGGAGGGCTGGCGATATCGAATCGCCCGTCAACGGCATGGACGCGATCGGCCAGGCCGACCAGGCCGCTCGAAGATGAGCCGACCACAGACGGTCGGGCACCTCCGACGCCGTCATCTCGCACGACCATGCGGAGACGGCGGCCGTGTTGTGTGCAGGTGACGCTGGCCCGGGAGGCCCTGGCGTGCTGGGAGACGTTGGCGAGAAGCTCGGCCACGCAGAAGTAGGCGATCGATTCGATGCCCGGCGTGGGTCGCTCGGCCACCGACACCGTCACGTCCGTCGGAACCGTGCTGCGGGCCGCCACAGTGGCCAGTGCCCCTTCGAGACCGATGTCGAGTGCGGGGGGGTGGATCCCGCGGGCGATGTCGCGTAGTTCGAAGATGGCCTCTTTTGCACCACGATGCGCATCGTCCACCAGCTCCCGGATGCGATCGAGGTCGAGATGCTCGGTGTCCTCCAGCTTCTCCTTCGCCATGCCCAGGCGCATGGCCAGAGCGACCAGCTGTGCTTGTGTGCCGTCATGGAGGTCACGTTCGATGCGTCGAAGCGTGGCGGCTGACGCGTCGACGGTCTGCGCGCGGGCGTGCTCGAGGGAGCGCACCCGCACCGAGACCGCGTCGGGGCCGAGCAGCGCACGCAACAAGAGCCGGTCGAGGTACACCACGACCCGCACGACCCACGGCGCCACGAAAAACAGCACGATCCCGCTCATGAAAATGGCGACGTCCTGGATGAACCTGGGGCCGCCGACCGAGAGGTAGCCCGGCGGCCCGAAGATGCGGACGATGCCGACCGACTGAGGCTGCGCCCCTCTGGAGAGCGGATACGTGAGGCACTCGAACGCGTCCACCCAGACACTGAGCGCGGTGAGTACCGCGAGCAAGGCCAGCGGGATCTTGAGGAACACATAGGCCATGGCCCGCCAACCGGCCCGATCCCGCAGGGCCGACTGCAGCCAGCCGAGGAAACCGGGACGCGGGGCGAACGGTGCAGGTTCTTCGATGTCCTCCTCGAGGAGCACCCGAGCCACGTTCCGCTGGATTCGCCCGATGCCCCTGCTGCCCCGAAGCGACAGCCCGATCACCGCCAACCCGAAGAACGTGATGGCGAAGGCAATGCCGACGGCCATGGTGACCACGACGAAGGCGGCGTCGAGCACTGCCAACGCCGCTCCGACCACGAGGAAGAGGAGTTCGGACCACGACCGTTTGGTGAACGGCGATCGCAGCACCGTGACGGCGATCTCACGGAGTTTGGTACCGACGTCCTCCGGGAGCACCATCACCATCGCGGAGACCAGCGCGCCGCGAGGAGCCTCTGCAACGTCGTCACCCTCCCGTTGTTTGACTGACTCGCCCGACCATTGGCTCATGCACCAAACCTAAAGACATTCCGATCGGATGGATAGACCGCTGGCCGGACTCTTGGGTTGGGGGCTAGCCCCCACCAGGCTCGACCCGCCTTCGGCTGCTCCAAGGATCCGAACAGCAGAGCCGGGTGCTGCGCAGCGGTGCCGTGTGTTCGTGGAGTCCCTCGGCCGACCATGGGCACACCATCGGCCGGTGCGACCGGCCGCCCGGCGGTGCCGCCCTCATAGTGGAGCACGGGGCATCGCCGCTCCCCCTGGGGGCTTTACCGTGCCTTGACCGGCACTTCGTAGCTTCCAGTCAGGAACGGACCCTTCCATCGTCGGAGATGGAAGGCACGAGAAGGGGGACCGGATGCAGGCGAACCGGCAGATGGGAACGCAACGGACATGGAAGCGAACGGCGTTGTGGCTGACGTCGGTGGCGACGCTTCTGTTGATTGGCTTCAGCGCGCCGGCTGTATCCGCTGGGGCGAGTGCCACAGACCACATCCCCGCCAGCGGCTCAGCCAGTGAGGGTGCACGATCGGTGACGGGGCCACCCCTCACGGTTGCCAACTTCGCCGTCACCGATCTGTCAACGGGTCAGACGACCAACGCCACCGAGCAGTCGGTGACGGTGAACACTGGCTGTGCGATCCTCGCCGAGTTCTTCTGTCTCAAGATCGGAGCAAGCAACTCGTTCACGGTCACGACGACATCGCCGCTCCAGGAAGGAACGTCGTATTCGTCACCGGACCTCATCGTGACCGTCTCGGTCGATGGGCGGACCTGTGGCGAGTTCGGCAGTCCTCTCGGGCAGTACGACGCCAGCATGCAGTTGGACCAGTTCGGTTTCACTTCGACCGACCCGCAACCACTCGACACGTTCGCCGCGCAGATCTCCTGCTCGGACGCCGACGTGAGCATCACCGGGACCATTGCATTCAATGCCCAGAACACCACCCCCAACGACGGGTACTACCTCTATGACAGCTTCGGCGACACCTACGGGTTCGGCAACGACTCCTTCCTGACGTACCTCGGCAATCCGGGCTTCCTCAACCTCAACGCGCCGGTCGTGTCGATGGCGACGACGCCCGACGGCGGTGGCTACTGGATGACCGGAGGGGACGGTGGGGTCTTCGCCTACGGCGACGCCGGCTTCTACGGGTCGACCGGCAACATCCGCCTCAACAAGCCGGTTGTGGGAATGGCCGCGACGTCCGACGGTGGCGGCTATTGGTTCGTCGCCTCCGACGGCGGCGTGTTCGCCTATGGCGACGCCGGCTTCTTCGGCTCGATGGGCGCCAAGCACCTCAACGAGCCCATTGTCGGCATGGCGTCGACCCCCGACGACGGTGGGTACTGGCTTGTTGCGTCCGACGGCGGGATCTTCGCGTTCGGCGACGCCCAGTTCTACGGCTCGACGGGCGGGATCCGGCTCAACAAGCCGATCGTGGGAATGACATCGACGAGCGACGGCGGTGGCTACTGGCTCGTCGCCTCCGACGGCGGCGTCTTCGCCTTCGGCGACGCGCAATTCCACGGCTCGGCGGGAAGCTTCGACCTCAACCGGCCCATCACCGGCATCATCTCGACCGACGACGACGGGGGCTACCTCCTGGTCGCCGACGACGGAGGGCTCTTCGCCTTCGGGGACGCCCCGTTCGACGGAAGCCTCGGAGGTCAGGGGTTCACGGGCATCGTCGGAATCGCGCCGTGATCGGCGGGCCGTCCCGTTGGCCAACGACAGCACGCGCCGTGTGCCGGGTCGGGGCCGGACACGTGGCATCACGAAATGCTGCGGACACCTCGCGACAGGCTCAGCACGCCACCAACTCATCGAGCATCCGGTCGAGCGCACCGACGGCCACCGACAGGTGTCCCTCCCCCTCCTCGAGGTGCACCGAGGCACCCGGGAGGTGCGCGGCGAGCCACCGGCCGTGGTCGAAGGGCACCATCAGATCCTCTGAGCCTTGCCAGATCATCGTCGGACGACGAATCTCGCTCAGATCGAAGCCCCACGGGCTGGCAAAGGCCAGATCGTCCTCGAGCCAGCCGTCGACGCCGATCCTCATGCCCTCTTGGAGATTGGCGACCATGTCCTCCCCGAACTCATCGGTGAGGACGGCTCGATCGACGTCGGGAAGAAGGGTGGCCATCGATGTGACGAGGCCCTCGACGGTCACACTCTTGAACTCCTCCCGGGCATTCTCGAGGTAGCGGCGGAGGGGTTCCTCTCCTTCGATCGCAGCTCCGAACTCTTCGACGTTGTCCTCGCCCATGCCTGCCATCCAATCGAGCCCTTCTGCGCCGTAGGGCGCCACCCCGGCGATGACGAGCGCACCGGCTGCCTCCGCCAAGCGAGCGGCGCATGCCAGCGCATGGGGACCACCACCCGACCACCCAGCAATGAAGCAGCGGTCGACCCCCAGGTGGTCGATGACGGCCTTCGTGTCGCCGACGACATCGACCACCCGTCGCCCCGGCTGGGGCGAGGAGGAGCCGTAGCCCGGCCGAGAGGCGGTCACGAGCTGCAGGCCATGGGCGTGAGCGGCCCGCTCGATTGCTCGCACGGGAAGCGCTGAACCAGGTGTGCCATGGTGAAAGACGAGCGTCGGTCCGTCGGCGGGTCCGCTGACTCGGATGTCGAGATGGCGCCCATCGGAAAGCTGCAGCTGGTGCAGGTCGTGCTCCATGCAGTTCAGGATCGCACACTCGGCCCACCGTCGGCCTGGCCGTCGTTGCCGCCGACCTACAAGACCGCGAGTTCGTCCGAAGGGAGCGTCCTCGCTGCAGTCAGCAGTTCCGGGCCGAGAGCGAGACCCGTGCAGCAGCCCGTCTCAGGCCCCTGCGGAGCAGTCCACCTCGGGGCCGCCGGGGCACTCTGACTCGGCCAAGTCCAGCGGCGCAGGGAGCCACTCGCCCCGGAAGAGACCGGCGGCCGGCGTGGCGCTGGCAAGTGCGTCAGCGGCGAGCACGATCGCTGCCCCCGTATACGTCGTGGTCTCCTGGTCGGGGAAGGTCACGCGGTCGGGGAAGACCATGCCGGTCCAGTAGGAGCCGTCGGGGAGGCGGAGGCCCTGGGCGGCGGTGAAGAGCTCCCGGGCGGCGTCGTCCATCCCGAGGGCATCGAGCGTGAGCACGCATTCGGCGGTCTCGGCCGCGGTCACCCAGTCGCCGGTCGAGACGCAGCGCACGCCGTAGCCCTCCATGACGAAGGTGGACCATCCCTCGGAGATGCGGCGTCGCCCGGCGTCGCCCTCCATCGCCCCCGAGAGCATGGGGTAGTACCAGTCCATGGCGAACTCGTCCTTCGGGGCGAACGCGCCGCGGTGGTGGGCGACCGCGTGGCCGAGCCGGCCGGCCGCGAGCTCCCAGTCCGGGCGCTGCTTCCCGAGCCGCTCGGCGATGGCCACGCCGCAGCGGAGGGAGTGGTAGATCGACGAGGAGCCGGTCAAGAGGGCGTAGCCCTCGAGCACGCCGGTGTCGTCGACCGACCAGCGGACGACGCCGTCGGCACCCTGCCAGCGGAGCACGAAGTCGAGGCCGCGCTCGACGCTCGGCCACAGCTCGGCGAGCAGGTCCGCGTCACCGGTGATGAGGTAGTGGTGCCAGGCACCGGCCGCCAGGTAGGCGCAGACGTTGGTGTCGAGCCGCTGGTCCTTCACGCCTGCACCGAGGTAGTAGTTGAACCAGCTGCCGTCGGGGAGCTGGCGGTCGGCCACCCAGCGGTAGGCACGCACCGCCTCGTCGTAGAGCCCGCACACCGACAGGGCCATGGCCGCTTCCACGTGGTTCCACGGGTCGCAGTGGCCACCGTCAAACCACGGGATCATGCCGTCGGACCGCTGGGTCCGCGCGATGGAGAGGCCGGTGGCCACAATGTCGGCGGCCGAGAGGATGCCCCCGACCTCGGGGATCGAGACCGACGCGGTGCGGATCGGCTCGTTCATGCCGCCGCACCCTCCTCGACGGTGACGACGTCGGCTTGGGTGCCCGTGTCGAGCAGGCGCGCCTCGTTCTCGAGGGGCTTTTTCAGGTAGACGACAAGGGATTTGCCGATGAGCGGGCTGAGCGCCTTGTCCGCCATGCGGGTGGCCTTCGGGCCCTTCACGATGTCCCAGACCAAGAGCTTGTGGTACGTGGCGACCGCCGGATGGGTGTCGTTGGTCGGCCCGACGAGGCAGCGGAGCCACCAGTAGGGCGAGTGCAGGCCGTGGGCGTGGTGATGGTCGACGGGCAGGAGCCCCGTCGAGGCGAGGCGGGTGCGCAGCGTCGAGCGCCGGTAGATGCGGACGTGGCCGCCGGGGACGTCGTGGTACTCGTCGGAGAGGACCCAGTTCACGAACTCGGGCCCCGCCCGCGGCACGGTCACCGCCATGGTCGCACCCGGGCGCAGCACCCTGGCCAGCTCGGTCATCGCTGCGACGTCGTCGGGGATGTGCTCGAGCACCTCGGAGGCGATGATCCGGTCGAAGGTCCCGTCGGGGAACGGCAGGTGGAGAGCGTCGCCCTGGACTGCCCCCACCCGGGCGCGCTGGGCATCGAGCTCGCCGGCGTCGGCCATGGCCCCGAAGGTGTCACGCACCCCGGCCACCTCGTCGTCGCCGGCGTCGAGGGCGACGACCTTGGCCCCCCGGCGTGCTGCCTCGAAGGCGTGGCGGCCGAAGCCGCACCCGAGGTCGAGCAATCGGTCGCCGGGCCGCAGGCCCAGCCGGTCGTAGTTGACGGTCAGCATCAGTCGGCCCCTCCGGGAGCGATGGCGCTCGGCGCGCCGGGCAGCGGACGCCCAGCGAGCACGGCCTCGTAGCACTCGGCGGTCCCCTTCGCCGTCACCTTCCAGGTGAAGCGGTGCAGCACGCGCTGGCGTCCGGCCGCGCCGAGCCGGGCACGCAGCTCGGGGTCGTCGAGCAGCCGCCCGATGGCGAGCGCCAGGGCGCCCGGGTCGTCGGGTGCGACCAGGAGGCCGGTCTCGCCGTCGGTGCCGACCACCTCGGGGAGTGCCCCGCCGGTGGTCGCCACCAGGGGCACGCCGCACGCCATGGCCTCGACGGCCGGTAGGGAGAAGCCCTCATAGAGCGACGGCACCACCGCCACCTCGGACTCGCCGTAGAGGCGGGCCAGCTCGTCGTCACTGATCCCGCTCACGCAGCGGACCACTTCGCCGAGGCCCAGCCGTTCGATCGCCTTGTCGACCCGGCCACCCGGGCGGGGGCGCCCGATGACGACGAGTTCGACCTCACGCTCGGTGCGCAGCTTCGCCACCGCTTCGAGCATCGGGACGAGGCCCTTCATCGGCACGTCACTCGACGACGTCACCATGATGCGCCCCGGCACGGGCACCTGCCCCTCAATCGGCCGGAAGACGGTCGGGTCGACGCCGACCGGCACCACCGTCATGCGCTCGGGCTTGACCTGCATCTGCGACGAGATGTCCCGGCGCGAGGACTCTGAGACCGTCACGATCGCCGGGAGCTCGCGCGCCACTCGCACCTGCATCCCCAAGAAGCCGAACCAGCGCTTGGTGGTGACGCGCTGCCAGGGGTTGGTGGTGTGGTCGAGGGCCAGCTGGCGGTCGACGGTGATCGGATGGTGGAGCGTGGTGAGCAGGGGCCACCCGTCCTCGACCATGCCGAGGATCCCCGTGCCGAGGCACTGGTTGTCGTGGATGATGTCGAAATCACCCCGGCGCTCGGCCAGGAGGCCGCGGACGCGTCGGGAGTAGGCGAGCGGCTCGCCGAAGCCCGCCGTGCACATGATGGCGAACTCGAGGGCGTCCTCCTTCGAGGTGAACTCCCTCGGATGGGGCACCCGGAAGGGGTCGGGATCGCGGTAGAGGTCGAGCCCGGGGATCGGCGTGAAGCCCACGCCCTCGTCCACCTCGGGCCACGGCTGGCCCGAGAAGACCTCCACGGAATGGCCGAGCGCGGTCAGCTCACGGCTGAGGTGGCGGGTGTACACGCCCTGGCCACCGCAGCGCGGGTTGCCGCGGTAGATCAAAAAGGCGATGCGCAGGCCACCGGGCTCTGGGGGTCGCGGCGCGATGGCCGGCGGCACCTCGATGTGCCGGCTGCGCTCCCATGACTCACGGACCTCTTTCCAGCGCTGGCGAGGGCTTCTAGCCAAGCGACGTTCCGACCCGTGGCGTCATAGCCGGACATCCTCCCCCGCGCTGCCTCCCAGACGCAAACAGAGCCCCACGCCCCGGGCGCGGCCGGCGGGGCCGGGGAACTGACGGCCCTTGGCATGGGTCGCTACCCTGGGAGCATGGATCTGACCTATCCCCCCGAAGCCGAGGCGTTCCGCAAGGAGATCAGGGCGTGGCTCGAAGAGAACCTCCCCGCCGGATGGGGCGAGCCGGGGTTCGAGATGACCCCTGAGCAGCGCAAGGAGTTCCACGAGTCCTGGACGGCCAAGCTTTTCGAGGGCGGCTGGATCTGCGCCAGCTGGCCCCCCGAGTACGGCGGCAAGGGCCTGAGCCTCCTCGAGCAGGTCGTCTTGAACGAGGAGTTCGCCCGGGCCGGCGCTCCCCTGCGTGCCGACTTCTTCGGCGACACCCTGGTCGGCCCCACCATCTTGCAGTGGGGGACCGAGGAACAGAAGAAGGAGTTCATCCCCGGCATCCTGAGCGGGTCGATCGCCTGGTGCCAGGGGTTCTCAGAGCCCGACGCAGGCAGTGACCTCGCCGCCTTGAAGACGAGAGCCGAGCTCGACGGCGACGAATGGGTCATCAACGGCCAGAAGGTCTGGACCACCCAGGCACAGTTCGCCGACTACGTCTTCCTCCTGGCCCGCACCGACCCCGAGGCACCCAAGCACGCCGGGATCTCCTACCTGCTCGTGCCCATGAAGCAAGAGGGCATCGAGGTACGCCCGATCCAGCAGGTCGACGGTTCGGCCGACTTCAACGAGGTGTTCTTCACCAACGCCCGCTGCCCGAAGGAGAACGTCGTCGGAGGCGTCAACAACGGCTGGAAGGTGGCCATGACCACCCTCGGCTTTGAGCGTGGCTCCTCAGCCACCACCGGCCACCGCCGCTTCTTGAAGGAGTTCAACCACATCGTCGGCGAGGCCAAGGCCCGTGGGAAGGACACCGACCCGATCATTCGCCAGCGGCTCGCCCGCACGTGGTCGAACATAAAGATCATGGAGATCAACGGCTACCGCTCCCTCACTGACGCCTTGAACGGGACCCATCAGACCGCGGCGCTCGGCGCGTGCAACAAGATGTTCTGGTCCGAGAGCCACCAACGCACCATGGAGCTGGCCATGGACATCCTCGGGATGGACGCCCAGATCCTCCAGGGCTCCGCCGAGAGCGTCGAGGTGCTCCCTGGGCTGCGCCGTGGGCGCTCGGACTACCCCGTCGACGAGCTGCAAGCCGCCTTCTTCTTCTCGCGCTCGGAGACCATCTGGGGCGGGGCCGCCGAGATCCAGCGCAACATCGTCGGCGAGCGGGTCCTCGGGCTCCCGAAGGAGCCAAAGGTCGAGGCCAAGCAGGCCTGACACGGCCGGTACGAGTCGGCCGCCGCTACCCCGCCATGACCAGCTTCCTCCCTTTCTTCAACCCGGCGACGGGCGAGTGGATCGAATACCTCGCGCTCACCGATGACGCAGACGGGGGCATGGTGCGTTTCGACTGGCGCAGCGTGCCCGGGGGCGTGATCACCGAGCACATCCACCCGGGCCAGGAGGAGCGTTTCACGATCATCGCCGGCGAGGCGCACTTCACCCTCGACGGCGAGGCGCTGGTGGGTCGCCCGGGCGACACGGTCGTGGTCCCCGCCGGCATCCCCCACTCCGAGGGCAATCCTGGACCGGGCGAGGTCCACGGCGTGGTCGAGCTGCGCCCCGCGCTCAAGACCAAGGAGCTGCACGAGGCCTTCGCCGGCCTCGTCGCCGACGGGGGCACCACCGCGCGCGGCGCGCCCAAGAACCCGCTCCAGCTCGGGGCCACCTTCTGGCACTTCCGGCACGAGAGCCGGGTGACCTCGCCACCGATCTGGGCGCAGAATCTCTTCCTGCCCGTGCTGTGGGCCCTGGCCAAGATCGCCGGTGTGCGCCCCTACTACGAGCGGTGGGACTCGAGGGAACACCCCGACCACTGACCGGGGCGCTGCGGACCGCGGCTGGCCCTGGGGCCGCCCCGTTCACGCCAGTGAGCCCGAACCTCCGAACGACTCGGCCGGTTCGGGCCTGTCCACGGGCTTTGCCTCTTTGGCCAGGTCGCGGGCCCGGCGCACGTAGCGCACCCCGAGCGGGATCGATGCGGCCAGGGTGGCCACGCCGCCGACGACGAGGGCGATGCGTGGGCTCGTCGCGTCACTGATGGCCCCGACGAGCGGGGCGCCGATCGGCGTCGAGCCGAGGAATGCAATGGCGAACAGCGCCATGACGCGACCCCGCAGCTTCGGGTCCGCACGGAGCTGGAGGGTGGCATTCGCCGTCGAGATGAAGCCGATGCTGCCCGCCCCCATGAAGACCAGTGCCACGATCGCGAACCACTTGGTCGGGGCGACCGACACCACCAAGATGGCGATGCCGAAGAACACGCCGATGACCGAGAGCAAGGCGGTCGACGGGCGGGACCGGTGTGCCACGATCAGGCCCCCGATGACGGCGCCGAACCCCATGGAAGCGAGGAACGCGCTGTAGGTCCCGGCTCCCCCGCCGAAGGTGAACTTGGCGAACAAGGGAAGCGTCACCGTGAAGTTGAAGGCGAAGATGCCGACGACGGCCATCGCCAGCAGCGGGTCGCGCAGGTCCGGCGTCGACCATGCGTAGCGCAGGCCCTCGCGCACCTGGCCCTTCGCTCGCGCTGTCGTCGGGTTGCGATAGAGCTCGCTCGTGCGCATGAGGGCGAGTGCCACGATCACCGCCGCGTACGAGGCGGCGTTCACGAGGAAGCAGACGCCGATGCCGACGGTCACGATCAGGATGCCCCCGATCGCCGGGCCGATCACCCGGGCCGAGTTCATGACCACGCTGTTGAGGCTGACCGCATTGGGCAGCAGGTCCTTTCCCACCATCTCCGAGACGAAGGTCTGGCGCGCCGGGTTGTCGAACAGGTTGACCAGACCGAGGCAGGTGGCGAGGACGTAGACCTCCCACAGCTCGATGTTCCCGGCGAGGGTGAGGATGGCGAGGGCGAGGGCGACCAGCCCGGCCGCCCCCTGCGTGAAGAACAGCAGGCGCCGCTTGTCGACCCGGTCGGCCACCAGGCCACCGAAGCTGCCGAGAAGCAGGATGGGCAGGAACTGCAGTGCGGTCACGACGCCCACGTCGAAGCCGTTGCCGTGCAGTTTGTCGAGCACGAGCAGGACCTGGGCGACCGACTGCATCCAGGTGCCCGAGACCGAAAGCAGCTGGCCGATGAAATAGAGCCGGTAGTTGCGGACCGACACCGCCGCGAAGGTGCGTCCCGCGGTCACGCGCAGCGGCGTCACGGCTCACGCACCATTCGTTCGAGCAGTGCCAGGAGCTCGTGGAGCTGGTGACGCTCGTCCTCGCTGAGCTCGGCGAGCCGCTCGCTCAAGAAGGCATTCTTGAGGGACCTGATCCGCTCGAGGGTCCGCTCTCCGTCGTCGGTCACCGTCACCCGGCAGATGCGCCCGTCGGCGGGGTCCGAGTGACGCAGCAGGTAGCCGGCGTCGGCCATCGTCGCCACCATCCTCGTCATGGTCGGCGGCTGGACGAGCTCGGCAGCGGCCAACTCGCCGAGCGTGGGGCTGCCGAGCCTGCTCACGGTGGCCAAGGCGGAAACCTGCGCCGGGGAGAGGCCCTCGAGGCTCTGCTGGCGCAGCCGGCGGTTCATCCTGGCCACGGCGACCCGCAGGCGGCTCGTGAGCTCTTCGGTCTCACGGTCGGTGCGTGCGGAACGGGCAGGGGCCGGGGCGGTCATGCACCCATTCTAGTTAGTTCGGCTAACTAATGTACCGGTGCGCGAAGGACCTGGTCCAAGGAACGGGGCCGACACCTCGGGCCCTCCGCCAGGTGTGGAGACCCCTTCTAGGTGGAGCGGTCCTCCCGCCGCGCGACGTTGCCCCGACCGTCGCCGATCGTGCGCCGACTGCGAAAGCGCGAGGAGTTCGCTGCCGCGCCGGAGAGCACGAAACCGACGGCACCCGCGATCATCAAGATAGCGCCGACAGTACGGATAGTGAAGCCGTGTGGCTAGGGGCTGACAGCCAGCGCGAAATCGAGCATGGCACCGACTGCGAACACCACGAGGCTGGCCACCATTGCGTCAATCGTGGCATCCTCACCTCCCCTGCCATTGCTCACGCCAGCATCGCCCAGTCATGACGCTCACCACCGGTAGAAGCGGTGGCTGCCTGCGCCTTCACCTCGTCCAATCGCAAAGCCGATCAACCAAAGCACGAGCAGAACGGCGGCGACTATCCACAGAACGTGCAGGGCAAATCCGAGCCCGGCAAAGATCACTACCAGTACAAAGGCCAGAAGAATGAGCATGACATCTCCATTTCGTTTTTGGTAGCCATCGGACTACCCCAATCCGGGATCCCGAAAACCATCCGGGAGCGCAGTGGCGCGCCACCCCTCGTGAGGCTCGCGCCGGGGGCCGGCTGTGCGATCCAACCGACGACCCGTCGTTGCGCCCTCGGGTGAACCGCAGGGGGCGCCGGTGATTGCCGTACCCATTTCTCGGCAGACTGCTCGTCATGGATCGGCGTCACGACCGCTCGGCGCGAGGGGCTACGAACGCGGACGCCAGGGGCAGGGGCCGAGACTCGTCGCCATCGCGCCCCGGTGTCAGGCCGCGCCGTCTTCCTCCGCTGCGCTCGGGCCTCTGCCGTCGATCCGCTCACGGTCGAGATCGGCGTCGCGCCCGAGCGCGATGGGGGTCATGCCCAAGATGAGCTCCTGCTGCGGGCTCGCCCCGACCGCCACGGTCGCACAGCCGCTCTCGGCGAGGGAAACCGCGAGCTCGACGAGCGGCGCCACCCCTGCTGCATCGAGAAAGGACAGCTGGCGCAGGTCGAGGACGAGTTTCGTGACTGGGCGCGCCCGCAGCTCGTCGGCCGTCGGGGCCAGCCGGGGCGCTGTCGCGAGGTCGAGCTCCCCGATGAGGCAAACGACGGCCGCCGGACCTGCTCGCTCGAGCGACGGGGTGAACGACTGTCTGGCCATCTTGGACACCACTGGCGCTCCGAGCTCGGCCCACTGGCCAAGGCCTCAGCCACGCCCTTGGCAGTAATAATTTCCACGAAGGACGCTCGACCGCAAGGGCTGTACCGAAGATTTTCGACGATCTGTACCAACCGCTGCGCTCAGTACGCGGGGACGTACCCTCCGCGGCCCATGGCCGAGCTCTCGAAGGGGTCTGCCGTCTCGTCGACACCGCCGAGGACTTCGCTCACCCAGGGCAGGCGGTCGTGGAGGATGCGCTCGACGCCCCCCTGGAGCGTCGACGAGCTGATCGCACACGACGAGCATGCGCCCTGCAACTGGACCTCGACGACGCCGGTCTCCACGTCGGCCGCGACCAGGACCAGGTCGCCGCCGTCTGCCTGGACCGCTGGGCGCATGAGCTCGATGAGCGCCTGGAGCTTGCCCAGCCGCTCGGCACGCTCTTCAGTCGAGATTGCCGGTGCGGCGCCGTCCTTGCCGCCTTCGGCGATCGTCACGTCCGTCGCTGTCTCGTTCGTCTGCTGGTCCATCGGATCCTCTCGGCGTGGCACGGGGGTGCTGCCACGAGCGCGTGTTGCACTCCATTGTGCCGTGCTGAGGCCCGGACCGTGACGCCTGGGGGCCGTGCGGTCCCTCAGTGGGGGTCAGACGCCGGCCTTGATGGCTTCCCAGTGGGCACGCGCGTGGCGCGCTGCGAACGCCCCGATGATCTCCAAGGCGCCGTAGAGGATCGCCCAGATACCGAGCACGGCGACGAGCACGTTGAGCGTGTGGCCCGGGTAGCGCAGCACCCAGAAGGCGAGCCCGAAGGCCAGGATCCCGAAGATCATCCGCAGCCACCAGTACGCGGCGTGGACGTTGGCGAACGCCACGACCAGCTCGGTGATGCCCCAGAGCATGATCACCCATGCGATCAGGATGGCCACGATGTAGAGGGTCGGCTTGGGCCACACCAAGATCGCAATGCCGACGCCGATCGAGATGATGCCGATGATCGCCGAGTACAGCCGGTGGCTCTCGTCGAAGAACGCGTCGACCAGCCGGAACGCGCCCACCCCCAAGAAGAGGATGGCGGCGAAGATGGTCACGGCATAGAGCGTCTCGTCGCGCCAGGTCAGGATCACCATCCCGAAGATGATCGAGATGATGCCCATGGCCAGGTACCAGCCCCAGACCTTCTCCAGGGACGAGCTGAGTACGTCACCCGCCTGGACTTCCTCGGGTGTCAGTTGCTGGGCCATTGGGCTCCTCCTTCGTGGGCGTACCGCCTCGGAGCGTATCTGCGCACAGATACGACATCGGGGATGCGACCGTCAGGGAACGAGTCGCCCGAGCACCGCCCGAACCGCTGCGTCGACCTCCACTGCGAGCTCGGGCCAGCTCGACGGCGCCCCCACCGCCTCATCGGCCATCGACCACAGCTGCGCCTCGAGCGGGTCGAGCTCGGCGCGCACGACTCCCAGGCGCTGCGGGTCCTTCTCCACCTCCTGGCGCAGCGTCGCCACCTGTCCCCAGACCGACTCGTCGGCGAGCACTTCGGGGATCGCCTCACCGTCTCGCTGGCGGGGGAAGGTCGGCACGAAGATGCTGACACAGGGGTTGCCTGGCGCCACCCACGTCCGCAGCGGCCCGCCACCGGCCTGTGGTAGCTCGCAGATCATGGCCGAGGTCGTATTCATGTAGTCGTGGAGGTGCATGCACACCGACATCCCCGTCCAGTCGACCAGCAGCTCCGTCGGCGGGGGGACCGGGGCATCGCCCGAGCCCGGTGCGCCCCACGGGCCCGACCCGTGATCACGGAGGTGGGCGGCCAGGTCGCGGGCACCGAGTTCTTCGGCCGAGGACGTCCCGAGCACCGCGCAGCTCGCCTGCAGACGAGAGTCGGCGATGCCCGTCGGCGCTGCGGGATCTCGCCATGTGTCGAAGTCCGCGCCCGGTGCGACGTCGGGCGATGACTGGGTCCAGTCGTCGCGGATGGCGAGGCGGTTCGAGATGGCCGCATTGCCCTCGACCGGCCTCGCCACCCAGGAAGCGCCCGATGTCTCGAGCACCCAGGCGGCGGTCGGGTCCGCGATGAGGAACGACGAGAAGTAGGCCTCGCCGTACGTGTCCGCTACGCCCCCCTGCCCGTGGCGGGCGAGCAGCCCGGTGATCACCTCGAGTGCCTCGTCGGCGTTGGTCGCCCGCTCGAGCCCGAGGCGGACGAGGTCCATGCCGATGAGCGCGGCGGGAGCGCTCTGCGCGTCGAGGGTCGTGTACACCTTCTCGTTGCCGATGGCCACGCCGTACTCGTTGACGCCGTGCTCCGCGCCCCACAGCCATGACGGACGGGCGAGCAGTGTGGCATAGGCGCCGACGTCGTCGATTTCCAGATACTGGGTGCGGATCGTCCCGCCGCCCCCCCGGCGAGCATGGGGTGCGACCAGCTGCACTTCGGTCGGTGGCCGGTCGGAGTTCTTGGCGAAGAGCGTCCGGGTCGCGCCGAGGGCGCAGAGGGTGTCGCACATGCCATCGAGACTAGGGTCCCTCCCCCCGGCTGCACAGGGTTTGCTCCGAAGTAGGTCGATAGGCTGCGGGCATGGAGCCGAACGAAGCCCTCGCCCTCGATGAGATCGACCTCTCCGATATGGAATTCTGGGGGCTGCCCTGGGACGTGCGCGAGGGGGCGTTCGCCACGCTACGCCGTGAGCGGCCCATCGCCTTCTTCGAGGACCCCGACGTGAGCGCCAGCCCTCTTGCCCCCCCGCCGGGGCCCGGCTACCGGGTGCTCACCCGCTACGCGGACGTGGCCGAGGCCAGCCGCCACCCCGAGACCTATCGCTCCGGCCAGGGGGCGGTCAGCATCATCGACCTGCCGCCCGAAATGGTCGAGTACTTCGCCGGGATGATCTCGACGGACAACCCCCGCCACGCGCGGCTGCGCCGCATCGTCTCGGCCGCCTTCAACCCGA
>Ga0302142_1000265_pt1 | contig 15255 bp, 8 predicted proteins | sample I_Bog_E1_3_FD_198557 | JGI IMG/M metagenome (GOLD analysis project Ga0302142, IMG submission 198557) | Peat permafrost microbial communities from Stordalen Mire near Abisko, Sweden - I_Bog_E1_3 | ecosystem: Environmental > Terrestrial > Soil > Wetlands > Peat | place: Sweden: Abisko, Stordalen...
CGCAGGCTGTCGCGGTAGTGCTTGTCGACCCACTGGGTCAGCGTGCCATACAACGGCGCCGTCATGATAACTCCCGGATTGACCGCCGCCAGTTCGTTTTCCTTCAAGGCCACGCGCAAGCGCAGGCACGCAGGGCCGCCGCCGTTCTGCATGCTCTGCTTGAGGTCGAAGACCTTGACCTCGCGAACCGGACCGCCGGAACTGGTCAGCTCCTGCAAGTAGGCCCAGACCCGCGGATTGCCACGGCACTCTTCCGGCACGATCAGCAGCATGCCGCCGTCGGCACGGTTCAACAGCTGGCTGTTGAACAGGTAGGAACGCACCGCGTCCTCCACCGCCACTTTCGAACGCGGCACACAGATCGACTGGAAGTTACCACCACGCTTGGCCAGCTTGCCGTGCAACTCGGCGAGCATCTGCTCGGTGTCGAGAAAGGCGTCCTCGTGATAGAACAACACCTCGCCGTTACCCACCGCGATCACGTCGTTGTGGAACACACCCTGGTCGATCACCGCCGGGTTCTGTTGAGCATAGACCACGCCGTCGTCACTCAGGCCATGCAGCCGGGCAACCGCCTGGGAGGCTTCGAGGGTCTGGCGCGCCGGGTATTTCTGCGGGGCCGGGTAGCGGGTATCGAAGGCACTGCGACCGAAGACGAAGAACTCGACACCGGCTTCGCCGTACTCACGGCAGAAACGCGTGTGGTTGGCCGCGCCTTCGTCGCCGAACTGGGCCACGGCGGGCAGTGCCGCGTGATGGGCGAAGTGCTTGGCATCGACGAACATCGCCCCCAGCACGCGGCTGGTGGTCGGGTGTTCGATGCTGCGGTGGTATTTGCAGTTGAGGTTGGCGGCGGTGAAATGCACACGGCCGTCGGCGGTGTCGGCACTCGGACTGACGGTGCCGGCGTTGGCCACCCACATGCTCGACGCCGAGCAGCTCGCGACCAGCAGCGGCATCGCCTGTTTGGCGGCCTGTTCGATCACCTGAGCATCGCTGCCGGTGAAACCGAGGCTGCGCAGGGCGGCCACATCCGGGCGCTCCTGCGGGGCCAGCACGCCCTGGACAAACCCCATGTCCATCAGCGCTTTCATTTTCGCCAGGCCTTGCAGCGCCGCTTCCCTGGGATTGGAAGCCTGCTGGCTGTTGCTCTGGGACGCGACGTTGCCGTAGGACAGGCCGCCGTAGTTATGGGTCGGGCCTACAAGACCGTCAAAATTGACTTCAAAGGATTTCATCGGCGAGGCTCCACGAATCTGTTTTTATAAGCACAAATCATCTGCGTATGACGACTCAGGAGAGCCGAACACCCGGCGTCAAGGTCGCCGGCACTGTCAGACTCGGGGTTTCCAGCGACGCCACCGGGTACGCGCAATAATCCGCCGCGTAATAGGCGCTGGCGCGATGATTGCCCGAGGCGCCGACTCCACCGAACGGCGCGCTGCTGGCAGCCCCCGTCAGTTGTTTGTTCCAGTTGACGATCCCGGCCCGGCTTTCCAGCCAGAACTGCTGGTAACGCGCTTCGGAATCCGACAGCAGGCCGGCCGCCAAGCCGTACTGGGTGTTGTTGGCCTCGGCAATCGCCGCGTCGAAATCAGCGTAGCGGATCACTTGCAGCAATGGCCCGAACAATTCCTCATCAGGACGATCAGCCACGGCTGTCACATCCAGGATACCCGGGGTCAGCAACGCCGCATTGGCTTGTGGTTGAGTCATTTCCAGAAGCGCCAACGCGCCATGACCCAACAGATGTTCCTGGGCATCCATCAAGGCACGCGCGGCGCCGAGGGAGACCACCGAGCCCATGAACGGTGCCGGCTGCTGGTCGAACGCACCGACTGCAATAGTCGCGCTGACCTCAACCAGACGTTCCAGCAGCTTGTCGCCCCAAGCCCCTTCGGGCACCAGCAGACGACGGGCACAAGTGCAACGCTGGCCTGCCGAGATAAAGGCCGACTGGATAATGGTGTACACCGCCGCGTCCAGGTCCTGGACCTGATCGACCACCAGCGGGTTGTTGCCGCCCATTTCCAGGGCCAGGATCTTGTCCGGGCGTCCGGCGAATTGCTGATGCAGATGGTTGCCGGTGCGGCTCGAACCGGTGAAGAACAGACCGTCGATGCCGGCATTTGCCGCCAGGGCGATCCCGGTTTCCCGCGCACCTTGCAGCAGATTCAACACACCCGCCGGCAGACCGGCTTCGATCCAGCATTGCACGGTCAGTTCGGCAACCTTCGGGGTCAGCTCGCTCGGCTTGAACAGCACGCTGTTACCGGCCAGCAAAGCCGGCACGATATGCCCATTGGGCAGATGGCCCGGGAAGTTGTAAGGACCGAACACCGCCACCACACCGTGGGGCTTGTGGCGCAACACGGCGGTGGCGTCGCCCAGCGGGCCGCTCTTCTCGCCGGTACGCTCACGGTAGCTCTGCACCGAGATGGCGATCTTGTTGACCATACTGGTCACTTCGGTCGCCGACTCCCACAAGGGTTTGCCGGTTTCTTCACCGATGCAGCGGGCCAACTCGTCGGCACGGTTTTTCAACTGCGCGGCAAAATTTTCGAGTACGACAATACGCTCGTCGAGGGAACGCTTGGCCCAGGCCGGAAACGCCTGGCGCGCGGCCTGCACGGCGGCATCGACCTGGGCGGCGCTGGCGCCCTTGCCGGACCACAGCACTTGCTGGGTCACCGGGTTCAACGATTCGAAGGCTTCGCCCTGGCCTTCCTGCCAGGCACCGGCGATGTAAAGCGTGCTCATTATTTCGACTCCCTGGAAGCAGACAACGGTACCGCGCGAACCTGATCGCCCGCACTGAGTTGAAGACGTTTGGCGGTCTGCGGATCAACCACCAGGGTGCCCGCCGCCAGCCGCGCCGGAGCCGCGGTGATGCGGCAGTCCTCGCGCTTGCGGTTGTGGATCAGATACGGCGTGGCATCGTCACCCGGGGTACCGACCGCCAGCACCAGCGCCTGGCTGTCACGCACCGCGCGGATCTTGCTGGTTTCGCACTCCACCGCAGGGCCCGCGTCGAAGATGTCGACATAACCCTGGTAGCTGAAGCCTTCGCTCTTGAGCATCGCCAGTGCCGGCTCGGTGTCGGTGTGTACCTTGCCGATGACGGCACGCGCCTCTTCGGAAAGGAAGCAGGTGTACAGCGGAAACTTGGGCATCAGCTCGGCGATAAAGGCCTTGTTGCCGACACCGGTCAGGTAATCGGCCTGGCTGAATTCCATCTTGAAGAAGTGCCGGCCCAGGCTTTCCCAGAACGGCGAACGCCCGGCTTCATCGGACATGCCGCGCATCTCGGCAATGATCTTGTTGCCGAACAGCTCGGGGAACTCGGCGATAAACAGCATCCGCGCCTTGGCCAGCATGCGGCCATTGAGGCCACTGCGATAATCGGCATGCAGGAACAGCGAGCACAGCTCGGAGTTGCCGGTCAGGTCGTTGGCCAGGAACAGCGTCGGAATCTCGCGATAGATCTTCAGTTCCTGGGAAGCGCTGACCGTCAGGCCGACCCGGAAGTTGTACCAGGGCTCACGCAGGCCGACGGCGCCGGCAATGGCGCTGATGCCGACCACGCGGCCATCATCGTCTTCGAGCACGAACAGATAGTCCGCGTCGCCGCGACCGGCCTCGCCGGTGAAGGTCTTCTCCGCCCAGCCGACCCGATGGGCCAGGCGCTCTTCGTTGGCCGGCAAGGTGGTCAGGCCGGTGCCCGTGCTGCGGGCCAGGTCGATCAGAGCGGGTAAATCGCTGCTGCGTACGGGACGAACGATCATGCTATCTCCTCAAACGGGCACCGGCTGACGGGTGCCCGCGAAACTCGCTGTAAGGCTGCTTTCGATACCGGCCTTAAACCGCTACCAGGCGCACGCTGGCACCTTCGCCGACGCCCAGGGCTTCGGCGGCTTGCAGGTCCAGGGTGACCGGTTTGCCCGGCGCATAATCGAGCTCCAGCAGCACCGCGCGGTAATCCTGCAGCAGCGCGTTGGACACCAGGTACTGGCGCCCGCCGCCCTTGTAGGCGTCACCGATCTTCACCGGCACCACCCGGCTCTGGGCGATGGAGCGAATCCCGCTGACCCGCGCATGCAGGGTCGGGCCGCCGTCGAAGATGTCAATGTAGTGATCGGTTTCGAAGCCTTCGCGCATCAGGATGTCGAAGGTGATCTGCGCACGCGGGTGCACCTGGCCCATCGCCTCCTGGGCGGCGTCCGGCAGCAGCGGCACGTAGATCGGGTAATGCGGCATCAGTTCGGCGAGGAAGGTCCGGCTTTTCAGGCCGCACAGGCGCTCGGCCGCCGCGTAGTTCAGGTCGAAGAAGTTGCGCCCGATGGCATCCCAGAACGGCGAGTCGCCATGCTCGTCGCTGTAGCCGACGATCTCGGTCACCACCGAATCGGCGAAGCGCTCCGGATGGCTGGCGACGAACAGCAAGCGCCCACGGGAATTGAGTTCCGACCAGGTCGAACCGACCAGTTCCGGCACCACGTAGAAGCTGGTCAGCAGGCTGTTGCCGGTCAGGTCGTGGCACTGCGAAAGCACATGGATCTTGTTGTGGATCTTCAGCTCGCGGGACGCATGCACGAAGGTCTCGTTACGGAAGCTGTAGAACGGCTCCGAGTAACCGGCCGAGGCGACAATCGCCGAGCAGCCCGCCAACTTGCCGGTGGCGGTGTCTTCAAGCACGAAGAAATAGCTTTCTTCGCCATTGAAGCTGACTTCGGCGGCGAACGAGGCTTCCGACGCGGCGATCTTGTCGCGCAGGCGGCCTTCGTCGTCCGGCAGGGAAGTGACACCGATCGGGCTGTCCGCGGCCAGGCGCCGTACCTCGTCCAGGTCAGCCATTTGCGCGGGGCGCATCACCAGCATGGTGTCACTCCTTCAATCCAGAACAGGTCGACGCTTGGCGTCGACAGAAAAAAATACCGGGATGAACATCGCCCGTTGCAGGTGCGTGCTTGCCCGGTACAGGAAATTTGGCCCGCTGGCAGCCATCCCGGGCCGCCAGCGGGCGGTCCATCAGGCTTGCGTCAGCTTGGCCACGGCGCGCTCGAAGCGATCCAGGCCTTCGTTGATGTCCGCGTCTTCAACCACCAGGCTCGGGGCGAAACGAATCACGTCCGGGCCGGCTTGCAGGATCATCAGGTTTTCTTTTTCCGCGGCGTTGAACACGTCCTTGGCCTTGCCCTTCCAGGCATCCGCCAGCACGCAGCCGAGCAACAGGCCCATGCCACGCACCTGGGTGAACAGGCCGTATTTCGCGCCGATCTGCTCCAGACGGGTCTTGAACAGGTCGTGCTTGGCTTTCACGCCGCTCAACACTTGCGGGGTGTTGATCACGTCGATCACCGCGTTGCCGACCGCACACGCCAGCGGGTTGCCGCCGTAGGTGGTGCCGTGGGTGCCGACCACCAGGTGCTTGGCCAGCGCTTCGGTGGTGAGCATCGCGGCAATCGGGAAACCGCCACCCAGGCTCTTGGCGCTGGTGAGGATGTCCGGGGTCACGCCGTATTCCATGTAGGCGAACAGTGAGCCGCTGCGGCCCATGCCGGTCTGCACTTCGTCGAATACCAGCAGCGCGTCGTGCTGGTTGCACAGCTCGCGGGCGCCTTGCAGGTAGGCCAACTCGGCCGGCAGTACGCCGCCTTCGCCCTGGATCGGCTCCAGCACCACGGCGCAGGTCTTGTCCGAGATCGCGGCTTTCAGCGCGTCGAGGTCATTGAACGGTACATGGGTGATACCGGTGATCTTCGGACCGAAGCCATCGGAATACTTCGACTGGCCACCGACGTTCACGGTGAACAGGGTACGACCGTGGAAGCTGTTCAGCGCGGCGATGATTTCGTATTTTTCCGAACCGAAGCGGTCGAACGCGACACGACGGGCCAGCTTGAAGGCGGCCTCGTTGGCTTCGGCGCCGGAGTTGCAGAAGAACACGCGCTCGGCGAAGGTCGCGTCCACCAGCTTCTTGGCCAGGCGCAGGGCCGGCTCGTTGGTGAAGACGTTGGATACGTGCCACAGGTTGTTCGCCTGCTCGGTCAGCGCACCGACCAGCGCCGGGTGCGCGTGGCCCAAGACGTTAACCGCGATACCGCCGGCGAAATCGATCAGCTCGCGGCCCGCCTGGTCCCATACTCGGGAACCCGCGCCGCGCACAGGAATAAAAGCCGCAGGTGCGTAGTTGGGAACCATGACCTGGTCGAAATCGGCGCGGTGCACCGGAGCTTGCTCAACGGACATCGGAGTCTCCTGAAGAGGAACGCCTGCCTGGAACTGGCGAGCGATGGGGGGATTGTAAGGACAGTTTTCGGTCAGGCCTTGCCGCCAAGCGACAACTTCTTATAGCGCCAAACCGGGTTTAGCCGAGGTTGTCGGCAATGCGACAAATTGCGTCGCAAAGGCGCAGTTTAAACGCTGGCCTGGGTTTTGGTATTTATTTAGGCACGGTTGTCCCCGGCCGCTGGATAGCCTCGCTGCCTTACCCGCCGCACGAGAAACCGCGCCATGCCGACGCCCGCAGCAACAGACCTGCCGCACTACCCCGATAATTTCGAGCTGATCAAAAACAAACTGCCGAATTGGCTGACCGACGCCTCCCGGACTTTGCTTCAGGCCCATGGCGACAGCCTGTTGCTGACCCACACCCACAAGGCCAGGCTGGCCGAGTACCTGCAAGCCTTGCAGGGCCTCCAGGCTTTTGCCGTTCCGATCCTGTCAAACGCCTTGAAAACACGCTTCGGATACCTACTGGACCCGCAGCGCGACCGAATCGGCGGCGTGCGACTGATCACCGCCGAGACACTCTCGACGCCGCGCAAGGTCTCCGTCGTCGATATGAGTCTGCTGGAGGCTGCCCTGAAGAACTTCGTTGCCCCTCGGCATGAGAACCTGGTTTTTTATAATGAATCCAGCCTGTACCGCCAGGTCAACGCCAGGCAGAGCCGGCCCATTCGAGCCTTCACGCTGCGAGGATTCGTCGAGCTGTGCCGGGAGCTGGATATCGGCGGCCAGTACGACCGTCACATGAGTGCGGTGCTGCTACCGAAAAAGCCCTCCGGCGAAGCTGACAACCGCTTTCGCGATCAATTTGAACTCAGCGAACGTTACGAACTCATCACCCAAACCCATATTGCCCTGATGAAAGGCAACATCAGTCACTCGACCCACCAGTTTCTGCTGGCCGCCAGCCAACAGAGCCGCCTGCCCTCCTGGGACAGCAAGCCCGTGAGCTGCTGCGAGCTGCAAATGTTCAACTTCAGAACGCCCCTCAGCAGTTCGACCGGCGTCACACTCAAAGGCGCCTGGCTGATTGAGCACCAGGACACCCTGATCGCGCGCAACCGACCTTGCATCGTTTATCTGAGCGGTGATCCGGAGCAAGCGCTCAAGCAATACGCCAGCTTCGAAGCGTTCGAACAGGAACTGGGCCACCGTCTGGGCCGCATCGACTACCGGGGCTTCTTCAACCGCTACATCAACCAGCGTACCCAATCGGCCTTTTTCAGCGCCCTCGAACACCGCCTTGACACCTCCGGCACAGCGGCCGACCTGCAACTCAAACGCTTTCCGCTGATCGGTCATCCACTGCGCGAACTCTATACCCAACATCTGGTGAAGCTGCTGGACGATGGCAATTTCAGCGCCGTGCCGGTGGCCGATATCGACCGTCAGGACCACCGGGAGCATTTGCAATCGCTGGGCAATATCGGCCTGAACCTGCTGAACGTTGCCGCCCTGTTCGTCCCCGGGCTGGGCGAGGCCATGCTCGCGGTGGCCGGCGCGCAAATGTTCAGCCAGATCTACAACGGCATCGAGGACTGGCATCACGACGAGCGCGAACAGGCACTCAAGGGGTTGATCGGCGTCACCCTGAACCTGGCGCTGATTGGCGGCATCACCGTGTTCGCCCATCGCTTCGCCGGGGCCGGGATGGTCAAGGATTTGAAACAGGTGAGCCTGCCCAATGGCGAAAGCACCCTGTGGAAACCCGACCTGACACCCTACGAACAATCACTGGTACTGCCCGAAAGCGCACAACCGAACGCCAGCGGCCTGTATGAAATCAACGACCGCCAATACCTCAAACAAGGTGACAAGGTCTATGAAGTCGAACTGAACCCGCAGGGCAATCGTGGCCGGATCAAACACCCGGACAGACCCGGCCAATACGCACCGGCCTTCTGGCATAACGGTGCCGGTGCCTGGTTTCACGAACTGGAGAACCCCCTGCGCTGGCAAGGTCCACAGCTCATGCATCGTCTCAGTCTGGCCGGCGAAGCCTTTTCCGATATCGACGCCGCGCGGATCATGGCCGTCAGCGACACCGACGAAGCCTTGCTGCGCCGGGTGCATTTCGACAGCCAGCGGCCTCCCGCGCTGCTCAAGGACAGCCAGCTGCGCTTTCGTCTTGATCGCGATATCCAGCGCCTCATCGAACAGATGGCCCGCGGCGAGGCCGCACCCGACGAGAGCATGCAGGAACAGATCCTGCTGGACCTCTGGCAATCGCAACCCAAGGCGCTGCGGTTGGTGGACGATCAGGGGCGGGTGGTCATGGAAACCATCCGCACCGGCACCACCCAGGAGCAACAAGTGGTCATCTCGCTCGACCAGTTGCACAACGGCGATCTGCTCAAGACCGTGCTGAACTCGCCCGACCTCGATGAAAGCGATATCCGCACCTTGCTGGGGGAAAGCCAGAATTTCGCCACCCCCGCCGAAAAGCCGGAAACGCGACTGCTGAACTTTCGCAAGCAAATCGCCCGACATGCCCAGTTGCGCCGAAAAGCGCTGTTCGAATCGCAATACCGCTTTCGCACTCAATCACAGGATCCCTCGATAGGCGTGCTGCAAAAGGCGTTTCCCGACCTGCCCGTGACCGTACTCGAAGAACTCGCCGAACAGGCCAGCGGCGCACAACTGCAAGCCTTGCGCGAGTCCGCCGAAATCGCCCCGGGCATCGCCGACGAAGCCGCCTTGTATCAGCAGCAGGTGCGCCTGGCCCGGGCCCGCGAGGGGTTGTACCTGGCGTCGAGCGGCAATGCCGACAGCGAAAAGCTGATCCTGCACAGCGTGCAACGCCTGCCGGGCTGGTCCACGCAAGTGCGGATCGAGATTCGCGCGCAATCATCGACCGGGCCGTTGCTCGATAGCATCGGCACCAGCGACGCACCGATCAGCAAAGTGCTGATCAAGGAAAACGGCCTGTACCAGACCCGCGATGCCCTGGACCAGGAGCTGCACGATTCCGACGATCTCTACGCCTCGCTGCTGCATGCCCTGCCCGACACCCAGCGCAGCGAACTGGGTTACCCCAGTCCCAAGCAGGGCGCGCAACTCAAGCAGGCCGTGCAGAACAGCCGCCTGCCGGGGCCTGACGAAATCCGCCAGTTGCTCGACATGCCACCGGCCATCCCCAGTGAACACTCGCCCATGGCCTTGGCCAAGAGACGGCCCGGCTATCAACTCAGTGGTCGCGGAGCACCACAGGCCGGCAGCCGCTGGGCCCTCGAAGATAGGGTAGCCCGGCTGTTTCCGAGCTTTTCCGATGAACAGATCCGGCAATTTATCGGCAGCCTGAGCGGCTCGCGGGTCTTCGATGAACTGCGGCGACTGGAGCAGGAGTACGAACAACTGACGGAAGAGCTGGATCTCTGGTCGTTCATCACCCCCTCCACTCACCCTGTCAGCGGGGAACGCTTGAGCCTGATGCAGCGCATCAATCAACAACGCACCCGTGCCCAGTTCGCCGAAGCCATCCGGCGCTGCTGGCGTCGTGAGCCCGACCTGCTCTATTCCAGCAATCCCGAGGAGCACGGCTACACCCTCAGCGCCAATGGCCTGCTGGGCGAGTTGCCCGGACTGTCCGTCGACTTCGCTCATGTCCGGCACCTGAACCTGGCGGCCAATACGCCGGCCCTGGAACTGGCCCAGTTCCTCGAGCACTTTCCCAACTTGCGCCAGCTCTCCATACGCGGTTTCCAACTCGACACCCTGCCCGAGTCGATATCACAGGGGCAACTGACCGAACTGAGCCTGATCGACTGCAGCATGCACCTGACACCCCAGACCGCGCCGGCACTCTCGGCGATGCAAAGCCTGGAGATCCTCGACCTGAGCGGCAACCCCCTCGGCCTGGTTCCCGACCTGAGCCAACTGCATGGGCTGGCAGTGCTCGACCTGAGCCGCACCGGAATCAATGCGCTCCCCAGGGGCCTGTTCGAGCTGCCGCGACTGGAAGCCGCCCTGCTCGTCGATAACGCCATCAGCGACCTGCCGCCAACGCTCAACGAGATGTCCAGCAACCTCGGTTCCGGCCTGGACCTGAGCGGCAACCCGCTGTCCGAGACCAGCCTGCAACGCGCCCGGGACTACTACCGCAGAACGGGCCACTCACTCGGCGTCCAGTCCCAGGCCGAGCGAACCCGGATACGCGCGCTTTACCCGGGCCTGGATAACGGACAGCTGGAGAGTTTCATCCGGGCCCAGCCGCGCCTCCTCGAGGAGTCCCTGGAGCAGTTGAGCCGACTGGAAACCCAATACCGCCAACTGAGCGCCGACCTGCTGGCCTGGAGCGGTGATATCCCCGTGCGCCACCCGGAAACACAGCAACCGCTCAGCGCGGTAGAACTGGCGGTGGAAAGCCTGAACCGGCAGGACTTCGCGCTACAGCTGCAACGTAGCTGGCAGCGCCAGAGCGAAGAAATACTGCCTGACGGCACGCTCTTTTATAACTTCACCTACACCCAGAGAATCATCGGCAGCCTGCCCGCGCTTTCAGCGGATTTCAGCCATATCGCGCGCCTGGAGGTCCATGGTTACGGCGTCAGTCACGGGCTCGATGCCTTCCTCCACAGCTTCCCCCATCTACGCGTGTTGTATGCCTCCGGCTTTATCGACCGGGACTTCCCCGCCGCGATTTTCGACATGCCGCACTTGAGAAACCTGGAGCTGCCCTATGGCCGGATCCGGCTGAGCGAAACCTCTCACCAGCAACTCGCGGACATGACCGGTTTACGCATGCTCGACCTGTCCGGCAACCCGCTGCAACCGGCTCTGCGGCGAACCGGGGGAACGCGACTGACACCGAACGTGACACAGATGACGGACCTGAGAGTGCTCGACCTGAGCGACAGCGGTATCCAACAGACACCCGAGGGGCTGTTCGGACTGCGTGCCCTGGGGATTGCCGACTTTCGCGACAACCAGATCCGAGACATACCGGAAAGCCTGTTCGAGGTGCCGACCTCGCAACCCGTGGTCTATGACTTCAGGAACAACCCCTTGACCGAGGCGAGTCTCCAGAGAGTCCGCAGCTACAGAGAGCTGAATGGCGGCGTGCAGCAGGTCAGAATCCTGATCGGTGACGATGTGAGCAGCAGCGAAGAAAGCGAAAGCGACAGCGACAATGGCGGCAGTGTCCCGCCGGCGGCATCCCCCATGACACCGCCCACGCCCCGCGAAGAATAAGCCTTAGCCGCGTTCCGAAGGCACCGACGACAACTCGAACGGACTGCTGCTGCGCCGCTGGTTGCGATCTTCACGCGGCGTGGCGCCAAAGAAGTTGCGATAGGCGCTGGAGAAGTGCGGCCCCGAGGAGAAACCGCAGGACAGGCCGATCTGGATGATCGACTTGCTGGTCTGCATCAGCATCTGCCGGGCCTTGTTCAGGCGCAACTCCAGGTAATACTGGCTCGGCACACGGTTGAGGTATTGCTTGAAGATCCGCTCCAACTGGCGTCGCGAGACACAGACATGCTGCGCGATCTCGTCGGTGGTCAGCGGCTCCTCGATATTGGCCTCCATCAGCAACACGGCCTGGGTCAGCTTCGGATGGCTGGAGCCCAGGCGGTTCTGCAACGGAATGCGCTGGCGCTCGCCGCCTTCGCGGATGCGCTCGACCACCAGTTCCTCGGAAACCGCACCGGCCAACTCGGCACCATGATCACGGGCCAGTACCGCCAGCAACAGGTCCAGCACCGACATGCCGCCGCAGGCGGTCAGGCGATCACGGTCCCAGTCGAACAGATGACTGGTGGCGATCACCTTGGGAAAACGTTCGGCGAAATCATCCTGCCAACGCCAGTGCACCGCTGCGCGATACCCATCGAGCAAGCCGAGCTGGGCCAGCGGATAGACCCCGGCGGACAAACCGGCCACCACGCAACCGGCGCGAACCAGTTGCTTGAGCGCGCTGCTCAAGGCCGGCGCGAGGCTGGTCGGTGGCTCGTCGGCCAGCAGGAAGAGTTTCTGGAAACCTTCCAGCTTGCCGGCCCAGGGCTCACCCGGCAGTTGCCAGCCGGCACCGGGCTGAGCCTCGGCGGGCACTTCGGCCTGCAGGAAAGACAATTCGTAGACGACTTCCGGATGCACCCGCTGTGCGACACGCAAGGCCTCCTCGGCCAGCGCCAGCGTCAAGGCTTGGGTGCTGGGCCAAATCAGGAAACCAATTCGATGGGCAGTCATGGCAGGCAATCCGAAAACAGAACAGAGTGAAAAGCCGAGGGCAGCCAACTCAAAGTAGACCACGCCGCGCTCGGCGCGCAGCATGACCTATTTTGGTGCGCAACGGCAGCATAAAAAGCGACGACTATTTCAAACTGCCCGAGAGGAATTGCTGCAGACGCTCGGACTGCGGGTTGACCAACACCTCGCGCGGATTGCCGCGTTCTTCGACCACGCCTTTGTGCAGGAACACCAGCTGGTTGGAGACTTCACGGGCAAAGCCCATCTCGTGGGTCACCACCACCATGGTCCGGCCTTCCTGGGCCAGGGCCTGCATCACCTTCAGCACGTCGCCCACCAGCTCCGGGTCGAGGGCCGAGGTCGGCTCGTCGAACAGCATCACTTCCGGCTCCACTGCCAGCGCCCGGGCAATCGCCACGCGCTGCTGCTCGCCGCCGGACATATGGCCCGGGTAGGCGTCCTTGCGATGCGCCACGCCGACTTTCGCCAGGTAGTACTCGGCCTTTTCCAGCGCCTCTTTCTTCGACATGCCAAGGACGTGAATCGGCGCCTCGATAATATTTTCCAGCGCGGTCATGTGCGACCACAGGTTGAAATGCTGGAACACCATCGACAGTCGCGAACGCATGCGCTGCAACTGTTTCGGGTCGGCGGCCTTCAGCGCGCCGTCCTTGCCGGCCACCAGCTTCAACTCTTCATTGTTCAGCAGGATGCGCCCGGCATAGGGCTGCTCCAGCAGGTTGATGCAGCGCAGGAAGGTACTTTTGCCGGAGCCACTGGAGCCGATGATGCTGATCACATCACCAGCGGCGGCTTCCAGGGACACGCCCTTGAGCACTTCGTGACTGCCATAGCGTTTATGCAGGTCTTGGACTTCAAGCTTGTACATGCGGTCGGTTCTCACAAAAACAGTCAGGTCAGTCGCTGAGCAGGCGTCCGTGGCGAAGCGGTACGCGCCCCGCCACCTTGGCCAGCCAGATCGAGGGTTGGGCGTAACGCAGCCGCTCCACGGCGTACAACACACCGCTCGTGCCGGCACACACGGTGCTGACCCGGTCGGATAACGGATCGATCACTTCGAACAGCGGGTCGCCGGTTTCCACCCAACTGCCCACCGGCACCAGGAAACTCAACACACCGGGGTGCGGTGCATAGAGCAACTCGGTGCCTTCGAACGGCATGCCTTCGCAAGGTTCCTGCTGCGCGGCCGGCCATTCGCCGTCGATCAGACCCTGCTCCGCGAGGAACGCCAGAATCCCTTCAGCCTGGGCCTCGGCCTGCTCGCGACCGGTATCGGCCTGGCCGCCCAGTTCAATGGTGGTGGCCATGCACGCCAGCGGAATCTGCGCGTCCGGGAACTCCCGGGACAGGCGCAACCACGGCAACGAACAGGCCTCGTCGAACGAGGTGCCGCCCGACTCTTCCGCCAGCAGCCCGACGCGAACCTTGAGGTGCGCCGCCAGGGAGCGCCACTGCGGCCAATGCTGGGGAAAGGTGTACATGTGCAACGCGGCTTCACAATCGCAATGCAGGTCGAGCACCAGGTCGGCATCGCAGGCATGGCTCAGCAGCACCCGCTGCATGCCTTGCAACTGACTGGTCGCCGTCGGCAGCGAAGCCAGCACCTCAAGCATCGCCTGGCGAATCAGCCGCACGTTGGCATGGAGGTCATCGCCCAGGCGATCTTTCACCAGGGCGCTGACCGGCTCGGTCAACTGGACGAAATCGCGGTTGAAGTTCTTGCCGCTGCCGTACTCGAAACGGCCTTGATGATTACCTTGCAGCAACTGGCCGAGGCCGATCGGATTGGCCACCGGGACCAGCTCGATCACGCCCTTGAGGGCACCGCGGGCTTCCAGCTCGACCAGGCGCTTTTTCAGCTCCCAGGCCGTGCGCATGCCCGGCAATTCATCGGCATGCAGGCTGGCCTGGATATAGGCCTTGCGCTCGCCACTGCCGAAACGGAACACCGACAGCTGGCGCTCCGTGCCCAGGCTACCCCAGGGCAAAGGATGATCGATACGCTGCATAGTCAGTGCTTCCTCGGCGCCAGGTAACCCAACCAGCGGCGCTCAGCCAACTTGAACAGCCGCACCAGGATAAAGGTCAGGCACAGGTAGAACGCGCCGGCGGTGATGTAGGCCTCGAACGGCAGGTAATACTGGGCGTTGACGGTACGGGCGGCACCGGTGATATCGATCAGGGTGACGATGGACGCCAGACTGGTGGTCTGCAGCATCATGATCACTTCGTTGCTGTACTGCGGCAGTGCCCGGCGCAGGGCCGATGGCAGCAGGATGCGGCGGTACAGCTTGTAGCGCGACATGCCCATGGCCTTGGCCGCCTCGATCTCGCCATTGGGCGTGGCCCGCAGACTGCCGGCGATGATTTCGGCGGTGTAGGCGCTGGTGTTGATGGCAAAGGCCAGGCAGGCACAGAAGGTCGCGCTCGACAGCCAGGGCCAGAGGAAACTCTCGCGCACCGCCTCGAACTGGGCCAGGCCGTAGTAGATCAGGAACAGCTGCACCAGCATCGGCGTGCCACGGATCACATAGGTGTAGAGCCAGGCGCTGATGTTCACCAGCGGCTGCTTGGACACCCGCATCAGCCCCAGGGGCAATGCCGCCAGCAGGCCGAACAGCAACGACAAGGCCAGCAGCTTCAAAGTGGTCAGCAGGCCGCCGAGGTACAGCGGCATGGCTTCCCAGATGACGTTGTAGTAGAAGATCATAGATCAGCCGCCCTTACGCCTACCGAGTAGCGCTTCTCAAGGTGACGCAA
>Ga0302142_1000314_pt1 | contig 14521 bp, 8 predicted proteins | sample I_Bog_E1_3_FD_198557 | JGI IMG/M metagenome (GOLD analysis project Ga0302142, IMG submission 198557) | Peat permafrost microbial communities from Stordalen Mire near Abisko, Sweden - I_Bog_E1_3 | ecosystem: Environmental > Terrestrial > Soil > Wetlands > Peat | place: Sweden: Abisko, Stordalen...
ACCTACCTAGTGGACCAGGGGCCGTTGAGCGCGACGGTGAACAACCAGCAGGGACGGGCGATGGTGGATGCGGCGGCGGCGTTGTGGAGCGGGGTTCCGACGGCGGCGGTGCAACTTATGGATGGGGGCGAGTTGGCGGAGGACGTGAACGGGGCCAATGTGGTGGCGCAGAACGGGGTGTTTGCCGCTCCGGGGGATGTGACGCCGACGGCTACTGGAGCGCAGGTGGCGGTGGTTTTTGATGCGGATGGGTCGGTGATCAATGCATTGATGGGCCAGGGGGCGAGCCAGCCGGACAACTGTGCGACAAATGGGGCGCTGTTCTGGCTGGACAACATGCAGCCGAATGCCACGTTTGCACATGGTGTGATGGTGTTGAACGGGTTGTGCACGGGGACCGCGGGGCAGTTGGCGATGATGAGCTTCCAGATGGAGCGGGCGTTTGGGCGGCTGCTGGGGCTGGACTACTCGCAGGTGAACCCGAATGCTTTGACGCAGGCGGCGAGTGAGCCGAGCGGACTGCTGGGGTGGCCGATCATGCAGCCGGCGATGGGTTTGTGCGGGACTGCGGGCGGGGCGTGCGTGGGGAGTCCGGCGACGTTGCAGTGGGATGATATTGCGGCGTTGAACCGGCTGTATCCGGTGACTGCGGCGAACCAGGGGAGCTTTGTGGGGAAGCAGTTGACGGCTGCGAATACGGTGTCGATCCAGGGGACGCTGAGCTTTCGCAACGGGGTGGGGATGCAGGGGGTGAACGTGGTTGTGCGTCCGCTGGATGCTACGGGCAATCCGCAGTACCAGTACACGGTGACGTTTGTGACGGGGGCGTATTTTGCGGGGAACCGGGGCAATGGAGTGACGGGGTACGACGACCAGTATGGGAATCCGCTGAATATGTATGGGGGGAGCAGCGCGGCGATGGAGGGGTATTTTGACCTGAGCGGGATTCCGTTGCCTCCGGGGGTGACGATGGCCAGCTACCAGGTGACGTTTGAGGCTGTGAATCCGAACTGGACTGGGGTGAATGCGGTGGGACCGTATTGGCAGGGGACCCCGACGCCTTCCGGGACGATGCCGATCTTGACGCTGGCGAACATGGTGGCGGGCGGGACGAAGACGCTGACGGTGACGGTGGCGAACTCTGCGATGGGGCCGGTGGTGAATGCGGTGGCGAGGCCGATGGCCTCGCAAGTGGCGACGATGCGGCCGCCTGCTGTGCTGCCCGCGACGGGGACGTGGACGAGCCAGCTGAATGCGATTGGGCAGATGGACCAGTATGTGCTGCCAGTGCTGGGGAATCGGCTTTTCACGATTGTGACGCAGGCGCTGGATGCGAATGGGAACCCGGCGTCGCAGAAGGCGATGCCGGCGATTGGCGTTTGGGATGGATTTGACCTGGTGGGGTCGGCTGCGGTGGGATTTGGCGGGGCGGAGAACGGATACGGGGTGGGGGAGACGTGGCTGCAGGTGGCGACGCACGGAACGGGTGTGGTGCGGCTGGGAGTGGCGGACGAGCGCGGGGATGGGCGTCCGGATTACCTGTACCGGGGATGGGTGCTGTACGCGGCGACGGTGAGTCCGGCGCGGCTGCCGGCTGGGGGTGGGCAGATCACGATTCGGGGTGTGGGATTTCGTGCGGGGGACACGGTAACGGTGGGAGGAGTGGCGGCGACGGTGACGGGGATTCTGCCGACGGAGATCACGGCGTTGGTGGCGGCGGCGGGGACGGGGGTGACGGGATCGCAGGATGTGGTGGTGAACGACCAGCCGCTGATGAATGCGACGGCGGTGATTCCGGGCGGTGTGAGCTATGACGCGGCGGCCGGGGACGCGCTGGGCATTGTGACGTCGCCGATGGGGCAGGTTCCGATGGCGGTTCCGCAGGCGTTTACGGTGCTGGCGCTGGGCAGCAATGGGAAGCCGGCGGGGGGTGTGACGGTGAACTTTACGGTCACGATGGGGAGCGCGGCCCTGGGTTGCGGGAAGGCGGGTTGCGCGGTGACGACGACGGGGGACGGACACGCGACGCTGCCGGTGACGGCGACGAATTCTCTGCTGGCGGCGGTGACGGCGACCCTGGCGAACGGGGCGGCGATCCAGTGCCAGTTTACGGGGGGAGCTGCGCCGCAGTTGTCGAGCCTGACGCCGACCCTGTATGTGGCGGCGGGTGCTACGGTGAGCTGGCCGGTGCAGGCGCTGGTGCTGGCGGGTGGAGTGCCGGCGAGCGGGCAGACGGTGACGTGGCAGGCGGCGACGGGGATTTCGGCGGGAACGGGGACGAGCACTGCACAGGGGGTGGCGAGCGCGACGCTGACGGTGGGGCCGCTGGCGGAGGGACAGACGGCGACGACCAAGGGATGCCTGGCGGGGAATACGGTGTGCGTGACGATGACGGCGTTTGGGTCGCGGCCGGAGTATGCGACGCTGACGGCGGTATCCGGAACTTCGCAGAGCCTGCCGGTGGTGCAGACGGCGATGCCGGTGGTGGTGCGGGTGCTGGACATGAACGGGAACGCGATGGCCGGAGGTACGGTGACGGTGGCGCAGGCGCTGTATGCGTGGGCTCCGCCGTGTGCGCCGCACGGGCGGTGCGCGCAGGCGCAGTTGCTGGCCAAGCAGGCGGGGACGTATACGGCGGCGCTGGATGGGTCGGTGACGATAACGCCCTTGACGCAGGCGGGGACGGCGACGTCGCTGGTGGGTGTGGCGGCTACGGGGAATGCGGGGAGTTTGGGATTTACGGTGGAGACGCATCCGTAAAAGCGGGGTGGGTGGAGGCGTGGCTGCGCTGCTTCTAGTAATCTGATAAAGCGATGCTAGAGATAGGATTTGTCCGTACGAACCTGCCGTTGGTAGAAGAGAAGCTCCGCGCGCGGGGCGCCGATCCGGCTGCCTTGCTGGGCGATTTCCAGGCGCTTGATGTGCGCCGGCGTGAGGCGATTACGCAGAGCGAGGCGCTGAAGGCGCGACGCAACGAGCTGAGCCAGCAGGTGGGGCAGCTGAAGCGTACGGGCCAGGATGCCAGCGCGGTGATGGACGAGACCCGGGCGCTGAAGGAACAACTGGACGAGTTGGAGCAGAGCGCGGCAGCTTTGGACGAGGAGATGCGTCAGGGGTTGGCGCGGATTCCGAACCTGACACGGGACGAGGTTCCGGCGGGGAAATCGGAAGCCGACAACGTGGTGGTGAGCCACTGGGGCGGACAGCCAGTGTTTGAGTTTCCTGCGGTTCCGCACTGGGAGCTGGGCGAGAAGCTTGGCATTCTGGACCTGGAGCGGGCTGCGAAGCTGAGTGGGGCTCGGTTTGCGGTGTACAAGGGCGCTGGGGCACGGCTGGAGCGGGCGCTGATCAACTTTATGCTGGACCAGCACACGGCCGGTCTGGATGAGGGATTGCACGGGTATACGGAGATATTGCCGCCGTTCATGGTGAACTCGAAGAGTTTGTTTGGGACCGGGCAGTTGCCGAAGTTTGCCGACGATTTGTTTCGCTGCGAGGACGGGGCGGCGTTTGTGCCGGGCGAGTACCGGGACAACGACCACTGGCTGATTCCGACGGCGGAAGTGCCGGTGACGAATCTGTACCGCGACGAGATTCTGGACGAGACAAAGCTGCCGATCCGGCATACGGCGTACACGCCCTGCTTCCGAGCAGAGGCTGGGGCGTACGGCAAGGATGTGCGGGGCATTATCCGTCAGCACCAGTTCCAGAAGGTGGAGCTGGTGAAGTTTGTTCGTCCGGAGGAGTCTGACGCGGAGCACGAGCGGCTGACGCGAGATGCGGAGCGGATTCTGGAGTTGCTGGGGTTGCCGTACCGGCGGATGCTGCTGTGCGCGGGGGATACGGGATTTTCCGCGGCGAAGACGTTTGACCTGGAGGTTTGGCTGCCGGGACAGGGGCTGTACCGGGAGATTTCTTCGTGCTCAAACTTTGAGGCGTTCCAGGCGCGGCGGGCAAATATCCGCTACAAGCCGGCGGGAGCCAAGAAGACGGAGTTTGTGCATACGCTGAACGGCAGCGGACTGGCCGTGGGCCGGACTTGGCTGGCGGTGCTGGAGAACTACCAGCAGGCGGATGGTTCGGTGCGGGTGCCGGAGGTATTGCAGCCGTACATGGGCGGGCTGACGGTGATAGTGGCCGAGAAGGCCTGAGGAGCGAGGCAGGGCGATGAACAAGGTGTTGAAGAGCTATTTCTTCTGGACGTATCCGCGGGGGAATTTTCATTACGATGTGATGGTGACGCTGATACTGGCGTTCATCTTTGTTACGCCTCACCTGTGGGATTATGGGGACAAGCCGGTACAGAGTGTGCACCTGTCGGATCCTATCCAGGTGACACGCAGCGCGAACAACACTCTGCTGATTACGGTATCGGCGCGGGATGTCCCAGTGACGGCGGATATGAGCGAGAAGGCCGTGCGCAAGGTGTTGCACCAGGCGATCGAGCCAGTGACAGGCGATGCGGTAGCGGTGGTGAAGTGGGATACGATCAGCGACGCGAACGGGAAGCCGACGGCTTGGCGGGTGACAGCGCACCGGTAAGAGCAACGATTCCGATGAATGGGTGTTGAAACGGCCATGAAGCTTCGACGTGTGTGTCTCTCTCTCTGTTTGATTGCACTGGCAACTGCGCCGGCGGCGCGGGCGGCCGATGAGCTGAATGCGGCGCTGCGGCGGCTGGATGTGGCGGCGCAGAAGTTCAAGGCGGCCGAGGCCGACATTGTGTGGGACAACGTGCAGACGGAGCCGATCGAGGACAAGGACACGCAGTTGGGAAACGCGGTGTTTGAGCGCAAGGGCGGGCAGCTGAGCGTGGCGCTGCACATCAAGAGCGACAACGGGCGACCGTATGCCAAGGAGATTGTGTACACGGGCGGGTCGCTGAGCTTCTATGAGCCGCGGCAGAAGAGCATGAACGTGTACAAGGCGGGCGGGAACCGGGCGGAGTTTGAGACGCTGCTGACGCTGGGATTTGGCGGGAGCGGGCGGGAGTTGGAAAAGAACTGGGTGATTACGCTGGGCGGCCCGGAGATGGTGAACGGGACATCGGTGACGCGGCTGGATCTGGTTCCGCGGGATGAGGCCCTGAAGAAAAACGTGGTGAAGGTGCAACTTTGGCTGGACCTGGACCGCGGGGTCGCGGTGAAGCAGATGTTCTACTCTCCGGATGGGAACTACCGGGAGGTTACGTACCGGAACCTGCATTTGAATGGGTCTGTGGCACCGGATGCGTTCCAGATCAAGACAGCGCCGGGGACGGTGATTCAGAACCACTAGAGGCAGCTTTCAGGCGGGTCGAGCGGGGCTTGATTGGGGGGGCCCAAAAGTGCCTTTTGGGCTGTTTTGCGATCGGGACGGAAAAGTTATGTGGTTTGTTTCATTGGGCCTCTATACCGAAAAGCGAAGGAAAAGAGAAAGGGAGTGCATATTTTTGTTGCGTTTTCTTTTTTCCGGCTTGTAAGTTGTTGGATTCACGATGGATGTTGCTATTCAGATGGTGCGTATTTGTGCAACATGATCGAGCTGCGCTGGAGGGTGGGTTTGACTCACATTTCCATCGTGCGCGTTTTGGGGTGAATTGGAAGCAAAAGGTGGGAGAGAAATTTTCAGGATTCAGGGATCAGGGGATCGAGCAGCGCTCGATGGCGGTTTTGGGTTGTGGAGGACGGGGGATTGGTGGTCACCCACCCATTCCACGGTGGTGGTGTGGAATGGATGGGGCAAGCGGAGAGTGGTTAGAGCGAGGGGAAAGGCAACAGCGGATTCCTTTCGGGAATGACAGACAGAAAGGCAAAGACGAAAGCAAGGGCAGAGGCAAAGGCGGAAGCCGGATCTTTCAGTTTGGTCAGGATGGATGAGGAGATGGCAGGGGGCGGTGGCGGAAGATTCGCCAGAGGGCTGTGCCGGCGAGGGCGTAGAGGAAGGGGAAGAATTCGATGGTGTAGCGGGCTTCGGGGCCGACGACCTGGAGGAGCATGAGGGAGCGGAGGAGGATGTAGAGGGCCATGTATTGCCAGAGGGGTGGCCGGTAGCAGGCTCCGGCGATGGCGAGAGCGATGATGAGCAGGTTAAGGGCGGCGTAGGCGAGGGAGAACTCGGTTTCAGCGTGGTGGAGGGAGTACTGCCACCAGCGGATGTCGATGGTGAGGTTTTCGACGCGGGGACGGAAGGTCATGTCGAGGACGCGTCCGATGGGCAGGCCGAGCTGGGTGCGCCAGGGGTGGTGGGACTGGCGGATTTGGGCGAGGGCTTCAAAGCGGGCGTCGATGGGCGGGGAGAAAGAGTTGGTTCGGTTGTAGTCCGTGAAGAGCTGCGCGGTCTGGGCACGCTCCTGGGGCGAGTCGAAGGCCCAGTCGGGCAGGCTGGCGATGTTGAGGTGGTCGTCGTCGCCGGCCCAGTAGACCTCGTAGGTGCAGGAGAAGTCGAGGCACCAAGTGCTGGTCCAGTGTTCCCAGCCGGGGTAGACGGGTTCTCCGGGGTCGGAAGCGGAGCGAGGGGCGAGGGGCTGGAAGACATGGAAGACGGCCCAGTTGCGAGCAGCCCAGAAGGCGAATGGGGAGACGGCGAGCAGGGCGCAGAGGATGGCGCGGCGCAGCGCGGTGCGCAAGGGGACGGATGGGCCGCGGGAGAGGATGAGTGCGGGCCAGAGAGCGATGGCGACCAGTGCCCCGTCGGGGCGGGCGAGGGCGGCGAAGGTGATGGCGGCGGTGAAGAGAAGCAGCCAGGCCCAGGGGTGTGGGTTGGATTGGGCGGGAGTGCGGGCGGCTTGTTCTGCGGCGTCGAGGTGCTGCTGGAGAGCCCAGAGGGCGATCATGATGGCGGAGACGGTTACGGATTCGGCGAGCCCGGAGACGGTGTAGATGGCGGTGAAGGGGCAGAGGGTGGCGATCCAGAGGGTATTCCAGGCGGCGCGGAGGCTGACGGTGCGGCGGACGAAGTCTGCGAGGAGGAGGCAGGCGATGAGCTCGAGGGTGATTTGAACGGCGAGGACCGCGGTGTCGTTGGCGACGCCGAAGAGGGCGTAGCAGGCGGCGAGGAAGAGTGGGTAGCCGGGGAGGCGGAGGAGGGTGGGGTGGAGAACTCCGCCGGGCAGGGTGGTGGCGAACTGGTGATGGAGGAGGAGATTTTTCGCCATGTCGCCGTAGATTTGTGTATCGACGTCGGTAGGGGGGAAGGCGTGGCGCATCCAGAGGCGGAGAATGAGGCCACCAAGGAGGGTTGGGAGGACGCGCCAGCTCAGCCAGCTTACACTGGAGTAGGCACGTGCAACGAAGCTGCCGCTGTTGTGCTGAGATTTCCGGAATTCCGTCGATGTTCCCGATTGACGCACTGCTGAGGACTCCCTAGGATTCGAGTGTAGTCGCGGGATGTGCGAAACCTGTTTTCTTCTTGATTTTGAGGCATTTTACCGATTTTGACTGAAACTACATGACGCCAGAACGCCAAATTTTTTTTGATCCGCAGCGCAAGCGCTGGAAGCGGCTTCGCCGCGTGCTTGATATTGCCGCCCTGACGTTTACCGTCGTGGTGGCTGTGTTTATATTTAACGTACTTCGACAGCAGCAGTTGCCGGAGTTGTTGTTATCCGCGCCGAAGCACAACTATAAGCCGTTGAACGAGCGGCAGAGTGAGCTGACAAAGGCGGAGAAGGCGCATGATCGTCCGGCTCGGCGGAAGACGGACCGTCGGCCATCGGAGATTCCGCTGAACAGCGGGGAGGGTTTGCGGGGCGCGTGGTATTCGCCGGATGATGCGGCGAGCTATGCGTCTCTGAAGGAGCACATCCACCAGATTGACATGATTTACCCGGAGTGGCTGCATGTATCGCTGATGGATGGCGCGCTGACGGCGGTGAACGGGGCCAATGGTTTGTACCCGGTGATTGATGGGCGGGGCAAGGTGACGGACCCGGATATTGATGGGCGCGTGCGGCACGTGATTACAGCGGCGCATGAGGATACGGAAGTGTTTCCGCATCTGACGAGCTATGATCCGGCGTCGCAGAGTTTCAGCCCGGCGATCGGCGCGATTCTGATGGACCCTGTGAAGCGGCTTCATCTGCATGACCAGATTTTGCAGTTTTTTGCGGGGATGCCGGCGTATCACGGGCTGTCGCTGGACATTGAGAATTTGCCGGATGAGGCGGACGCCTCGTATATGCAGTTTTTGAAGGAGCTGTATCCGGATCTTCACGCGCGGAATTTGCGGTTGTATATCGATACGTCGGTGTCGACCGAGGATGATGACCTGAAGGTACTGGCGGCGAACTCGGATGGCGTGGTTCTGATGAACTACGACGAGCATGAGGTGTCGAGCGAACCGGGGCCGATTGCTTCACAGACGTGGTTTGTGAAGAATCTGACGCGAGCGCTGAAGGTGGTTCCGAAAGAAAAGATCATTTGCGCCCTTGGCAACTACGGGTACGACTGGCAGATATCGCTGCCGAACGCGAAGGACCGGAAAGCGCCGAAGTCGCACGTGGTGTTTAGCGAAGTGCTGACGGTGCAGGAGGCCTGGCAGCGGGCGTCGGACGCGGATGCGGATCTGGACCTAGACTATACGTCACTGAATCCGCATTTTTCGTACATCGACGAGGATGAGCATGTCCGGCACGTGGTGTGGTTTTTGGATGGTGTGACGGCGCTGGACGAGATGCGCGCGGCGCGGGAGCTGGGACTGCAGACGTTTTCGCTGTGGCGTTTGGGGGAGGAAGACCGTTCGCTGTGGGCGATCTGGGACAAGCCGTCGAACGCGGATTCACCGGCAGCGCTGAGTTCGGTTCCGCCGGGCCACGACCTGGACGAGGATGGCGTGGGGGATGTGATCCAGATATCGGGGCCGGCGAAGGCTGGGCGGCGGACGATTGAGCTGGACACGGACGAGACGGATCCACGACGCCGACTGGTGGTAGACGAGCACATGGATGAGTATCCGCTGACGTACAAGGTGCAGAAGTACGGGTATCATCCGGGCGAGCTTGCGTTCAGTTTTGATGACGGGCCCGACCCGACGTGGACGCCGAAGATCCTGGACATTCTGAAGGCGAAGAACGTGAAGGGCACGTTCATGATGATTGGGGAGATGGCGCAGGAGAATGTTGGGTTGATGCAGCGTGTGGTGCGTGAAGGGCACGAGATAGGCAACCACACGTATACGCATCCGGACATCAGCGAAATCTCGCCGCGTCAGTTGCAGTTGGAGCTGAACCTGACGGAGCGGTTGTTTGCGTCGAAGCTGGGACTGCAGCCGCTGTATTTTCGTCCGCCGTACTCGATCGACCAGGATCCGGACACGGACGACCAGGCGGCGCCTGCGTGGCGGATTGAGCAGATGGGCTACACGATCGTAGGGGACGAGATCGATACGGAGGACTGGAGCGAGCGTCCGGTAAAGAGTCCGCAGGAGATCACGCAGACGGTGCTGGACTGGCTGCAGATGATGCAGACGAAGCCGCAGTTTCAGGGGTCGATCATCCTGATGCATGACGGGGGTGGAAACCGCGCGCCGACGGTAGCTGCATTGCCGGTGCTGATTGATGCACTGCGGGCGAGAGGCTACAAGATTGTGCCGGTGTCTGCGCTGCTTGGCAAGACACGGGACGATGTGATGCCGCGGATTACGCGATGGCAGATGCTGCGCGCGCAGGCGGACTCGATTACGTTTTCGCTGCTGGGATTGCTAGGTCACTTTGTGGTTGGCGTGTTCTTTGTGGGCGATGTGCTGATGAGCGCGCGGCTGCTGCTGATTGGGGTGCTGGCGATCATCGACCGGTTGAAGCCGTATATCCATCCGAATCCGGGGTATTTGCCACGGGTGGCGGTGCTGGTGCCGGCGTACAACGAGGAGACGGTGATTGTACGGACGGTACGGAGCGTGTTGAACAGTGACTACCCGAACCTGCACGTGATTGTGATTGACGACGGTTCGCCGGACAAGACGTACCAGGTGGTGAAGGACGCGTATTCGGCGGAGATAGCGGCGGGGAAGGTGCAGGTGCTGACGAAGCCGAATGGAGGCAAGGCGGCTGCGCTGAACTTTGCTCTGGAACATTTGACGGAAGAGATTTATGTGGGCATTGACGCGGATACGGTGATTGCGCCGGATGCGATATCGAAGCTGATTCCGCACTTTGTGGATCCGACGATTGGAGCGGTTGCGGGCAATGCTAAGGTGGGCAACCGGGTGAACCTGTGGACGCGTTGGCAGGCGCTGGAGTACATCACGAGCCAGAACTTTGAGCGGCGGGCGCTGGACCTTTTCCACGTGGTGACGGTGGTGCCGGGAGCGATTGGCGCCTGGCGGACGGCTCCGGTGAAGGAGGCGGGCGGGTATCCGCTGAACACGGTGGCCGAAGACGCGGACCTGACGATGAGCCTGCTGGAGCAGAAGCTGAAAGTGGTGTACGAGGACCGGGCGCTGGCGTTTACGGAGGCTCCGATTGATGCGAGCGGGCTGATGCGGCAGCGGTTTCGGTGGTCGTTTGGAACGCTGCAGGCGGTGTGGAAGCACCGAGCGGCGTTTGTGCGGAACAAGGCGATGGGGCTATTTGCGCTGCCGAACATCATCATCTTCCAGATGCTGCTTCCGCTGGTTTCGCCGTTTATCGACGTGATGTTTCTGTACGGGATTTTGCAGTTTCTGCTGGACCGGTATTATCACCCGGAGGCGGCGAGCACAGCGAGCTTTGAGAAGCTGCTTGCGTACTTTCTGACGTTCATGGTGATTGATTTTGTGACGTCGGCGGTGGCCTTCAGCCTGGAGCCGCGACATCCGGCGAACAAGGGCGACTGGTGGCTGCTGTTCCACATCTGGCTGCAACGGTTTGCGTACCGGCAGGTGTTCTCGGTTGTGCTGTTCAAGACGCTGAAGCGAGCGATTGACGGGCGCCCGTTCAACTGGGACAAGATTGCGCGGACGGCGCAGATGAGCAAGGCTACAGACAAGTTGATCCAGTGAGTTTGTAATCAAAGCAAGAGGCATAGGCCCCATTCTTTCCGCTCAGACGCGGGGAGGGTGGGGCGTATCTTTTTTTGGGGTCAGGGTTGGTTGAGGCGGGCGGCGGCGATGGCGGCCTGGCCGTAGCTGAGGCCGCCGTCGCCGGGGCTGACGTCGCGGTGGAGGAGGACTTTGCAGCCGATGCTGCCGAGTTCCTCGATCAACATGCGGGTGAGGAGGCGGTTGTGGAGGCATCCGCCGGAGAGGCAGACGGTGGAGATTCCGGTGGCCTCGCGGGTGCGTTCGACGACGCCGGAAAAGGCGACGGCGACCCAGCGATGGAAGCGGGAGGCGAGGATGGCGGGCTCGACGCCCTCCTGATGTTCGCGGAGGAGGCGGGAGAGCATGGTGACGGGTTCGATGAGCCAGAAGTCGCCGTTTTGGGTGAGTTCGACGGGGTAGCCGCCGTAGTCGGCGTCGCTGGCGATGCCTTCGAGCTCGATGGCGGCCTGGGCCTCGTAATCGACGATGTGGCGGTGGAGGATGATGGCCGCGACGGCGTCGAAGAGACGTCCGCAACTGGAGGTGAGGGGGCCAGCTTTGCCTTTGGCGAGGAGCTGGAGAAGCAGGGCTGATTCGCGCTCGGGGAAGCCGAGGCCGGTGGTGGCTTCCGGGCCGATGAGGGTGGCGATTGCGCTGAGGGCCATGCGCCAGGGTTGGGTGATGGCCACGCCGCCGCCGGGCATGGGGATGGGGCGGAGGCTGGCGGTGCGGGTGAAGGTGCGGAGGTCGAAGTGGAGGAGTTCCCCACCCCAGACGGTGCCGTCGGTGCCGTAGCCGGTGCCGTCGAGGGCGAGGCCGAGAGCGGGGGCGGTGAGGCCATTTTCGGCGAGGCAGGCGGCGACGTGGGCGTGGTGGTGCTGGATGCCGATGAGGGGCAGGTTGCGGGCGCTGGCGTAGTCCTGGGCCCAGGCGGTGGAGAGGTACTCGGGATGGAGGTCGTGGGCGACGGCCTGGGGGGTGAGCTGAAAGGTGGTTTGGAGGTGGGCGAGGGCGTGCTCGAAGAATTCGAGGGTGGGGCGCTGCTCGAGGTCGCCGAGGTGCTGGCTCTGGTAGGCGTGGGGGCCTCGGGCGAGGGTGAAGACGGACTTCATCTGGCCGCCGACGGCGAGCAGCGGAGGCGCGTCGAGGGGCAAGGGGACGGAAAGCGGGACGTAGCCGCGGGCGCGGCGGATGAGCTGGGGCTGGCCGGCGACGATGGCGGCGACGGAGTCGTCAGTGCGCTGGAGGATTTCGCGATTGTGGAGGAGGAAGCCGTCGGCGATGCCGTGGAGGCGGGTGCGGGCTTCGTCGTTGTCGATACAGATGGGCTCGTCGGAGAGGTTGGCGCTGGTCATGACGAGGGCGGTGAGGCGGCCGTCGGCAAAGAGCAGGTGGTGGAGCGGCGCGTAGGGGAGGAAAAGGCCGAGCCAAGGGATGCCGGGGGCGACGGATGGGGCGATGGCATCGGTTGCCGGGCTGCCGGGGTCTCCTGTGCGGCGGAGGAGGACGACGGGGCGCTCGACGGAGGTGAGGACGTCGATTTCCTCAGGGCTGAGCTGGCAGAGGGCGCGGGCGGCTGCGAGGTCGCGAACCATGACGGCGAAGGGCTTGCCGGCGCGGTGCTTTCGCTGGCGGAGGCGGTCAACGGCAGCCTGATTGGTGGCGTCGACGGCGAGGTGGAAGCCGCCGATGCCTTTGATGGCGAGGATTTGTCCGTGGGCGAGGCGGCGGATGGCTTCCTGAATGGGGTCTTGATCGAGGATGGGGCCGGATGGGTCGGCGGAGATGAATTCGACCTGGGGGCCGCAGACGGGGCAGGCGTTGGGCTGGGCATGGAAGCGGCGGTTGGCCGGGTCGTCGTATTCCTGCCGGCAGGCGGGACACATGGGGAAGACGGCCATGGAGGTTTGGGGGCGGTCGTAGGGGACGCGGCGGGTGATGGTGAAGCGGGGGCCGCAGTTGGTGCAGTTGAGGAAGGGATAGCGGAAGCGGCGGTCGGAGGGGTCGAGGAGCTCGCTGAGGCAGTCGGGACAGGTGGCTGCGTCAGCGGGGATGCCTGTGCGGGCGTCGCCGGAGTGTTCGCTGAGGTGGATGGTGAAGCCGGTTTCGCCGGTGGGGGTGAGTTCGGCTTCTTCGACGGCGTCGACGCGGGCGAGGGGGGGCTTTTCGGTGCGGAGGCGGTGGAGGAAGCGGGCGACCTGGGCGGGGGGGCCTTCGACTTCGGCGAGGACGCCCTGGGTGTCATTGGAGACCCAGCCGGTGAGGGATTCTTCCTGGGCGAGGCGGTAGAAAAAGGGGCGGTAGCCGACGCCCTGGACGACGCCGCGGACGCGGATGGCGCGGCGGTGGAGGGCCGGGATGGGGGTGGTGGGCATGGGGCGGTGTGGGTTTGCTTCTGTTGCCCTCGGCGGCTAAAGCCGGGTTGATTCTGGGTGGGGATTCTGTACGGGCTAAAGCCCGTACCCTTCACGAAGCAAAGGCAAAAGCAGATCCTTCACTGCGTTCAGGATGACAAGCAAGGGCAAGGGCAGAAGCAACAGCAGATTCCCTTCGGAATGACAGCCAAGAAAAGCAAGGGCAAAAGCTAGGCGGGTTGGGAGGCTGCTTCGCTTACGGCGGCTCGTTTGGCGTGGAGCCAGGTGAGCCACTGGTCGAGGCCGTTGGGGGTGGTAGCGGAGGTGCGGATGATTTCCATGCCATCGTGGATGCGGCGGGCGTTGCGTTCGACCTCTTCGGCGTCAAAGGGGACGTATTGGAGGAGATCGATTTTGGTGAGGAGGAAGAGGTCGGATTTGAAGAAGATGGAGGGGTATTTGAGGGGTTTGTCGTCACCTTCGGTGACGGAGAGGAGGACGATTTTGGAGTGTTCGCCGAGGTCGTAGCTGGAGGGGCAGACGAGGTTGCCGATGTTTTCGATAAAGAGGATGTCGATGTCGTTGAGGTCCCAGTCGACGAGGTGGCGCTCGATCATGGTGCCATCGAGGTGGCAGGTGCCGCCAGTGGTGATTTGTTTGACGGGGTAGCCGTAGCGGGCGAGGCGGCGGGCGTCGTTGTCGGTCTGGATGTCGCCGGTGAGGACGGCTACGCGGAGGCGCGGGGACTCGTGGCCGAGGGCTTCGAGAGTCTTTTCAAGGAGGGCGGTTTTGCCGGAGCCGGGCGACGAGATGAGGTTGAGGCAGAGGAGACCGGCGGCCTCATAAAGCTGGCGCAGGCTGGCCGCGATTCTTTGGTTTTCGCTGAGGACTTTCTGCTTCAGGGAGATCTGTTCGGTCGTGGTCATCGGTTTCTACCTCCAGGGCGTCCAGATCTAGTTCGTCAGAGCCGCTGAGCATGGTCTGGGCAGAGCTGCAGCGGGGGCAATCAAAAACGGTGGATTCGGCGGGAGTTTCCGCGCCGCAGGCGAGGCAGGTGACGGTGCCGGGGATGATGCGGGCGTCGAGGGTGAGTCGGGAGAAGCCGGAGTCGCGGATTGCGATGTCGAAGCCGAAGCGGAGGGCGTCGATATCGACGGCGGCCATGACTCCGATGCGCACGCCGACGCGGA
>Ga0302142_1000343_pt1 | contig 14150 bp, 9 predicted proteins | sample I_Bog_E1_3_FD_198557 | JGI IMG/M metagenome (GOLD analysis project Ga0302142, IMG submission 198557) | Peat permafrost microbial communities from Stordalen Mire near Abisko, Sweden - I_Bog_E1_3 | ecosystem: Environmental > Terrestrial > Soil > Wetlands > Peat | place: Sweden: Abisko, Stordalen...
TTCGTTGGCAAGAGCTGCGACCCACAAGCCTCCGGTCCGCCAGTCAGCGCCTGGCTCTAAAGTGAAGACAGGCAAGGCGGCCGCAAAGCCGGTAGGCAATGCTTCTGCCAAGGCGAAGACAGCGGCCGCCAAAAACAAGGCTGCAAAAGCCAAAGCCGTCAAGGCTAAGGCGAACGATAAGAAGCGCGCGCAGGTCAAACGCGCCGTACTGAATTTGAACAGGCGGAAGACAGCCACAACCAGCCACACGGCAGCGTCCGCCGAGATGGGGCAGTGAACACGATGAGCCGGAATCAAGACAATTTGATGGTGGCGCTGGACATCGGCAGCGCATGGACCCGCGTGCTCGCTGCTGAGGTGAATGACGGCGCCCTGCGTTATTGCGGGCACGGCATGGTGGAGTCGGCGGGCATGAGAAAAGGGCTCATCGCCGAGCTGGCGCCCGCTGCCAAAGCGGTCGAGGCGGCGAATAAGCAAGCCGAGTTTACTGCTCGCACCAACATCAGCGAGTGCGTAGTAGGCGTCGGAGGGCCGCACATTCGCGGACTCAATACGAATGGCGGAATTGAGATGGGCGGCCGACCGCGGGAGATTGACAACGAGGATGTGCTCAGCGTCGTCGCCCGTGCGCGAGCCGTGGAAAGGCCTCCTGACCGCGAGATTCTTCACCTGCTGCGCCGCCAGTTTATCCTCGACGACCAGCCGGGCATCTTTGACCCGGTCGGCATGATCGGCAAAAAACTTGAAGTGGATCTGCATATCGCCACATGCTCCGCCAGCGCGCTGCAAAGTACGGTCACCTGCGCCAATCGGGCCGGGCTTGAAGTGACCGAGGCGGTGCTCGAATCGGTTGCCGGCGCTGAAGCCACGCTCTCCGCCGACGAGCGGGAACTGGGCGTTTGCCTGCTTGACATCGGCTGCCACTCCAGCGATCTGGTGGTGTTTTTTGAAGGCGCTGTGGTGCATACTGCCTCGGTTCGGATTGGCGGCCAGCACTTTACCAACGACCTCGCGATAGGCTTGGAAATGCCCATAGCCCAGGCCGAACAACTGAAACGCATGTACGGAAACGCCGTGGTGACGGACGTTCCGCAGGACGCCGAGATCGAGATTGCCAACCCCCAGCCGCAGATGCTGCGCCTGCGCAGGATTGCCGAAATCCTCGAGCCGCGCGCCTGCGAATTGATGCAATTCGTAAAAGAGAGTCTGCGCCAGGGCGGCGTATTCGAAGCCCTGGGCGCGGGTTGCGTGCTCACCGGCGGCGGTGCGATGCTGCCGGGTATGTTGGACGTCACCGAAAGCCAACTGCGCGTTCCGGCGCGCACCGGACTTCCTGTTCGTCTCTCGCAGATGCCCGGCGAACTGGTTCATCCCGGCTTTTCCGCCGCCATCGGCATGATTCTCTACGCCCACCGCACCAGGATGAGCCGCGCGACCGAGAGCACCTCAATGCGCACAAAATTGCGCTCTATCTTTGCAGCGAGCTTTTAACGTTCTTGTTCGAGATTGGCAATCAGGAGGCAGAAGCCCAAATGGAAGAATTGAGAAATGAAGCCGCAGAGATGCGCATTCAGTACCACGAAGAAGGTGTGCGTGGAGCTCGCATCAAAGTTATCGGCGTGGGCGGCGGCGGCGGAAATGCCGTCAATCGCATGATTCAGGCCCGCATGGCCGGCGTCGAGTTCATCACCGCCAATACTGACGTGCAGGCGCTCAAGGCCTCTCATGCTCCCGTCAAGCTCCAACTCGGCGTCCGGCTTACCTCTGGGCTCGGTGCAGGGGCCAATCCCGATGTGGGCCGGAGAGCCGCGCTTGAAGATTCGGAAAAGATCATTGAGGCTCTCGAGGGCGCTGACATGGTCTTTGTCACTGCGGGCCTTGGCGGCGGCACAGGCACAGGCGCGGCGCCGGTCATTGCTTCACTGGCCAGTGAGTTGGGAATCCTGACCGTGGCTGTCGTAACGCACCCCTTTGCTTTTGAAGGCAAGCGCCGCCAGCAGCAGGCCGAGCAGGGCCTTAAAGAGCTGATCGAATGCGTAGACACGATGATTGTGATTCCCAATGAAAAGTTGCTGGAAGTGGCCAAGGACGCCGGCTTCTTTGAGAGCTTCCGCATTGCGGATGACGTACTGCGCCAGGGCGTGCAGGGCATCAGCGACATCATCGCCATCCCTGGCATCATCAATCGCGACTTTGCCGACGTGAAGACCACCATGGCCGGCATGGGTCACGCGGTCATGGGCACCTCAGTGCGTTCGGGCGCAAATCGCGCCCTGGAGGCGGCGCAGGCAGCCATGGCTTCTCCCTTGCTTGAAGCCGGGGCCATCGACGGCGCTCGTGGCATCCTCATCAACATCACCGGCTCCAGCTCGCTCAAGCTCTCCGAAGTCAACGAGGCCTCGTCGCTCATTCAATCCGCCGCCCATGCTGACGCCAACATCATCTTCGGCGCGGTGCTGGACGAACGGATGGGCGAGGAAGTCAAGATTACCGTCATCGCCACCGGCTTCCGCGATCAGATGCCGGAGCGGCGCGCACGCATGTTGGCTGTGGAAGAGGCGCCCGTGGTTTCGATTCCGATGGATGAAGCGCCGGTAGCCAGGGTAGCCCTGATTGCGTCCGACGGCGGGCATCGCGAACCAGCGCCCGCGCCGCCGCGCTTCCTCTCGCAGGATGAGGAAGAGCAGGAAGACGTTGTCGAGTCGGACAGACTATGCAAAATGGACAAGGTGGAGGAACTGGCTGAGCCATGCTACTTCTCCGCCGCGGAAAACTCTGCGCGCTCACTTGATGCTGCGGTTTCGATCGTGGAAGCGCCAGCGGTTGATGAGCAGGAGGAGATGGAACCGGCAGTTGCGCCGACGCGACCCAGGTTTGCCGAGTTGTGCGAGGAGCCGGCATACGCTCTGCCGCCAAGGGATTACGCATCGGGCTTTGCGGGAGGCGTGCGCAGCCCGGAGATGATGGACGAGTATCGCGCGCAACCAGCAGCGACGCTCCTCACCGAAACCAACGAAGAAGATCAACCGGACCTGGACAAGCCGACCTTCCTGCGCCGGCTGAAGTTCTAGTACGAAGGTAATGGGCCAATTGAAGGGTATTGACTTCACAGACTCGGAAACCCCATCGTTTTGAAAGGGCACGACTTCAGTCGTGCCGAAATGCAGCCAAACAATGGCGGGCTTTAGCCCCCGGGGTAAAGTTCATGCAAATCGGCCCACTACCAACGGGGATTCATGTCAAGATGAGCTGAGGAGAGAGTATAGTTCAATATAGCTCATATAGACATGAGGGTTTTTTGCGAAGCCTCAGGCCCGCTCTCCGATTCTAAGGTTGTTGAAGGAACCGGCTGCGGGATTCGACGGCGAAAAGGGAGCACCCGGGCCGGAAGCGGTGCCCGGATGAGTGCCCGGATAAAATTGGCTTGATCCGCAAAAAGGACTGTAATTTGTTCGCGGAAATGCCGATGAAAGCGATGTGCCGATTTCAACTGCCGGTACGCAGTGCAAGTGAGTGGCGTTTTTCTTTTGAGAATTGCCATCTTGCACGGAGTTGGTTAGGCTGTCCGTAAGAGGAGAGCCGTTTAAAGAAGGACGTTGTAAGTAGATACGAGCTCCCCGGGGGGACGCAGTGCACGATACTCCGACTGGAGAGAGGAAAAGGGCTGAATGAATTTCTTCCGTGTTTGGGCAAGTGCATTGGTTCTCGTTGGTTTAAGCGTTGGCGCGGGGAGAGTATCCGCGCTGGACGCGCAACATCCGCTGCGCCATTCCAGGACAACAGAACCCCATCTGACTGAGCCGCATCGCACCGCGCATCATACCGCTGGGGCGGCGACTCGGAGATCCACGACGGCTCGCGCCGGATCTTCTCGCCGTGCAACGGCTGGAGCCGCGCACGCAGGACGACGGGCTTATTCCGCAGCAAGAGGTGGTGTGCGCCGCGTCTCTTACACCCGCAGCAGTCGCCATCATTTCTATGAGCGGTTCACCGCCAGTTCCTTTGCCAAGGGAGATATATTTGCCGGCGACGTTACGGCTGGCGAAGACCCTGTCGTCCGCCAGGCCGCGATCGACGCCATGGGCGACATGAATGGCACCGCGGTAGTCATTGACCCTTCCAACGGGCGCATCCTGGCCATGGTCAACCAGAAGCTGGCTCTTTCGCCGGGTGCTGAACCCTGCTCCACCATCAAGCTAACCGTGGCCATGGCCGCTCTCTCTGAGGGTCTCGTCACCAGCGACACGCCCGTCAAACTGGCCGGTTTCCGCATGAACATGACCCAAGCGCTGGCCAAGAGCAACAATCTTTATTTCGAGGAAATGGGCCGCGAGCTGGGCTTTGAGCGTGTGCGTCACTACGCCAGGCAGTTTGGCCTCGGCGAACTGGCCGGATACAACATCGCAGGCGAGCAGTTGGGCGTCTATCCCGACCAGGAGCTACCCGCTTCTCAGGGTGGCGTGGGCCGTATGTGCAGCTTTGGCCAGGGTGTTTCTCTCACACCGTTGCAACTGGGCGCCTTTGTAGCCGCCATTGCCAACGGCGGAACGCTTTACTATCTCCAGCATCCCACCACGCCGGAAGAGGCTGCTGCCCTCCAGCCCAAGATCAAGCGGACTCTCGATATCGCCAAGTACGTGCCTGACATGGAAGGCGGCATGGCCGGCGCGGTCGAGTACGGCACTGCCCGCCGCCTCCGCGCCAATTTCCACGAACTGCCAGTCTTCGGCAAGACTGGGACCTGTTCGGATAACGGCACCCGCTTCGGCTGGTTCGCCGCTTACTCCGACTCGCCGCAAGGCAGTCTGGTTACAGTATTCTTTCTCGAAGGCGGAAGGCCCACATTTGGTCCCCGAGCCGCCGAGCTGACCGGCGAGTTCTACAAGAACCTTTGGAACCGCAACTGGTTCGCCTCCAAAGGCCCGCAGGATGCAGCGATCATTCCGCCAGCTCCCGCCAGCGGGCAAGCACAGCCGTAACGCTCACTCTCTTTCAACGGATTCAGTAAAAGAGGCTGCCTTCGGGCAGCCTCTTTTGTCTCTCAACGTTCCGGCATCCGCATTGGCTGAAGCCAATCACTCTTGAAAATCATCAGATAGCATGAGACCTCCTCTGGTTCTCGTCTGCGTTCGTCTGGCAGCCGAAAGCGGGCAGGTCTGATTCCGCCGCACGCGCAGACTGGACTCTCCCCTATGGCTTTACCCGAGCATTTTCTCCTCCTATACGGTTACGCGCTGCTTTTTGCCTGGGTGCTCGTCGAGCAATTGGGGATTCCGCTGCCTGCCACGCCGGTTCTGCTGGCCGCCGGAGCGCTTTCTGCTGAAAACGAATTGAGCATCGGGCTGGCATTTCTGGCTGGCATGGCAGCTTCGCTGATCGCCGATACCTCATGGTTCCTGGTCGGCCGCCGCTACGGCCGTCATGTCCTGCGTTTTCTTTGCAAGATTTCGATTGAACCCACCACCTGCGTCCGCAGTACACAGGAGTCCTACAGCCGCCGCCACGGCCTCGCTCTCACGTACGCCAAATTTGTGCCCGGCCTCTCGATGCTGGCCCCGCCCGTCGCCGGGCAAAAAGGCATGGCCTTCCGCAGCTTTCTGCTCTTCGACGGCATCGGGGCCGCGCTCTGGGTCGGTCTGTTGTTGGCTGCCGGCCGCCTCTTCGGCGCGCTGCTGGTACAAGATCCCGGCCTGCTCAATCGTGTGGGACGCTTCTCTGGAGCCTTGCTTCTTCTGGGTGTCGCCGGCTTCCTCGTTGCACGCATCATTCGGCGGCGCATGATTCTGAACAAAATGATCTCCGCCCGCCTGGAACCGGTCGAACTGAAGCGCTGGCTCGATGCTGGCGAAGATGTTTTTATCGTCGATCTGCGCCACCCCGACGATCTGAAAGATGAACCCTTCACCCTGCCCGGCGCGCTCCACATCGCACCCCAGGCCCTCGCCGAGCGAGGCCATGAGATTCCCCGCGATCGCGACATCGTACTCTACTGCGCCTGCCGCCCCAGCGACGCCACCGCCGTCAAAACGGCCACCACTCTGCAAAAGCTCGGCATCGAGCGCGCCCGCCCCTTGCGCGGCGGCTACTACGAATGGAAGCGCCTCGGCTTTCCCCTTACCGCAGTCGAGGCTGCCTCGCCAGCGCAGTCAGCTAGTATCGTGACCGCATAATTCGGTTGAGTCTGAAATGTAGCGCCTTCCGGGCGGCCGTAGTGCGGGCGTCCTCGCCCGCGCCTGTCCGGAGCAATTACCAACCCACGCAGTCACAAACCCAGCGATAAACAATGCCCTCAATGCCGTGCGACAAGTTAAGCTAATGAATTGAGCACGGCGCCTGCCGGGCAGGAGACAATTCATGGCCTACGACGATCTGCGCGATTGGATCAAGACCCTCGAAAAGCACGGCGAACTGAAGCGCATCAGCGAAGAAGTTTCCCCGGAGCTTGAGATTACCGAGATTACTGACCGCGTATCCAAGAGCGGCGGCCCGGCCCTGCTCTTCGAGAACATCAAAGGCCATCCCGGCCACAAGGTCTTCATTAACCAATTCGGCAGCGAGCGCCGCATGGCTCTGGCTCTCGGCGTCGAACGGCTGGACGAGATCGCCGAGCGCATCCACGGCCTGATGAATCTCAAAGCCCCCGAGGGCTTGCTCGACAAACTCAAAATGCTGCCGCAGTTGAGCGCGCTCACCAGCGCCTTCCCCAAAACTGTCAGCGCCAAAGACGCTCCCTGCAAGGAAGTCGTTTTGCGCGAGAACTTCGACCTGAAACAATTTCCGATTCTGAAGTGCTGGCCCCATGACGGCGGCCCGTTCATCACCCTGCCCTGCGTCGTCACCCGCGACCCGCGCACTGGCAAGCGCAACGTGGGAATGTATCGCATGCAGGTCTACGACGGCCAAACCACCGGCATGCACTGGCAGCGGCAGAAGGTCGCCGCCGAACACTATCGCAACGCGATACGAGACGCGTCGGCACTTCAATCTACCGATAGCCCGCTCACCACCAGCGTTGCCGCTATGGCGGAGTCAGCCGGAGGCGCGGTCGCCATCCCTGACGGTCCCATCGGCGGCCTCCCGCAGGTCGCGTTGGGCAATCTGAAAGGCTCGCGTCTTGAAGTTGCAGTGGCCATCGGCACTGATCCGGCTACAACTTTCGCCGCCATCGTCCCTGCCCCGCCCGAGGTCGAGGAGTATCTCATCGCCGGCTTCCTGCGCGGCAAGCCGGTCGAAATCGTCCAGTGCGAAACCGTCGATCTCCAGGTTCCCGCCCACGCTGAAATCGTCCTCGAAGGCTACGTCGAACTCGGCGAACTGCGCAGCGAAGGCCCCTTTGGCGATCACACCGGCTTCTACACCCTCACCGACGACTACCCGGTCTTCCATCTCACCTGCGTCACCCATCGCAAAAATCCCATCTATGCCGCCACCATCGTCGGCAAGCCGCCCATGGAAGACGCATGGATGGGCAAGGCCGTCGAGCGCATCTTCCTGCCCGCCATGCGCATGCAGATTCCTGAACTGGTAGACATTCATCTCCCTGTCGAGGCCGTCTTTCACAACCTGATGCTGGTCTCCATCCGCAAGAGTTATCCCGGCCAGGCGCGCAAGGTGATGAACGCCATCTGGTCTCTCGGCCAGGCCATGTTCACCAAAATCATCATTGTTGTCGACGAGGACTGCGACGTGCAAAACGTAGCCGATGTTGTCCTGCGCGTGGCCAACAACATCGACCCCGAGCGCGACATCCAATTCACTCTCGGCCCCGTCGATTCGCTCGATCACTCCTCGCGCCTGCCCAACTACGGCTCCAAGATGGGCATCGACGCCACCCGCAAATGGAAGGCCGAAGGCTTTAGCCGCCCCTGGCCCGCCATGATAGAAATGGACCGCGCCACCAAAGCTAAAGTCGATGCAATCTGGGCCAAACTGGGACTGTGACGGGCAGGTGGCCCGCTCATTAGTCCCGAAGAATCGCCATGAGCCATGAGAAGCCGTTCCCCGTTCATCGCGGTCTCAGCAAGAAGTGGCGACTCTGCACAAAGCGTCGTTGCCATACTGCACTCCGCGTTCGAAGCGATGCGCCGGACCCTGAAGCGGCCTACTTAGCTGTTTCCAACCGCAGAAGCGACGGCTCCCGGAGACAGCTGACCAACTTGCACCCCGATTTGTGCTGAAGCTGACTCAGGCGTGAAGGCTGTATATCCGTTTCGTCCTTGCGCCTTGGTGCAGTAGAGAGCCTTATCCGCATTCCGGAGCATGGTATCTGCGTCAAGCTCCTCGCCAGATGCGGAGCAGACCCCAATGCTTACGGAAACCGGTATCTCGTGGTTCTCGAACGTTATGGGAACTGAGAGATTCTTTACCATCTTCATCGCAATACACGCGGCGAACTGCGGATCGCTTAATTCGGCAAAGAACGCGACGAATTCGTCGCCGCCGATGCGGGCGACAGTATCGCTCCTGCGCACGGCTTCCTGCAGCCGATTCGCGGTAACGCGCAAAACCTGATCTCCCGCCGGGTGGCCAAAGGTATCGTTTATCTCTTTGAACCTATCGAGGTCGATCATAAGCAGTGCCAGCCCGGTTTGATGGCGCCGTGCGGCTTCTATCGCGATACTCATGCGATCCCGCAAGAGTAAGCGTGTCGCCAATCCCGTCAATGCGTCATGCATCGCCATGTGACGGAAGCGCTCCTCGCTGGCCCGAAGAAGACTTGCCTGCTGCTCGACGTGTCTTCTGAGTACCGCGACCCACGCCAGCACGAACAGCGCACCAGTCAACACAACTGCCAACAGCACAATTGCATGAGCCGGCGTCCACCAGGAGGCTTTCTGAAGCACTACGACGTCGCCGGGAGAACGCATGAGAACCCGGAAAGACTTGGCCACTTCCTCGTCCTCCGACGTGCCCTGCCCGACCGCACTGCTATCGGCATTCAGGCTCACCGAGCAGATGCCTGTGATGCGCAGCTTGCTGCCGATCCGCCACCGATCTGCTGCCGCGCCCATCAGCCGATTGGGAAGCACGGCAGCAAAGACGATCTTGCCGGTGCTGAGCGTCAGAGTGGTATCGGAGGAGGCGATGTCGAGATTGATCAATTGGCCGTCGATCGAAATCAGTTCGGAATCGTGCAGCCCGTGCAGGATGTCATCAGCGTTGATGGGCGTGGGGGCAACGGGCCGGCCTGTGCCTGCGGGGCGGTAGACGGCGTCGGTAAGGATATGCGCGTCTCCCCGGATGGTTGCAAATCCGACCAGATCGGCCGACTGGCCCACCGCAAGCGGCGTCTGCTGCTCGGTTTGGGTGCAGATTGTGCCGCTGTCGTCACGAATGCAGAGCGATGAACCGGGCCAGAAAAGAGTGACCGTTCCAAGCAGATGCACGCGGTGCTTGAGGATGGAGATATGATCCCAGCGCATGAGACTGTCAACGGGCGCGGCAGGCAGATTGAAGGAATCGCTGGGCGCGGCTTCAAGAACTTTGACGACCGCAAGGGCCGGTGCCATCAGCCTCGAACCCACCATCTGGTATTTGACGCGGCTGAAGACCGGAGCGACATTGCCACGAACCGACACCCTGGCATCGACTAGGTTGGAGTAGTTTGCGTCTGCAACCAAGGGCATAAGCACGTTGACGGGTCCATCAGGCATGACGAGATGGAGGGTGACCGTCAGCCCCTTCCAGGAAAAGGACTGGACGGTGCCCTCGACCTCGACCCATTGGCTGTCATAGACGCCGCTGAAGAGGTCGATGTGGTTCACCCGGAGCGGATGTTCCGGCAGATGCGATAGCCCGATCACGCGCAGGTGCGGAGAAGCGACGACAGGCGCAAACAGCCCATTGCCGCTCACGCCGGTCACATCGACGAGTGTGCCGGCAGTCAGCGATTTGCCCGTACCGGTAGCCAGGTTAACCCAAACACAGGACCCATCGCAGACGAAGATGGCGGCGAATCCATTGCCGAGGTCTGGATTGAAGTACGTCACCACTGCCCGAAGATGGACCGGATAGGCGCGTGCCGCCTCCTCTGAAGTCAGAGAGTGCACCGCGCGCGCGGTGGTGATCGTGGGTAATCTTCCCAGAGATTTCTTTCCCGGCCCGGTCAGCGGTGTAGCTTGCGCAGAGAAAAGGCCGGTCAAGCCCAAGGCGACTATCAAGGCCAAAGAAATGCATACGGCGCTGACAGCCTTTATGCCTGCCAATCCCTGCTTCTTCCGGTACTTGCCGGAAGAGGCTGCGTGTAGATCTTCCGGCGAACCATAGCTCAAAGCCACACCCATTAGGTAACCATCGGCATAATTGAACAGGAGTTCACCATCTCTTCGGTGGGCAGCGACCCTTTGTGCCGCCCCGGAGACGAGAGCGAAAAGGATACTGTCTCCGAGAGCGATCTTCTGGCGGGTGACTCATATCCGCCCAGCTACAAAGCCGGGTGCCCAAGTTCTGGATGTTCAGACCCGAGAATCCCCCAAAAGGCGGGCTCGGAGGCCGCGTGCCCCAGCCTTCGCGCATTCTGCGAAGGCTGGGAAAGCACGAACCTCAACCGCCAAGCCGACGGCTTCTCTCATCCCAAAACACTCAGTTTTTCAAACCAAATATTTCCTTTTCCCATCCACTTTTGATGCCTTGCAAACCTCGCCTCCTTGCCGCCCAAAATCTCTTACAAAATGTCCAAATATTTTGCAGTTAATTAAGTAGTAAACTCGCCTATAAAGTCAAAGGAATGAATATGTTCCACGTGGAACAATTTTCCAAGTCCGCTCGCTTGCAATCCCGAGAAGCCCGCTCATTCTCGGAGTCCCACTCGACGCATTTTTGCGCATCTCAACAAAGCAAATGAAACGGCTCTGAGCGCCCCTCTGCGATACCCTAGACTCATGCGGTTCGTATCTTTTTCGCTCTTGTGTTTCTCGATTGCGGCAATGCTGTTCGCCGTCGCCCCCGTCTCCGCCCAGCAATCCCCCGACAGCTTTCGCTGGATCGATTTCCACTCCGCAAAAGACCAGAGCGTAGTCGCATGGGTCACGCGTTCGCTCGAACCGGAAAAATGGACGGCGATTCGCGAGATCGGCGTCGAATACGACGCGGCTCTGGTCGTCACCACCCTGCGCGCCACTCCTCAGTCGCAACCCTCGGCGGACACCTTCACCGTATGGAATCTTTCACTTACCAGCCACGTGGTTGCGCCGCTGCTCCAGGGCGTTAACCTGCGCCTACTTGACTGGATGCTCCTTGCCGACGGCTCGCCGCGCGAACTCGGCGCTCTCTACGACAACTGCAACGAGTGCGCCGCATCCACCTTCCTGACCGCCTTCCACTACGACCTGCCGCACCATATGTGGACCGGCCGCTGGATGCGCGGCGCCCAGTCCGTGCCCATCTGGAACACCAATCCTTCTCAGGGAGTTGATTTGACCCAGGTCTACGCGGTTCTCGCCGAGCCAAACGGTCGCCAGCTTGTGGGCACATGGAACCACTTCGACTATGGCGAGGAGAAGCGGCCGGAAGACATTGTCTACCGCTACGATCTGGACCCCTTCAGCGGCCTGGAGCGCACCCAAATGCTCATGGGCAAGGAAGCAGAGGCCATGAAGCAGCGCCTCTGCGGCGCGCCCAGTGTTGCTCCGGAATTGGCGCGCGGGCAGGATTCATCGCTTTGCCAGCAGACCCTCAAGCCGAACCTTGCACGCAGGCCTGTCACCACCCCGCCAGCCAATAACCACGGCCGATCCGCGCCGCCTGGCGGCCGCCGCTGAGGCCATCCCGGAGATGGTCAATAGTGGACTGTCTCGCTCCCGTCGCTTCTCATACCATCAAACTGAATTGGGGTGTGAAATGAGTTACTTTTCGAGATTTGCGGCATTACCTCTACTTGCCCTGGCGTCCGCGCTCTGCATGACCGGATGCCCCTGGAGTCAGAACCAGGCGGCAGCCTCTTCCAGCCAGGCCGGTTCGCAGGATCAGGCAGTGGACCCGGCTTCCGGCAATATGGCCACAGCCGATTCAAACACTTCGGCGCCCGCGCCTTCCAATGCCTCCAACTCGGGCGGCTCATACAGCCAGGCCGCCTACCAGGCTCCCAGCCAAAACTATGACCAGGGCTCGGACGATCCCGGCTATGGCGCTCAGCCTGTTGAATACGCGGATCAGCCGCCCCCGCCTCTGCCCGAATACGACCAGCCTCCCACTCCCGGCGACGACTACCTCTGGACGCCCGGCTACTGGGCTTGGGGTGATGGCGGATATTACTGGGTGCCCGGCGTGTGGGTCGAGGCTCCCTACGAGGGCGCTCTTTGGACCCCTGGCTATTGGGGCTATTACCATCACCGCTACGGCTTTTACCGCGGCTACTGGGGTCCCCACATCGGCTACTATGGCGGCGTAGACTACGGCTTTGGCTATGTAGGATTTGGCTACCAGGGCGGCTACTGGGGCGGCGGCCATTTCAACTACAACCGTTCGTACAACAATGTCAACGTCAACATCGTACACAACGTCTATGACCGCCCAATGCGCGACGAGCACAGGGGCGGCGTCCGTGTCAGCTTCAACGGCGGATCGGGTGGGTTGCAGGTCCGAGCCAGGCCCGCCGAGCTGGCGGCTCGCCACGAGGAGCATGCTCCGCCCATGAGGGCGCAGCTCCAGAACGAGCACGTTGCTGGCGGCAACCGGGCTCAGTTTGCCAATGTCAACCATGGCCGCCCGGCCAGCATGGCCGTCAACCAACCCCTTCAAGCCGATCACAATGTCCGCATGCCGGCGGAGGTCAAGGCGCGCAACCAGGCTGACGCGCAGCACCAGCAGCGCCAGGGCCAACCGATGCAGGCACAGCACCAAGGGCCGCTCCAGCAGCAACAACAGCCCGGGATGCCTCAGCAGCAACAGCATCAGCAGCCTGGGATGCAGCAGCAACAGCATCAAACGCCCGCGATGCAGCAGCAACAACAGCATCAAATGCCTGGGAGCCAGCAGCAACAGCAGCAGCGCCAAGCGCCCGGGATGCAGCAGCCGCAACAGCAACGCCAGGCGCCCGGGATGCCTCAGCAACAGCATCAAGTGCCCCCGATGCAACAGCAGCATCAGGTGCCCGCCATGCAGCCTCAGCAGCAGCGCCAAATGCCTCAGCAACAACAGCGCCAGGCGGCACCGCAAGAGCAGCCGCGCCAAATGCCTCAGGCGCAACCGCAACAGCGCCAAATGCCTCAGATGCAACAGCAGCGCCAAATGCCTCAGCAACAACAACAGCGCCAGGCTGCACCGCAAGAGCAGCGTCAGGCAGCACCACAACCGCAGCGTCAGGCTGCTCCGCAGCAACAGCGTCAGGCCGCACCACAACCACAACGGCAAGCTGCACCGCAACCGCAACGCCAAGCTGCTCCGCCACAGCGGCAAGCCGCTCCGCCTAAGCAGGAGGAGCATCCGAAGAAGTAGCATCCTGCGGCGAATCCAAACCGGATTCCGCGGGCATCAGGACAAGAGGCGCTCGATTACTCCGCAGTCAGCACGCGGATAACGACCAGGTTCCGCACGCAGCGGGCGAGCGCCTTATCCCCTGTAGTCACAAGCTGAAGAGGCCCTTTGTCTCCAAGTGGTTCTCCCGCCAGCGTGTCGGCAACAATCACGGTTGCATTATGCAACTCGGGTGCGACCTCGGCCAGCGAGTAAACCGCTTCATAGCCATCGGAGCCTTGAGCCACCAGATAGAGCCGCAATTGCTTGCCCATCGGTTTGGCGGGAGCGCCCAACTGCTTGAGCAGGTCGATCAGGGGCACGCCTGAGTAGGCCAGGCTTGCTTTGGTGTGGCTGTTGACAACGGTCACGGTCTGATGCGGCAGCGCTGCCAGCGTGGCCGGCGTCCATTCGGCGGATTTGTCCCCGAAGACAATCTTCAAAGGCCCTGCCGGAACCGCCGGCTTGCTAATTTCATGGGCCATGCCCATGCCGCCCATCCCGCCCATTGCCGGCTGCGGCTGGCTCTGCTCCTGCGAAACTGCGCTAATCGTCGCGGCCATTAACACCGCTCCAGCCGTGAACCCGAGCATTGAAGTCCAAACTCTCAATCGCATAATGAACCTCTCCCGCCATCCATCGTATACTTAGCTCATGTCCATTGTGGGCAACATCGCCGCCATCGCCAAGGGCATGAG
>Ga0302142_1000400_pt1 | contig 13365 bp, 12 predicted proteins | sample I_Bog_E1_3_FD_198557 | JGI IMG/M metagenome (GOLD analysis project Ga0302142, IMG submission 198557) | Peat permafrost microbial communities from Stordalen Mire near Abisko, Sweden - I_Bog_E1_3 | ecosystem: Environmental > Terrestrial > Soil > Wetlands > Peat | place: Sweden: Abisko, Stordalen...
GTGCCGCCATAGCTGATGGTGCCGCCCTGGAGATCAAGGCTCGGCGCGGTGATGGCAAGGCCTGCGCCCGAGGTGATCACCGAGGCGCCGGCAAGCTTTAGTCCCGCGTTCCCCGAAAGGGCGAAGGCGCCGGTCCCGCTCTGGGTGAACAGCGTTCCCACCGAAGACATGGTGGGCGCATTCAAGGTGGTCGACGCGCCCGCCTGCAAGCTCGCGCCATCAAGGATGAGCGTGGGCGCGGTCAGCGTCAGCGTGTTGCCGGCATTGACCTGCGCGATGGACGTGGCCGTCGTGCCGGTCCCTGATCCGGTGCCTCCGCTACTTCCCGAACCGCTACCCGATCCCGAACCGCCGGTTCCCGATCCACTTGAGCCGCTCGACCCACCCGAGCCTGTGCTGCCCGAGCCAGAGCCACCCGTGCCGCCAGAGGATGCGGCGGGCGGGGCGAGGTTGATGGTATCGCCCGCTGCCAGATTGATATTGCCGCCGGCCTGATAGGTGCCGGCATGGGTGAGGATACTGGTGGTCGCGGTGCCGGTAATGTCGCCAGTTTGCGCGACGATAGTGCCCGCACCGGTCAGCGAGCCCACATGGAACGCAACACCACCCGTCGCCTCGATAGCGCCGCCATTTGCACTGGTATTTGTGCCGACGGGGGCATTGCTGACCGAACCCGCATTGATGATGAGGTTACTGGCCACAGCGGGAACCGCCGCCGTGGTGGAGGTTGCGGCTTGCGCCACCTGGCCCGCAAACAGCGTACCGCCGTCATTATTCAGCGTGCCGGTGGTCAGCGTCAGCCCGTTGACACCGCTCAGCGTGCCGCCGGTGTTGAGCAGGCTCGCCGCCGAAACATCAAGCGCGCCAGAGGCAAATATCTGCCCCTTGCTGTTGTCCGCCGCGCCGGTGTTGACGGTAACGTCCTTGCCCTCGATCAGCCCCTGATTGGACAGGCTGCCCGAGCTTATGGCCAGCGCTCCGCTGGCATAAAGTTGCCCGCCGGTGTTGGTAATCGCGCCCGGCGTGGTCAGCGTAACATTGGCGCCCTGAATCGTACTGGGCGTCGTGCCGCCCGATAGGTCGATGTTGGCCGCCGAAACGCTGATGTCGCCTGTCGCGGCGGTCTGGCCATTGAGCGCGACCGCACCAGTGCCGGTGCCCGTCGTCGCAATCGTGATCCCGCCGCTCTGGCTGAGCGTGCCAGCCTGGCTCATGCCCGCCGCCAGCGTGCCGGTGGATGACAGCGCCCCGATATTCAGGGCAAGGTCGCTGCCCGATGCCAGCAGGCCGTTGTTGGTGAGCGTGCCGCCCGTCGTAATGCCCGTGCCCGTGGCGCCATAGATCGCGCCGCTGTTATTGAACTGCCCGCCCGTCTGGACGCCAACATTGGTCGCCCCGACGATCTGGCCGGTATTCCCGACGGCGACATCACCCGCATTGCTGAGCGAGACGCCATTCTCGAGGCTCGCCAGCGTGCCGTTCACCCGCACGCCAAGCCCCGCCTCCGTGCCGATCAGCCGGATGGAGTTGGCGTACATGCCGCCGAGCGCCGCCACATCGAGACCGAAGGCTGGGGCCGGGCTTGTTGGGCTGCGTGCCGTCACCACGATCGCATCGCCCTGATTGGGCGTTACCGCGACATTGGCCGCCCCCACGCTGGCATGGATGCTATCGGCCCAGATCCCGGCGTTAAGCGTGAGCGCCCTTGTAAACAGATCAAGACGCATGCCGGTGGCATTGAGGCCATTGCCAGTGATCGCAATCGCGCCGCCATCCACCCCATAGCCGGTGATCGCGCCATTGGCGCCGAAGGTCGCGGTGCCGGTGGTCAGCGTTGCCCAGGGGCTGTTGATGAAGCCGCAGCCAGAACACGTGATGCCATTGGGGTTGGCAACCACCACCTGCGCCGGGGTTCCCGCAACTTCTGTGTAACCGGCCAGCGTCGTCGGATCGCTGCTGATAACCTGATTGAGGATCAGCCTGGCCGGACCCGATCCCGCGAGATTGCCATTGCCATCGATATAGCCGCCGAGCTTCGTGCTGACGATCGCATTGCTGTTGTTGAGAATGACGCCATCGGCGCCGACATTGAAGTTCGTATAAGTGTTGTTCGAGACGCCCGCGCCATTGGGCGTGTTGATCGTGACGATTTTTGTGGCGTTGGGCGCGACGCTCATCGTCGGCGCATTGGTGCCGCCGGGCGTGATGATCGTTGTCGCGGGCGGGGTTGTACCGGCGATTGCCGGGGTCAGCAGAAATGGCGGCAGGCTGCCGGTAAGAATGGTGCTGATCAGCAGGCTGCGTAGCAATTGGTTGCCGCATCCACCGCGTTGACACCCTGCGCCCCTCATACGCCGCCGCCCAGCGCTAGACAGCATTACGCATCTCTGACGTTGAGAGCTTTCTCGATCTTCTTGTCAGTCTTGTACTGACTCAAAGCGTAGACAGCCCAGATGGTTGCAGGAATCCAGCCGACAAGAGTTATTTGCAAAATGAGACAGATGATACCCGCGATGGGGCGTCCAATAGTGAAAAAAGTTACCCACGGAAGGAACAAGGAAATAAGTAGGCGCATAGTCGATAATCCTTTGATGTATACGTTGGCGGTTGCGCTATTCAGAAAATGAATTATTAATAAGATATTTCATCAATTTCAGCGGGGCAGACATCATATGCTGGCTCCCAGCGTCAGCCCGAATTGCGCATGGCGTTGATTGAGGCCGCTCCGGTTGCCTAGCGGCAGCGCGGCGAAACCATCGAGGCTAAACCATTTGAGATTGGCCCGAAGGCCCGCGCCAGCTCCGATGGGGGCATAATGGGTGGCGTAGACATGCCCGCCATCGAGCAGCGCGTAAGGTTGCAGATGAGGGTTCAGCGCGAAGCCCAGTTCGTTGCGCCAGTAAAAGCCGGACTGGCCGATGATCGCATGATCACCCGCATAGCCGCGCACCGTGTAAGGCCCGCCCGCCGAGATCACGTCTGGCCCGAATAGCGCGCGCGGGGAATATTGGGCGCGCAGCGCGCTGTGCCAGGTGAGCCTTTTTGTCAGCGGTGCGGTCAGCGCGAGATCAAGGCTGGCAATCGAATAATGGGCGCTGGGCAGACTTTGCGGCAGGCCGGGCTGATCGGCCTGCGCACCCAGCAGGCCAATGCCTTGCCGGAACGACAGGCTGCTATCGAGCCTCGCCTCGCCAAACCTGCGCCGGTCATTCAAGGACAGCGCGATATCGGTCAGGTCCTGATGCTGGAGGGCGATCTCGACCCCATCGATATACGAACGCCCCCAGCGCCGCTGAATGCGCAATTGAAGATCGGTCTTCGAGGTGCTGTCGCGCACGATCACCCGATCAAGGCTGGCGGCGATCGTGTTGAGGACATTGCTGGTGGTAAAGGTGGCGACAGAGCCCACCACCTCCTGCCGGTAATGACTTTGCGAGGCACTGACACCTAGCGTCCAGTAGCCCGACGGAACGGTCAGACTGATCCCCGATCCTGTGCTATTGGCGGGCATGGCGGGTTCAAACAGCCGGTTGTTGACATTGACGGCCAGGCTTTCGTTGCGCCCCAACAGATTGTTGGCGCTGATCTGGCCCGACCCGCTCCAGTTGCCGATGGTGGCTCCGCCGAGGTTATTGACCGAAACCTGGGCACTGACCGGGCGGGGCGATTTAACCTTAATCTGGAGGATGCTCTCGCCCGGCACATCGCCCGGCGCCAGATCAGCCTTCGCATCACCACCGGGCAGCGCCCTGATCTGTTCGAGCGCCTGCTCCATCCGGCGCAAATTGACGAGATCGCCCACATGCATCGGCGAGGCTGCCGCCCACATGCGCCGCTGTTTGGCTGTGCCACCCTGAATGCCGGCCAGCCTGCCCGGCACCACCGCGATATGCAGCGTGCCCTTGGCCAAATCCTGCCCAGGCAAACCGGCGCGCGTCGTTACCAGCCCGCGCGTCAGAAAATCGCCCTCTAATGATTTCAGGATGTAATTGATGCCCAGGGCGCCCACGCAGCGCCCCTTGAAGGCGGCGAGGTGTTTGGGCACCCAGCGCAGTCTGGCAGGCAGCACCGTATCGACCACGATCCGGTTTACAGCAAAGCACTTCGCCTCGACCGGAAACGGGCCAAGACCTGAAGGCCCAGCGCCGTCCAGATGCGCATCGGGGGCATTGCTTCGCGCCGCGCGCGCCGCTGCGGCAGCTTCGGCCGCCTGCCGTGCTTGATCCTGACTGATGTTACCGGGGGGCTCAGAAAGGTTCGGGCTGCTGGGCAGGGTTTGCGCAAAAAGAAGAGATGGGATGTATAAGGTGCAGGCAAGCAGAGAGTTCGCGCCCCACTTGGCACATTGTCGCACATCGAGTCGTGAAAGCAGCCCTTCCATCGGGCAGTTGCTATCAATCGCTTGCCAGGGAGTCGATTATAATATTCGAAAAGTTACATTAGTTGACGATTTATAGCGGTTCAAACTGATGTCAGCCGAATACTCTTGCCTCGCGCAAGACAGCGATTACCCCCTCAAGGACGAGTTTGCAATCGACCTGCGCCAGCATGTCGGTGGGAACCGGTTTCTCGAAGGACGGGGCGGTGACGAGACTGGCGACCGAGACGCCAAGCACTTTAGCGACGGCGGACATCTTGAGGAGGCTCGGGTTACCGATCCCCCGCTCGAGATTGGACGCATATGTTCGGTCGAGCCCAGCCCGGTCAGCGAGTTCGCGCTGCGACAGGCCGGTCGCTTCGCGCGCCTGCTTCAGATTGTCGGCGAATGCCGCCAAATCCTGGTTCGTCTCTGCCAACGTCGTGCGGTCCTTGTTTCCGGCGCAGTCTTGCCCCGCAGATGCATAGCGAGCACCGGTCGCCAAACCGTTAATGATGGCAGCTTCCGTGACCTGGTCAAGAAGTGGATTGTGCGCGACAGCCGACAAAAAGTGGGGCCGTGTGCTGGCTATTTGAACCATTTGCGAACCGCTTCAGCGATGACAGGCCACATCTGAACCACAATTGCCAGCATGGTGGCCCCGGCGGCCATGGTAAAGGATATAGCGGTGGTCAGCCTGTCCCCTCGCCAGATCGCGATCAACTCCACAGCTGCGCAAATCATGGCCATAGCAAAGCAAAATTTGACAAGCCGTGCTTTGGGTCGCGGGATATCCGCCTCGATCAGCTGTCGTTTGATACGCCGGTTTGTTTCGTAGTACTCGTCCGGCAGTTTACCTGATCGTCTTCGCATCGCTTCAATCATCCTTTCCCATTGAAATTTCGTAGAGAATCTTGCGGACGTCTCGCTTGGCCTCTGCTTCCTGTTCAGGCGTCTGTTTGAAAATGTTCAATGCAAATTGATGCTTGAGCCCCTCTGGCAGGATAAGGCCCAATCCCGTTGCCATCTTGGCGACTTCCGCTTGCAGGCGGGTCAACCGATCCTTGCCACCATCCTCGCCGCGAAGCACCGGCGCCTCGCCAGGGCCTTCGATCACCCATGCAGGATCGATCTGAAATTTCTCCATGAGTTCCATCAGGAGCCAGATCGAAGGGCTCACTTGTCCAGCTTCCCATGACACCCATTGGCGCCGAGAAAAGCCGAGAAACTTCGCCATGGCGTCCTGACTAAGGCCCGCTCTCTCACGGACAGCCGCAAGGCGGCTGCCAATCAGGGGGAGCCGTTCGTCGTATCTGTGGTCACGTTTTTGCCCAGCCATGAACATATCTTGCGCATACATGGGATTATATGTCAAGATTTCCAACGGTCGAGTCGTTGCTTTGGCGATGAGCAATTCGAGAAGAGAAGGAGAACCGCGCTATGACCTGATTATCAAGTGCCACCACCAACAGACGAAAGGCCCACCCCGAAGGGCAGGCCTTTGCCGGAAGCGTGAAGCCCCTAGAACAGCTTCGAATCTTCCGGAAATCCGCGCCAAAGTCAAGCTGGAATTGCCACAATTCCGGCCAGCGGTGGCGTGCGTCTGTCCATCCCACCCATTCTTTGGAGTTTGATATGGACAATCTCGTTTCCGTGTTCACCCGAATCCTGACCCGCAAGGAGCTCAGCAATCGTGCGCTGGCCCTGCAAGTCGGCGTCAGCCACAACACCATTGCGCGCTATCGCTCCTTTATCGAAACCTACTGCATCGGCGAAGCTGAAGCCTTGCGCCTTGGCGATTCGGGCCTAGCCCGGCTCATCCGCAATCCAGCAACGCGGCCCTTCATCGAACCCGCGTGGGATACCGAACGCCGCAAGCTACAGAGCGGGCTTTCCCGGCAAGAGGCCTGGCGCGAATACGTCAATGCCGTCGGCAAGGAAAATGCGCTGGCGTACCGCACCTATTGCGAGCGGCTGCATGCCCTGGTTAGCGCAGGCGAGCCGACAATGCGGCTCGTCCATGCGCCGGGCGAAGCGATGATGGTGGATTACGCCGGAGATAGGCCCATGGCTCTGGGGTCAGACGGCGCCCCTGTTGCGGTCGAGATCTTTGTCGCAACCCTGCCGAGTTCGGGGTACACTTTCGCTTGCTTGAGTCGGACCCAGACCAGCGAGGATTGGCTCTGGGCGAATGCGCTGGCGCTGGAATTTTTTGGAGGCGTGCCCCGCAAAATCATTAGTGATAATCTGAAGGCGGCGGTGCTGTCCTGTCCGCCGGGCAAACCGCCGAAGATTACGCCCTCGTTCGCTAACTTCTGCGATCATTACGGCACGCTTGCCGCGCCAACCCGACCGCGCAAGCCCAAAGACAAGGGTTCGGTTGAGGCGCATGTCAAGATCGTGCAGCGCGAGGTCAATCTGGTGTTCTCCAAGCTGCCGTTGATGTCGATCGAGGAGATGAACCGGCGCATCCAGGTCATTGTGACGGCTATCAACGAAAGGCCGATCCGCCGCCTCGTCACTGAAAAGCGGCGGGTGTTGTTCGAAACCTATGAAAAAGCGGAGCTTGCAGACCTCCCGGCAGAGCGTTTTGCTTTCTTCACCGAAAAGCGGATCCGTCGCGCGCCCGATGATTATCACGTCATTGTCGACGAGGTGGCTTATTCCGTGCCCTCGGTGTTGATCCGGCGCGCGGTGCGGCTGCGCAAATACCATGACCACATCGAAGTCTGGCATGATGGCCGGCAGGTGGCGCTGCATCAGCGTTGTCATATCCCGGGAAGCCGTGTGACTTTGCCGCAGCACCAACCAGAAAGTCACCGCAAGTGGGCGACACGCGATGCGATCGATCTCGACGATTGGGCCGCGGGCTTCGATCAGGACGTTATTGCGTTCGTCCGTGCCGAAGCAGAACGCAAACTGTCCGGCGCGGCGTCGGTCAGCCAGCGGCAGGCGATCATGCGCCTGCCGCGCGAGTTTGGGCGAGAGCCCTTCCTCGCAGCGTGCCGGATCGCGGTCGAGCAAGGGTGCCCCACCTTGGGGGTTGTACGCAATCTCCTCGAAAACCGCCGCCACACCGGCTTCCTACCTGATCGCAAACCGCCAAGAACCCCGCCGCATGCCAATGCGCGCGGCGCGGCCTATTACGATATCCATGGAGGCGATCATGCGTGACATGCGCGTTGCCGATGGCTTCAGGGCCCTCAAGGTGCCAGGGATGGCGAGCGAATACGAACGGCAGGAACTCACGCCGGACGAAAGGCAATTGCCGATGACCGAGCGGCTGTTGCAGATGATCCATGCCGAGTTCGACATGCGGGCGGATCGGCGGACCGCCCGTCTGCTCGCCGTATCGGGGCTCAATCCCGCGTTCATTCCCGAAAAGCTCACCTACGCTGCCGACCGGAGCCTTGATCGTAACCTGATCACCGAACTGGCGACCTGTCAGTATGTAAAGCATGGCCACAACGTGACAATCACTGGCGCCACCGGCAGCGGTAAGACGTTTGTCGGCACGGCACTCGGCCGCGGGGCCATCCGTCAGGGGGTACCGGTTCGCTACTTCCGCACCCATCGCCTCGTCGAAGATCTTGCCGTGGCCCGCATCGACGGGTCCATTCGCAAGGTTCGGGCCGCCTTGCGCAAAGCGCCGCTCCTGATCCTCGACGAGTTTGGCCTGTTCGAAATCAGTGAACAGGGTAAGGAGGAAATCCTCGATATCCTTGAAGACCGGGCAGGCTCCGGCTCCACCATCGTCATCGGCCAGCTTTCCATCAAGGAATGGCACGAGTTTATCGGCACCCCGCTGCTCGCCGATGCCATCCTCGATCGGATACTGTGTCGATCCTACAATATCGATCTGGGCGGTGGCACGTTGCGCCCCCGCAAGCCTGATGCATTAACCGACTGATAGTGGAACTGCGGGTGGTCAGCGCCGCCGCTGACCACCCGTCTCCAGCCCGGTCAGTTCGTCCGCGCATGCTGGTCAAAATTGCCGCCGCATACAGGCGAACCGCTCTGGAGGTCCGAGGACGAGCTCTTGGAACTCACCATCGAGGAGGCCACACCCGAATTGCTGCTAGCCATCCATATTGCCTATGACAACGACGTGCTCGATAGTTTTTTCGAGCAACTCCGTCAGTCGCCTCAAGACTAACGCGCATGTCGGCGGGTTTGCTCAGGCGATCCGGCCGACCCGGCTGTCACCGCCCGCGTGCTGACGATCCTCCGGGCCGACGAATACTGATCGGCAATGGCCGGGGCCCCCACGCCCCGGCCTTCACTTCCCCTTCACTAAAAATATGTTAGGATCATATCATGGCCGACATTCCAAATATCGTTCTTGAGCAACTTCGCGCCATTCGGGCCGAACAAGATGCCGCGCGCGAACGCGATCGGCAGATGACCGCCCGTCTCGCTACGCTCGAAGGCGGACAGGCCGTCATCATCCAACACCTTGCGCATCTCTCTTCAGCAGACGCAGCCCAGCAGCTCGCCAGCGATCACGTTCAGGAGCGCTTAGAGCGCATCGAACGTCGGTTGGATATCCGCGAGCAGGCTTAGTATAGCGGGCGGCGGATCGGGCTTACCCGCCGCCGTCCCTTCACCTGAAGCCACCTTAAATCGCGGCCACCCATCGAGAGTGGGCCGCGATTGGCCTGCTTCGCAGGCCAAAACAAAAAGCCGAGTTTCCCACCGCGCTCCGCCAGCGTTATCGCGGTTCGCGCTCCGCACCGTGGAAAACTCGTGGTCCTCGTCTTGCCGGCGGCCTTCGCCACCGGCCTGGCTGAGCCGCTAGCGCAGCAAATACCTGTGGCCCGCCTTCCAGCGGGCAGTCAGAAGGGGGCGCTGCCCCCCTCTGTGCAAGGGCCAAGCCGTCTCGCTGCGCTCGCTTGGTGATGAGGCCGGTATCCCCAATGCTCAGTCGCTACGCTCCCTGCGCACCGGGTGATCCCCCTCCGGCCCCATCAGCCCACATTTGCACATTCACCCCCCGCTCTCGCCGATGGGCAGAAGTCGATGGACGCCATCGCCTTCGGCTTCATTTCAGAAAAAGGGAAAGCACCATGACCAACACCGTCACCGTCACTCTCGACCAGCTTCACGCCTCGCCCAAAAATGTCCGTAAGAAACGTGGCGACGTGGGTTCGCTTGCCGCATCGATCCTTTCGGTAGGTCTGATTTACCCGATGATCGTAACCCCGCGCATGAAGGGGAAGAAGATCGACGGCTATCAGGTTGAAGCCGGTGAACGTCGCCGCATCGCACTGCTGGCGCTGGCCGAGCAGTATCCCGAACGCGCCGGTCTGACATTCGCCTGCACGCTGGTCGACGACGCCAGCAAGGTTACGGAGATCAGCCTTGCCGAGAACTATGCCCGCGAGCAGATGACCGCGCCTGATATCTATTTGGCCTTCGCCACGATCCGGGCCGAGCGTCCGGACGCGACCCTTGAAGAAATGGCCGCAATGTTCGGCTTCGACACTTCCCGCGCCGCCCGCATCATGCGTCTTGCCAACCTCGCTCCCGAAATCATGGCGCTCTATTCGGCGGGTGAAATCGATGACCGGCAGGCGCAAGCCTATGCTGCGACCGAAGATCAGGCGTTGCAACTGGCCGTCTATCGTCAGTTGGAGGAAACAGCGAAACATTCACACCAGAAGGACGCCAACGCGATCCGCGCGGCGATGAAGTCGGGCGACCGGGAACAGACCGCCCGCATGCGCTATGTCGGCGTTGACGCCTACCGGGCCGCAGGGGGTGGTTTCGAGGCGGACTTGTTCGCCCAGGCAGAGGGGACGGGCCGGGTGGAGCATCCCGACTTGCTGCAACGTCTCGTCATCGAGCGGCTTGCCCAGGACAAGGATCGCTTTGAGCACAATATCAGTCGGAATGGCCGGGTCCTTGGCGAGAAGTGGGGCCTTGCCGACCTCGAATTTTCGTGGGCCGAGGCTCCCCCGCAGATCAAGCAGTATGGCTATTTGCAGACCGACCACGAATTGGCGATCCATCATCCCAAGCGCGGGGCGCTGGCCAAGGACCTGCAAGAGGTTCTGGAATCGATGCAGACCCGCCTTGGCGGCATGATTGGTGAGGACGACGAGCCTTTGGAGGGCTTTGAGGACCAGTATGAGACGCTTTCCGCCGAGGTCGAGGATTTGGAGGCGCAGCGCCCCATCATCCTGCCGAAGAAGGGTGCCGTTGTGGGTATTGCCACCATCGGCAGCGAAGGCGAATTCTCGGTCGCGCTTTGGTATGCCGACCGCGCGGCCAAGGGCGCATTGCTTCCCAAGGGCGCAACGGGCCAGTCTGCCGTCAAGGCCCCGCTCTCTCCCGCCGAGGAAGAGCGTGCCCGCTTCGGGCTGTCCAAGGACAACATGCAGGCGATGATGCTCATTCGTCGCGATATGATCCGCGAGGAACTGTTTCACAGTGCCGCAGGCGGATCCACGCTGGCAACCGATTGGCTGCTGTTCAGTCAGGCGCGCACCATCCTGCACGGCACGCCCGGTTATGGCTCGAAAACCCACCATTCGGGGGAGCGCCAAGGGGTTGCCGACATTGCCGACGCCGATGATTTCCCCGGCAAGCTGCTGGACCTGATCGCCAACCGGCCCGAGCGCGCCGCGTGGAATGCGAGGAAGGAGGCGATGCGCGCGAAGCCATGGGCCAGCGACACCGATCCGATGGCGGCCTTTGCCCTCTTCCGCGTCCTCGAGCAGGCCGACAAGGATCAGGCCGCCGCACTGATCGCCGGTCATACGCTGATGGCGACGACTTCGGCCTATAACGATGGGCGTACCCCGCGCATGGTTTGCGAGCTGGCAAATTACATCGAGCAGGAGCCGTCATTTGGCCGGTGGCGCGATGGCATCGAACTGGACGAGGCCTTCTTTGCCACATTTTCGCATAAGGCCCGCGTCAGGCTGCTTGAGCAGTGGGGCGCCGGTGACCGCGCCAAGGGCTTGAAGAGCAGCGAAAGCGCGGCATTCTGTGCCCGTGTCGTCAATTGCGATGAAGCCGACGCCAAGCTGCTGGGCTTCCACATGGACGATGTTGCCGAGGCCGTGAACTGGCTTCCCGAGTTCATGGAAACGGGCACCGTTGCTCCGCTTGCCGAGGCTGCGCAGGCCGATCGTGAGTATGACGATTTCCCCGAGCAGCATGAGGACGAAGGCGAAATGTCCGACGCTGTTTAATGGTGCTGCCGGTGGAGCCTTCGGGTTTCACCGGCGTTTCCCGTGGCAATAGTTTACTTGGAGGCTCGGCTGTCCTCTCGTAGAATGATCTTCCTCCGGGAGCCCGCGACGAAGGCGAAATTGTCAAAGGCTCCGATTGGTGCAGCCGGTGGGTTCGCAAGAACCCGCCGGCCCCTTTCCCACCAGATCGACGCTGGCAGTGGCGCCTCAAGTAGGCCGGAATTGTTCGGCAACCAATCCGATGCTATAGGTGAACCATGACGCAAACCTATCCCCTCTGGTCGCAGGAACAGGCAATCGCGTACGAGTCCGCGCTTGAAGCGATCAACGATGTTGTCGCCGGGTACAGCGAGCAGATTCACGCTGAGAAGAATGCTCCGCAGGCCAATGCCCAGCGCATAGAATGGTTGCGGATGCGCGTATCCCAAGCCCGCGAAGTCGCCCACACCCTTGTCGTCACCGACGATGCCAGCGTGGGTCAGGTTCTGACGGAATATTGCGCGATCGTTCGCGCGCGGGATGCTGCTGAAGCACTCGCCCGCGCCGCTTAATCGGCCTCCTCGTGGAGCGCGACCCCGAGCGGTATAGCTTGCCGCCTGCCGTATTGCTGGAAATCTACAAGGCCGAAATCGCGCCGCACTTGTTCAGATCCGCGCAGTCTGTCGAACGGCCAACTGCTGTTATCCTGGGCGGCCAACCCGGTTCGGGCAAGACGCCGATGCAGATGCAGGCGGCGAGCGAATTGGAAGGCCGTGGCGGACTGGTGAAGATCATAGGTGATGACCTTCGATCCAGCCTCCCTCACTACAAGGAATTGCAGCGAGCCGACGACAAGACCGCCGCTTTCTACACCGACCGCGATTCTGGCCGATTGGTCGAGTTGGCCATAGCGGAGGCGGCGAGCCGCCGCGTCAATGTGATGGTCGAGGGGACCATGCGCAGCCCGGACACCGTGGCCAAGACTTTGGCCGACTTTCGCGAGGCGGGCTTTCTGACCGATGCGCGGGCGCTGGCCGTCCGGCCCGAAATGAGCGCGCTTGGTATCCTCCAGCGCTATGTCCACCAGAAAGAAACGCGGGGCTATGCCCGCATGACGACGAGGGAGGCACACAACGCCGCCCTCACCGGCATGTTGGACACGCTGGACCGGATTCAAGATGGAAGGCTGGCGGATTGCCTGTCCATCTACCGGCGAGGCGGTGAAATGCTGCACAGCATTGACCTCACCGGCCCTTGCCCTCCCCAGCGAGCTGCGCGCCCGCGCGGTCGTTGAGGCCGAGCGCGGCAGACCGATAACCGAGATCGAGCTGGCCTATGTCGCCGGCGAGCGCGACAGGCTTGCCCCTGCGATGCAACGGCTTGGTCTCATGTCCCCTGCCGCCAATCAGCTACGCGATCCCGGCCCGGATAAGGACGGCACTCGCGATCGCGAGCGCTGAGGGCATCACCTTGGATTTCGAGCAGCGCACCACATCGCCGGTGTGACCGAGCAATCCATCCTGTTCCTTATTGACGGTCGCGAGGAAGCTGCGCCCTGGTCGAGCGTCACAGGTATCAGCGCTGGACTTGTCCGGCGTGGACGGGGCGATGAGCAACGAGTATTTGTGTTGGCGCTGGAGGCCAACCCGGACGGCAAAAGCCGCGTATTCCTTCTCGCTGAAATCGAACCCGCATGGGTCCCGGTGACGAATCTGCTCCATATCACCCTGCCCGGCATTGCGCCGTTCGACGTTTGGGGCGCCGAGTTGGTCAACGCTACCGCGCCGATCGAGCTTTGGCCGCCTGACAACAAAACGGTGGTTTAGTTCA